>FLNX01002832.1_pt1 | contig 43414 bp, 29 predicted proteins | sample 1140341 | NCBI WGS metagenome assembly FLNX01 (sample SAMEA3878208, study PRJEB12797) | bioreactor metagenome | biome: Moose rumen | place: Sweden | collected 2011-10 | reverse complement strand
GGCGGTGGTGGACGAGGACATAAAGCTCACCGACAACGACATCGTGTACCGCCTCGCGGACGCCCCGGCCCCCGGTTCCGACTGGAGCTGGCTGCGCCCCGGCAAGGTGGCCTGGGACTGGTGGAACGACTGGAACATCACCGGCGTGGACTTCAAGTCGGGCGTGAATACTCCCACCTACAAGGCCTACATCGACTTCGCTTCCGAGAACGGGATAGAATATGTCATCCTCGACGAGGGCTGGTCGGTGAACAGGGCCGCCGACCTGATGCAGATAGTCCCCGAAATCGACCTCCCCGGAATCATCTCCTACGCCGCTTCAAAGAATGTGGGAATCATACTCTGGGCCGGCTACTGGGCCTTCAACCGCGACATGGAGAATGTCTGCGCCCACTATTCCCGGATGGGCGTGAAGGGCTTCAAGATCGACTTCATGGACCGCGACGACCAGGCTATGGTGGACTTCTACACCCGTGCAGCCGAAACCTGCGCCAAATACCGCCTCGTGGCTGATTTCCACGGAGCCTTCAAGCCCGTGGGGCTCAACCGGCGTTTCCCGAACGTGCTCAACTACGAGGGCGTGTTCGGCCTCGAGAATATGAAGTGGGTGGATCCCGACGTGGACCAGCCCCTATACGACGTATGCATTCCGTATTTGCGCATGGCCGCCGGGCCCATGGACTACACTCAGGGCGCGATGAAGAATGCGGCCAGGGGCCTGTATTATCCGCTGGGCAGCTCCCCCATGAGCATGGGCACCCGCTGCCATCAGCTCGGGGAGTACATGATTTTCGATTCGCCGCTGTGCATGCTCTGCGACTCGCCCTCCAACTACCGCAAGGAGAGCGAGTGCACCGGTTTCATCGCGAAGGTTCCAACGGTGTGGGACGAGACCCTTCCGCTCGATGGCAGGGTGGGGGAATACATAGTGATGGCGAGGAAGAAGGGGGACGCCTGGTATGTGGGGGGCATTACCAACTGGGATGAACGCGACGTCGTGGTGGACCTCTCCTTCCTCGGAGAGGGCGACTGGGAGGCCGAACTGTTCCGCGACGGCGTGAATGCCGACAGGGACGGCACCGACTACAGGCGCGAGGTCCTTAGGCTCGATGACGGCAGGAGCCTCTCGCTGCACATGGCTCCCGCCGGGGGCTTCGCCCTGGTGCTGCGCCGCCGCTAGGCGGGTTCGAGCCCGAGTTCGGCTATGAAGGAAAGGGCGTCCGCGCTGAGCTTTCCGCTTATGTAGGAGGCCTCTGAGGGAAGGAAGCTGGCATTCTCGAGCTCTGCTGCGAGATGCTTGCGTGCCGAAAATAATTCTGATGCTGACATATCTTTGTTCCGTTATTTGTTCACGGTGCAAAGATATGTCGGTGTTTTGACAGGTGTCGTCAAAAATTCCGGGAGAGCGAAAATTTTTGCATAAAATTTGTACATGTTCCTGCGAAATGGCCAGGATTCCCGACATAACCAAGGAAAAATACCGCAGGTACTTCAGCGACAGCGAGTTCTGGAACAAGCTTCGGACCGTTGCGGTGAAGGCCGGTGCGGCGGTGACATACCCCGCGCTGCTGCTCTACTATGTGCTCAAGAGTGACAAAGTGTCACTCAAGTACAAGCTCTACATTGTCGGGGCCCTGGGCTATTTGATCCTTCCGACCGACCTCGTGCCCGACTTCATCCCGTTCTTCGGCTATGCCGACGATGCGGCGGCGATCATTGCCGCCTACAAGATGATTTCCGACGCGGTCACTCCCGACATCAAGGACAAGGCAAAGGCCAAAGCACTTTCGTGGTTTGGCCTTGCAGACATTTCCAGGGCCGAGGAAAACCTTGACCGTGAAGTTGACGAGCAGTAACGTGAAGTTGACGACCAGTAAAATAATCTGATCTACTCTACATATTCAACAGGGGAGCCGGTGCCGACGGCTGCGGACTTGGCGTTGTCCACGTGGTAGCCCGCGTAGTCGTTGTACTCGGCGCCGTCGACCGATTTCTGGAGAGAAACGGAGGCGTTGGGCCTCTGTACGTAGGCAAGGATGCGGAGATTGTCCTTGTTCACCACGGAGGACGGAAGGTCGATGGTATACGACCTGGTCTTTTTGATGGCCGGATTGCCCACCACGACGCTTTCCCCGGAAATGCTTGTAAATGACGCCCTCGCCACGCTGTTATGGACATAGTTGGCGCCTCCTCCCGACTGTTGGGCCACGATTTTGTCTTCGAGGAGCAGGACCGTGAGCAGGAAACTGTCCTTGACCTTCGAGCAAACGGTAACGTCGGCTGTGACTTTGCCATTCTCCAGCTTGGAGGAAATCTTTATTCCCGTTGCGGGACTTGTTCCGCCGTCCATCTCCTTTACGAGCGCCGAGAAGACCGACGCCGTCACGTCGGTGGAGTTGTAGTTGGGCACTTCGGCCCTGGTGTCCACGATGCCGGTGGGGAAGCCCATGATCGAGAAGGTCTTCTCGAGTTCGTTCACGCCCGGGGTGGCAAGGTCGGAGGATGCGTCGTGAAGGGCCACGTATTCTATCTTGCCGGGATTGGCCGTCATGGCTTTTTCGGCCGCCTCGTTCATCATGGGGCAGTAGCCGCACCAGGTGGCGGTGAAGCGCATGAGCAGCGAACGGTGGGCAAAGACCTTGTCGAGCCAGTCGGCGTTATTGTCCGCGCCCGCCTGGGTGACATGCACCTCGGCGGTGCTGCCGTCGGTGGTGGTGAAGCGGATTATGCCTTCGCGCGGTTCGGCGGAGTCGGTTTCGGACACTGAGTACAGGTAGATGGAGCTGTCGCCCGAGACGGACCATTTGTTCTGCTCTATCCACGACGTCTTTTCGGAGACGACGAATTTCGCGTCGCTCTGCACCGTAACTTCGAATTCCCCGCCTTCCGCCACGATGTCCACGCTGGAAGGAGTCACGGTAATGACGCTGAGAGGGGGCGTTTCGACGCAGCCCCCCGCCAGAAGGGCGGCGATTGCTGCGATTGCCAAGTAAAACTTTTTCATATTCAGACAGTTAAAAAGATATATTCACATTCAGTCCGCCTCCGGTATAGGCCGGTACCATGCGGCAGACGCCTCCCGAACAGAGGAATCCCGCCTTGTAGCGGCCCCACGACAGGCTCACCGTGAACGGGGCCCTGGTGAAGCTGACGCCGGTGTTGTAGTAATTGTTTCGGGTACCGCCCACATTGCACATGTCGGCAAAGTATACGCTCCAGCTCGGGGCGAAGTTCAGCTCGAGAAGGGCCGCGGCCCAGTCGCCGCTCTCCCTCGGGAGCACCGAGAAATACTGCTTCGTAAACAGGTACTGCAGTTCGGTGCGCACCGAGAAGGCGTCCGTGAACTTGTACAGGACGTCGGCCACCAGGATGTGGGCGCGGTTGCGGGTGTCGTCGGTGCCGTAGCTGGGGCTGAACTCCTGCAGACTGTAGAGGAGGTTGGCCTTGAGGCGGGCGCTGAAGGCCTTTTCGACGTCTGCGCTCAGGTCGCGCATGAGCAGCCCCGCGGGCCTGTAGGACCCCGGCCCCGCGATGCTGTAGTAGGTCGAAAAGTTCATGTGCACCCTGGTGCCGCGCCTGCCTCCGAGCGGGGTGCCCCTGCGGAAGCGGTAGAAGATGTCGACCTGCCCGCCCGTTTCGCCGTCGGCGAGACCGTCGCCGGGCATGGCATGGTAGGGGTGCATGCCGGCGAGCATGTAGGTATACTGGGTGCAGAGGGCCGGGATGTAGTTGATCATGTTTACCAGGGAACTTTTCCCGTCGACTATCTCGGCGGTCATCCAGTCGAGGCGCCTGAGGTTTACGTTGATGCCCAGGCTGCCGCCGTTGTAGCCCAGTTCGGCCAGCTGCGCGTTTCCTCCCCGGTCGTTTCCGGAGCCCACGTATTCGAGCCTCGCAAAGAATCCCGACCAGTCGAGGTTCATCCTTGCCGAGAAGCCCGAGCGGCTGACGCTCTCAGCGGTGTTATAGGTGTTGAGGAACGAAGCCTCCAGCGATGCGTCCATCTGCGAGCCGGGAATGAGCGCGGTGGGCCGGAAGACCGCGTCGCCTCCGCGCACCCATGTCCCGGAGCCGAAACCGACTCCATAGCGGGGAGTGCCCCAAAGGGCTTTGACCGACAGTGCTCCGCCCAGGTTGAAGGCGGCCCTGGCGCCCAGCACGGCGTTGTTGAGGCCTATGTTCCTGTCTTCCCATGTGCGGAAGAGCAGACCGCTGCCGAACTGCTCGTAGATGGTGCCGGCGGTGACGGACCAGCGGCTGCCGCTCCAGGCGGCGTAGGCGTTCGAGAGCGAAACTCCGCTGAGTTCGGAAGGGTATCCCATGAGCGCGGGGAAGTAGCCTTCGCCCTGCACTCCGGCGGAAAAGCGCCCCTTGTAGAAATCGACCTTGAGGTAGTCGTTGCTTGCGAACCGCCTGTCCTTGTCGACACTGCCGGTGACGGGGTCGTCCACATAGGCGTTGCTGCGGCTTTCCAGCGCGGCCTTCACCACCGCGGTGGTGTCTTTCGCCCCAGCCGCGAGCGCGACGCCCAGGAGGGCGGTGACAATGAGAAGGATGCGTTTCACTTGAGCTTGAGGATTTCTTTCAGCAGTTCGCCTTCGGAACCGGGAGTGTAGCCGGTATGGGAATACACCAGACGGCCTTTCCCGTCGAAGATGAAGGTCTGGGGGGTGAGCGTCACGTTCATTGCCCGGGCGAAGTCCTGGTTGAGGTCGTAGAGCATGACGTAGTCGTCGGTCCATCCCTTCCCCTGGGCCATGGAACGGGCCTTCGCGACGGAACGGCTGTCGTCGGTGGACACGGCGACCACCTTGAAGGCCGCCTTCTCCTGCCAGTCGGGAAGGGCGTCGTAGATGGCGGAGAGCTCCTTGATGCAGGGGATGCAGTCGCTTCTCCAGAACGACACTATCGCGGGAGTGCCGCCGCCGGTTATGGCTTTCACGCTTTCGGCGGGACGGCCCTTCTGGTCTTCCAGCTTCACGCCGGGGACCTGTGCGAGGCAGGTTCCGGCGAGCAAAAGCGCGGAAATGATGAGCATGAATCGTTTCATGGGTGCAAATATAGCTTAATAAAGTTTCGGATGTACTCTTCGAGCTCGGGAGAATCGATGACGCTGACGTGGTCGGCCAGGCCTACTGCGAAGCGACCCACGCCCTTGAGTTCGCATACGTCGGTTTCGAGGAGCCATCCGTCCCCCTCGGGCGAGACTTCCGGCGCCGCCTGCGGAAATTCCTCAAGGAGCAGGTCCCTCGCGTGGAGGTCCATCAGCAGCTTGACATGGATATGGCGCACGCCGCTCATGCGGAAGATGTCCGTCTGTCCGGTGCGGTGCTCCCCGGCGTGCTGCCATTCCTCGCCGGGGAGTACTTCCACCTCGCCCGTGCGGGCGATGCCGAACATCTTGCAGCGGCCGTCTTCGAGGTCGTAGCCCCACACGTGTATGTAATTGGTGGTGAATGCGAAAGGCTCGATGTGCCGGTCCCTGGAACTGCCCGACGACGACTTGAAATCGTGGAGGATCACGCAGCGGCGGTCCTGTATGGCGCTGGAGAGTTCCCTCACGTTCATGGCGTTGGATTTCCGGCTGATGAATTCGGTCACCGGGGCCACGTCGTAGATGGCCGCGAGCTTCTGGTGAAGGTTCTGCTTCAGGGCGTTGGTGTTGTCGAGGCTCTCGATGAGGCCGTTTACTATCCCGGCCTCCTCGTCGGAGAAATACACCAGCCGGTCGATGTCGCGATTGCGGCGCCCCATGGTCACCAGTTCGTACACGCCGGTACGCACCTTCCGCACCGCGAATCCCGCTTCGCGGAAGGTGTCGATGTAGCGGTATATGCTCCGGTATGAGGTGCCGAGCTTTTCGGCAAGCTCCTCCACGGTGTAGGTGGTGTTGCCTGTCATCAGCTTCATGAGCCTCAGCGTCCGCTGTATCTTCGGCTGGTCCATGTCCTGCGGGAAGCTATTTGCACCAGCGGTCGAGCCAGTCGAAGTAGGTGTCGTGCCAGTAGAGGGCGTTCTGGGGCTGGAGCACCCAGTGGGTCTCTTCGGGGAAGACCACCAGCTTGCTGGGAACACCCATCATCTGGGCCGCGTTGAAGGCCGCCATGCCCTGGGTGTAGGGGATGCGGAAGTCCATGCCGCCGTGGATGCAGAGAATGGGGGTGTGCCAGTTCTGGATGGCGTCCTTGGGGGAGTGGGTGTAATGACGCACCGCCTTGGGGGCGCTGCTATAGGGAGCGCCGGCCTGGGCTATGCCGCCCCATGCGTTCTCCCCGGTTTTGCCGATGTTCTTTCCCATTGTGAGGTCGTCTGCAAATTCCGCAATCTGGAGCCCGCCGTTGTCGAAGTTCGGGAACCACATCTCCTCGGTGGTGAACCAGAGCTCAGCCTCGTCGAAGATGCCGGCATGGGCCACGAAGCAGTCGAAGACGTCGCCGTGGATGCCCATCAGGTAGTAGGCGCTGTAGCCGCCGTAGGAGGCTCCGCAGCAGGCCATCTTGCCCACATAGGGCTTGGCCTTGAGCGTTTTGGCCGCGGCGAGGTAGTCCTGCATGTTGAGCCCGATGTAGTCGCCGCTTATCTCTTCCTTCCATTCCTGGCCGAAGGCGGTGGTGCCGCGGCGGTTTGGACGGATGACTATGTAGCCCTGCTCGGCCATGAGGCGGTAGCACCAGCGGTAGCTCCAGTCCTGGCTGTTGCTGCCCTGCGGACCGCCGAGCACTATAGTAATTGCGGGATAGGTCTTAGTTGGGTCGAAATGCGGCGGGAAGGTCACCCAGGCCTGCATGCTCTTGCCGTCCACGGTGGGAATCTGCCAGCTCTCGGAGACCGGGTCGGTGAGCTGCCCGAAGATGGCGTCGTTCTCGTGGGTGATGCGCTCGAATCCGGTGGCGGTGCCGTCCTCACCCAGTTCCACCGCAACCAGCTCGTTGGGGAAGTTGAGGGAAGAGTAGCTCGTAAGAAGCCTGCCGTCGAGGATGGCGAACGGGGAATTGAAGTCGTACCACCAGTCGCCGGGAGTCACCCTCAGGGGCTCGGCCCCGTCAAGGGTGATGCGGAAGATGCTCTGCACGGCTTCGCGCACCAGGGAGTTGAAATAGATGGCGTCGGGGCCGTCCCACACTATGCCGGCGCAGTCCTGGTCGAAGCCGCTCGCAAGGCGGCGGATATTGGAGATTACGGGCTCCTCGGGGGTGGAGAGGTCCACGTCGCAGACCATGAGCCTCTGCTGGTCGGCCTCATAGCCGTCGCGCTCCATCGAAATCCAGGCGATGTGCTTTCCGTCGGGACTCCAGACAGGGTCTGTGTCATATCCGCCGTGCATGGGAATCTGCACGGTGTTGCCGGAAAGGATGTCGTGGACGTAGATTTCGGTGTCGGTGCTGAAGGCGTAGCGCTTGCCGGTGAGCTTGCGGCAGGAGTAGGCGATGTGCCTGCTGTCGGGAGCCCAGCTGAGCTGTTCGATTCCGCCGAAAGGCTCGGTGGGGAGTTCGAAGAGTTCGTCGGTGCAGAGCAGGTCGTAAGACTTATCGAGGGTGATATTGTCGCTGAGCGCTGCCACGTAGGTGCGGGGGATTTCGGTCACCCAGTGGTCCCAGTGGCGGTACATGAGGTCTTCGGTGGCATAGGCCTGAGCCTTGTCAAGCCCCTTGTCGGCGGGGGTCTCCACGGCCGAATGGATGGAGGAGACGTACATTATCTGCGTTCCGTCGGGGGAAATCGCGAATTCGCTCACTCCCGCGGGTATATCGCTGATTTTCACCTTCCCCCCGAGCTTTCCGCCGCTGAAGGGAGCCTTCCATATCTGGCCGCCCTGGATAAACAGCACGGCCTTTCCGTCGGGCGTCCAGCGTGCGCAGCTCACGCTCTTTGCGTAGCGGGTGAGCTGCACCCGGCCGCTGCCGTCGGGATTGCTCAGATAGAGGTTCCGGCAGCTTTTGTTGCCGGCAATGCTCTGGTAGCTTACGCCGTAGAGCACCCTGGTGCCGTCGGGAGACAGTTGCGGGTCGCTCAGGCGACCGAGCGAGAGCATCACTTCGGGGGTCATGACGCCGTCGGTGATCTTTACGTTCTGCGGCCCCACATAGCCGCTTTCATCTTCTTTTTTCATGCATCCACAGATTGTCGCCAGCACGAGGAGGGCGGCGAGTAATTCGGTTCTTTTCATTTCAACTTATTTTGCTGTAGTCTTTTATGTCGTATTTTCCCTTTCTCAGTTCCTTTGCCAGGAGTGCGTTGCGGGGCGATTCGAGCTTCGGGTCGTCATCGAGGACCTTTCCCGCCACGGCTCGGGCCTCGGAGAGCAGGATGCCGTCGCGGGAGAGGGAAGCTATTGCCAGCTTGATGGGAAGGCCGCTCTGCTGGGTGCCTTCGAGGTCGCCCGGGCCGCGCATCTTCATGTCTTCCTCGGCTATCTCGAATCCGTCGGAGGTGCGGCACATGATTTCCAGGCGCTCGCGCGCTTCCTTGCCCGTCTTCGAATCGTAGACCAGCAGGCAGAAGCTTTGGTCGGCGCCGCGGCCCACCCTCCCGCGCAGCTGGTGGAGCTGCGAGAGGCCGAAGCGCTGGGCGCTCTCGACCACCATGACGCTGGCGTTGGGAACGTCCACCCCCACTTCTATCACGGTCGTGGAGACGAGGATGTGGGCCCGCCCTTCCGCGAAAGCCTTCATGTTGAAGCTCTTGACTCCCGCCTCCTGCTGCCCGTGGACGATCGCCACCTTGTAGCCCCTGTTCTCGGGGAAGCGTCCGACGATTTCCTCGTATCCCTTTTCGAGGTTGTTGAGGTCCATTTTCTCGCTCTCGAAAATGAGGGGGAACACCACGAAAACCTGACGGCCGAGCGCAATCTGGTCTTCCATGAATTTGTAGACGGCTCCCTTGCGGTTATCCGGGACGAGGGAGGTCGTGACCCTCTTGCGGCCGGGGGGGAGTTCGTCTATGACCGACACGTCGAGGTCGCCGTAGAGGGTCATCGCCAGGGTGCGCGGGATGGGGGTGGCGGTCATCACCAGCACGTGGGGAGGCCTGCCGTCCGTCCGCTTGCTCCAGAGCCTGGCCCTCTGGTCCACTCCGAAGCGGTGCTGTTCGTCTATGACTGCGAGCCCGAGGTTCCTGAACACGACATTCTCCTCGATGAGGGCGTGGGTGCCCACGATGATGCCTATGCTGCCGTCGGAGAGGCCTTCGTCGATTTCGCGGCGCTCCCTGCGGGTGCTGACGCCGGTGAGGATGGCGCACTTGACTCCGGTGGGCTCAAGATATTTGCAGATGCCGCTGAAGTGCTGGCGTGCAAGCACTTCGGTGGGCGCCATGATACAGGCCTGATAGCCGTTGTCGATCGCCAGCAGGCAGCACAGCACCGCAACCATGGTTTTGCCGGAGCCCACGTCGCCCTGCAGCAGGCGGTTCATCTGGTGGCCGCTCCGGAGGTCTTCGAAAATCTCGCGTATCACCCTCTTCTGGGCTCCGGTGAGCTGGAAGGGGAGGGAATTGTAGAGGGAATTGAAGGCCGCTCCCACCTTGGGCATGGGAAGCCCCGGGGCCGCGTGCGAGCGTATGTATTTGTGCTTGAGCAGGGACAGCTGCAGGAAGAAGAGCTCCTCGAACTTGAGCCTGCGGGTGGCCTTCTCGAGCGCATGGCGGTCGGCCGGGAAATGGATGTTGCGGATTGCGTAGTTGAGCGGGCAGAGGGCGTTTTCGGAGAGGATGTATTCGGGGAGGCTTTCCTGAATTTCGGGAAGGCAGAGGGCAAGGGCGGCGCTTTGCAGCCTGCACATGACCTTGCCGGTGATGCCGCCGTTCCGGAGCTTTTCGGTGCTGGGGTAGACTCCGGTGAGGCCGTTCTGCATGACTGAGCCTTCCGGCAGGGGAGGGTCGGCTTCAGGATGGACCATGTTCAGGCGCCCGCCGAATTCGGAAGGCTTGCCGAAGAAGACGAAGACGCTCCCCGGCACCATCCTCTGCCAGTTCCAGCGTATCCCCTTGAAGAACACCATTTCCATCCGGCCGGAGGAGTCTTCCACGATGACGCTGAGCCGCTTGGCCGCGTTCCAGTGGATCTTCGGACCGTCCGTGGCCACCACGCTGCTCTGGGGACCGTACAGGGTGCGGCTCACCACGCGCCCCTTCACCTGGACGAAGGCGGCGTCACTGTCGATTTCGGCTATCGGGTAAATCCGCGAACGGTCGACGTACCTGAACGGATATACCCGCAGCAGGTCGCCTATGGTGGCAGTGCCCAGCTCCGACTTGAGAAGGGCCGCCCTTTTCGGCCCCACTCCGCTCAGATACTGTATGTCCGAATCCAGGTTCTTCACGAATTACGAATATAATCATTTTTTTCGTCAAATACCACAAAAAAGGAGGCCGGACTTGTCAGCCGGCCTCCTTTTTGTGGTGCGGGTGCTACAGCTTCGGGCCGGCCTTCACGAGCTTCTTGCCGGCGGGATTGCCTTCGTACTTGTGGAAGTTCTTGATGAAGCGGCCGGCGAGGTCTTCGGCCTTGGCGTTCCACTCCTGCGGGTCGGCATAGGTGTCGCGCGGGTCGAGGATGCCGGTGTCCACGCCTTCGAGGACGGTGGGAACCGCGAAGTTGAAGTACGGGATGACCTTGGTGGGAGCCTTGTCGATGCTGCCGCTGAGGATAGCGTCGATGATGCCGCGGGTGTCCTTGATGGAGATGCGCTTGCCGGTGCCGTTCCAGCCGGTGTTCACGAGATAGGCCTTCGCGCCGCTCTTCTTCATTTTCTTTACCAGTTCCTCGGCGTACTTGGTGGGATGCAGCTCAAGGAACGCCTGGCCGAAGCATGCGCTGAAGGTGGGCGTGGGCTCGGTGATGCCGCGCTCGGTGCCCGCGAGCTTGGCGGTGAAGCCGGAGAGGAAGTAGTACTTGGTCTGCTCGGCGTCGAGGATGCTCACGGGAGGCAGCACTCCGAATGCGTCGGCGCTGAGGAAGATGACCTGCTTTGCGGCGGGACCGTGACTGTCGGGACGGACTATCTTTTCGATATGGTAGATGGGATAGCTCACGCGGGTGTTCTCGGTGACGGACTTGTCGTTGAAGTCGATCTTGCCGGCGGCGTCGACCGTGACGTTCTCGAGGAGGGCGTCGCGGCGGATCGCATTGTAGATGTCGGGTTCGCTCTCCTTGTCGAGCTTGATGACCTTGGCGTAGCAGCCGCCTTCGAAGTTGAAGACGCCCTTGCCGTCCCAGCCGTGCTCGTCGTCGCCGATGAGAAGGCGCTTCGGGTCGGTGCTGAGGGTGGTCTTGCCGGTGCCGGAAAGGCCGAAGAAGATGGCGGTGTTCTCTCCGTTCATGTCGGTGTTGGCCGAGCAGTGCATGGCCGCGATGCCCTTGAGCGGGAGGTAGTAGTTCATCATGCTGAACATGCCCTTCTTCATTTCGCCGCCGTACCAGGTGTTGAGTATCACCTGCTCGCGGGAGGTGACGTTGAAGGCTATGCAGGTGTCGCTGCGCAGACCGAGCTCCTTGTAGTTTTCGACCTTGGCCTTGGAGGCGCAGTAAACCACGAAATCGGGCTTCTGGTCGAATTCCTTCTGGTTCTTGGGACGGATGAACATGTTGGTGACGAAGTGGGCCTGCCATGCGACCTCCATGATGAAGCGGACCTTCATGCGGGTGTCCATGTGGGTGCCGCAGAAACCGTCGACCACGAAGAGGCGCTTGCCGCTGAGCTCATTGACGGCCATTTTCTTGACCTCATCCCATACTGCGGGGTGCATCTTGTGGTTGTCGTTGGGATATTCGTCGGTGGTCCACCAGACTTCGCCGGGAGCACCTTCCTTGGTGGTCTTGTCGTAGACTATGTATTTGTCTTTGGGGGAACGGCCGGTGTAGACGCCGGTCATGACGTTGATGGCTCCGAGCTCGGTCACCTGGCCCTTGTCGAAACCTTCAAGGCCGGGTTTGGTCTCTTCGTTGTAGAGGACTTCGTAGGTGGGGTTGTAGAGAATTTCCTTAACCCCTTTGATGCCGTACTTGGCGAGGACTGATTTGTTCATGATATCCTGATGTTTTCGTTAATGATTCGAGAAATCTTTTGCAACTGCAAAGATAGTATATTTTTTACTGCAAAAAACAGGCCTTTCCGTTTATTTTTTTGGCGACTCACGCGGGAATTGAGTATCTTTGTGCGATATGGCAGAAGCGCTGGAAATATTGCGACGCCACTGGGGCTATGGCTCCTTCCGCCCCATGCAGGAAGAGATAATCTCCGCCGCCGCGGAAGGGCGAGACGTGCTCGCCATCCTTCCCACGGGCGGCGGGAAGAGCGTCTGCTTCCAGGTGCCCGCGCTCATGAAGGAGGGCACCGCCCTGGTCATAACCCCGCTCGTGGCCCTCATGAAAGACCAGGTGCAGGGCCTGGAAAACCGCGGCATCAAGGCGATTGCGGTGCACGCCGGCATGCCCCGCCGCCAGGTGGACCTCGCGCTCAACAACGCTGCCTACGGAGGCTGCAAGTTCCTCTACGTGTCGCCCGAGCGTCTCTCCACCCAGCTCTTCAGGAGCTATCTGGAAGTGCTGGACATCAACTATATAGTGGTTGACGAGGCGCACTGCATCTCCCAGTGGGGGTATGACTTCAGGCCCGACTACCTTCAGATAGGGGCCATCCGCGAAGTGGTGAAGGCCCCCGTGATAGCCCTCACCGCCACCGCCACCGCGGAAGTCGCCGAAGACATCATGGACAGGCTCGGTTTCAGGGAAAGGCTCCTTCTGAAGACGGGCTTCGAAAGGCCGAACCTGAGCTACATAGTGAGGGAGGCCGAAGACAAGCGGGCGCAGCTGCTGGATATCTGCCGCGGCGTTCCGGGTTCGGGAATCGTGTACATGCGGAGCCGCCTGCGCTGCGAGGAGACGGCGGCCTTCCTGCAGGGCGAGGGCGTGAGCGCGTCGTACTACCACGCGGGGCTCGATTCCGCCGCCCGGAGCGAAAGGCAGGCGGCATGGAAGGAGGGCGGCATCAGGGTGATGATCTGCACCAACGCCTTCGGAATGGGAATAGACAAGCCGGACGTGCGTTTCGTGGTGCACTGCGACGTCCCCGAGAGCCCTGAGGCCTATTTCCAGGAGGCGGGAAGGGCGGGCCGCGACGGCCTGCGGTCCTATGCCGTGCTGCTGTGGAACGCTTCCGACGTGCGCCGCCTGCACCAGCTGCGGACCATTTCCTTCCCCAGCCTCGAATACATCGAAGACGTCTACCAGAAGCTGCACGTCTACTTCGGGATTCCCTACGACCAGGGCAGGATGAGGCAGTTGAAATTCCGGCCCGAGGAATTCTGCGGCACCTATTCGCTGAACCTCCCCCCGGTGATGAGCGCCCTGAGGTACCTCGAACGCTCGGGGCACATCACCCTCACCGAAGACGCCGACATCAGCGTGCAGGTGCGCATCCTCCTCAGCCGCAACGCGCTGTATGACGTGGATCTGCCGCAGCGGGAGATGGTGGAGGTCCTGGAAAGGCTCATGAGGGGGTATGTGGGCATATTCGACTGGCTGGTGCCGGTCCGGGACGAGCAGATGGCAAGGGAGATGGGCATGGACACGGCGCGCTTCCACCAGCTGCTTTACCGGCTTTCGCAGGAGCATGTGATACGCTATGTCCCCGGCGACCGTTCCGACGTGATAACCCTCCACCACGAAAGGCTCATCCCCGGCAACCTCGACCTCAAGCCCGCCGAATACGAGCGTCTCGCTCAGATGTCGGAAAAGCGTTCCGAGGCCATGGTGGAATATGTGAAGGAGGACGGGGAATGCCGTCAGCACTATCTGCTCCGTTATTTCGGGCAGGAAGAGAGCGGCGACTGCGGCAGCTGCGACGTGTGCAGGGCAAGGCGCCGCGAGGACGAAACCCGCGCGAAGCTGCGCGCCTTCATTGCGGCAAGTCCGGGTGCCGGAGCCGCACAGGTGAGGGCCTTCATTTCCAATCCGGCGAACCGCCTATCGCCTAACGCCGCGGCCATCTACAGAGAACTCCTTGAAGAAGAGGAATGATTAGGCTTCGAGCACCAGGCCGTCGTAGGCCGGATGGACGCCGGGCGGCAGTTCCGCCTCGAAGTCGGCATGGGGAGGCAGCATGTGCGACATGTGGGTGATGTAGGACTCCCCGGCCCCCACGCGCTCGAAGAAGGCGAGCGCCTCGTCAAGCGAGAAATGCGAGAAATGCGGCGTCTTCTTGACGCAGTTCACGGTGACGTACTTCAGGCCCTTCAGCTTTTCGAACTCCTCGTCTCCGATGCGGTTGAAATCGGTGATGTAGGCAATGTCGCCGAAGCGGTAGCCCAGCACCGACTGGTCCTTGGTCTTGTGGTGCCAGCCCTGGATGGGAATCACGGTGACGGGGGGCAGCTGTTCCCTGGCGGCCGCTGCGGTGTAATGGTACCCGACCCCGCTTTCCCAGACGAGCGTCTTCTCGCCGGCGTTGGAGTGCACTTCGAACGGCGCCGAGGCGTCGATGAGGTGCATGTGCCATTCCGGGGCTCCGGGATAGCGAGGCTCGGCGAAGGCGTAGCCGAAGGTGTGCCTGAGGCTTTCCAGCACGTAGGCCTCGCAGAAGATGTTCACCGGTTTGGCCTCGAAGAGATTGAACGCTCTGGTTTCGTCGAGCCCGCCTATATGGTCCATGTGGTTGTGGGTGAGCAGGATGGCGTCGAGATGCCGGACTCCGGCGCGCAGCATCTGCTGCCTGAAATCGGGGCCTGCGTCCACCGCTATGCTCAGACCGCCGGTCTCCACCAGCGCCGAAGCCCTGAGACGGCTGTCGCGAGGGTCGGACGAAGTGCATACCGGACAGGTGCAGCCTATCATCGGCACTCCCGAGGAGGTTCCGGTACCCAAAAAAGTGAGTCTTGTCATCGCTTCATCAATCTGTCAACTGCGTGCTCGAGGCTGGTCGAAGGTTCTATGATGTTGTAGTCTTTCCAGAAATCGGGATCCGCGAAGAAGGCCGCCTTTTCGGAGAGGGCGTCCCTGTGGCGGAACTGCTCCTTGCGGGGGATGGGTGCGGCCTCGGGATACTTGTCCGTCACGATGAGCTCGTTGACGGAAGTGTAGTTGGTGTGCAGCAGGCGCTTGCGCCAGTCGCAGGCGAAGCGGATGACGCTGCGGAAATAATTGAGCCGCCAGCGTTCCCCTTCCATGCGGTAGTCGATCACGACGGACATTTCCTTGGGATGGAACCGCAGGCCTGCGGGCTTGCTGATCAGCACGCTGCGGGTGGCTTTCTGCTCGTCCCGCATGTCCAGGGAGAGTTCGATGCGGGTGAAGGCATAGCTCCCGGCGTCGACGAACAGGGTGCCATAGTAGAGAGGATACTCCACTTCCGACGCGGGCGAGATGTTGACCGTGTAGTTGAGGCGGTCGTTTATCATCACCGGGGAGCCCATCTTCATTGAATACAGGTTGAGCTCACTGTAGCTGAGGAGGATGTCGGGGTTCTTCACCACGTCGAAGTCGGTTGCCTGCGTGGGGCCGCCCATGAACTTGACGCTGAGGGTGTCGCTCTTGCGCTGACTGAGCAGGACCCGGCTCTTCTCGAGGGCGGCGGCGTCACGGTATACCCCGTACGAGTACGGAGTCTTGAAAATCCGGGCGACCGCCTCGGAGACGTAGATGTAGCGCTGCCTCTTCTGGAGGGTTTCGCGGTAGAAGCACTTCAGCAGTTCGTCGGTGTCCATGTAGTTGTCCCTGATCCGTTCCATGGCCCTGCGGACGACGGTATGGGCGTCGCCGGACACCACGATGGCCGGGGCGAGGGCGATGGCGTCGGGCTCCAGCGCAATTTTCATGAAAGCCCCGTCAGGCGCAACGGTAAGGTTCCTGTAGCCCAGAAGGGAGAAGCTCACGCTGGTGATGGGGATGTCGGACTTGAGCACGAATTCGCCGTCGGCGTTGGTGACCGTGGCATAGTGCCTGTCGGGTATCACCACGTTCACGAACTGCAGTACGCCGCCGCTGCGCGCGTCCCTCACCCTGCCGCTCACGCTGTAGCGGAGGGAATCCTGCGGGAGATCCTGCGCCACGGCCGAGGGGAAGGCGAGCAGAAGGGCCGCGAGGACGGGGACCAATTTCCTTGACAAATGATTGAAAGAGGGGAACATAACTCCTGCAAGTTAGGAATAATTTCGGAAATACCGGCTCAAATCACAACATCTTCTATCGTGTTGACCTTCGCCGGGTCGTACGGGCGGGTGAGGCGGATGTAGTTGCCGGTATAGCCGCCCATGGTGCCGTCCTTTTCGCGGGATTCCCAGAGCACTTTTTCGCGGACTCCGCGGTTGGCCTCCAAGAAGAGGGAGTGCAGGCGGGAGCAGAGCTGCTCGAGGACGGCCACGCGCTCCGTCTTGACGGCGGGGGAGACCTGTCCCGGCATGACGGCTGCGGGGGTGCCGGGGCGTCTGGAATAGGGGAAGATGTGGATGAAGGCCGGCCGTATCTCCTCGAGGAAGGCGCAGGTCCTGCCGAAAAGTGCGTCGGTTTCGCCGGGGAGGCCGGCCATCACGTCTATCCCGAAGAACACCAGCGGCTTGCCGGGGCCTTCCATGGCCTGCCGTATGTATGCTGTCTTTGCGGCGAATTCGGAGGTGGTGTACCTGCGGCCCATCGCTGTGAGAAGCTCGTCGCAGCCTACCTGCAGGGGGATGTGGAAGTGGGGCTGGAACTTGGTTCCGGATGCAATCCAGTCTATGATCTCTTCGGTGAGCAGGTTGGGCTCGATGCTGGAGATGCGGTAACGTTCTATGCCTTCAACCCCGTCGAGGGCCTGCAGCAGCTCGAGGAAAGTCTCGCCCGTGCTGCGCCCGAAGTCGCCCGTGTTCACGCCGGTGAGCACTATCTCCTTTATGCCCAGGGCGGCGATTTCCCGGGCATGGGCCACCGCCTCGCAGACGGGGATGTTGCGGCTCCTGCCGCGTGCGTAGGGCACGGTGCAGTATCTGCAGAAATTGTTGCATCCGTCCTGCACCTTGAGGAACGACCGGGTGCGCTCTCCTGAGGAATAGGCCCCTCCGTCAGCAGGGGGAGCGGGCGCAGCGATTCCCAGCAGCTTCAGGGTTTCGGGAACCACCTTGTCCTTTTCGTCCGAGCGGAAAACCTTCGCGACCCCTTCCAGAGCGGCAACCTCGGAGGGCTGCATCTGGGCGTAGCACCCGGTTACGATGATTCTTGCCGAGGGGTTGAGCCTGTGCAGCTTGCGGATTTCGCCGCGGGATTTCTTGTTGGCCGTTTCGGTCACGGTACAGGTGTTCACCAGGAAGACGTCGGCACCCTCCCTCCACGGGACCGCTTCCAGCCCCGCGGCCTTGAAGCCGCGTTCGTAGGTGGACGTCTCGGCGTAGTTCAGCTTGCACCCGAGCGTGACGAAGGCGATTTTCACTTTCCGCTGCCTCCCTCGACCGTTACCCTCGACCATTCGGCCCTGCCGTCCACCGGGGGATCCTGCTTGGAAACCCGCACCGAGAACCACGGGATGTCGGGATGCTCGCTTTCCACACGCCTGGCTATCCTTCCCGCCACGTGCTCGAGCAGGTTGGAGGGAATGGCCATCTCTTCGGCTACGATGCCGTGGATTTTGGAGTAGTCGAGGGTGTCTGCAATGTCGTCGGACGCCATGGCCCCGGAGATGTCGTAGCGGCACTTGAAATCCACCAGGAAGAGGTTGCCCTCGGATCTTTCCCTGGGAAGCACGCCGTGGAACGCCACGAATTGCATGCTGTCGAGTTCTATTTCGCCAAAATTAGAAATACACATGGTCTTTTGCCTATTTTGAAGTCTTTTTTTCTGCGCCAGCCGCTTACCGGAAGGGTGATGACGGTTTCGGTTTCGAGGGTGAGGTCGGCCGCGATGCAGAGCATCGTGCCGGGGGAGAGACCTGCGGCGAGGTCTTCGAGAAGGGCGTCGTTCCGGTAGGGGGTTTCGATGAAAATCTGGGTGCGGCCCCGGGACGCCGAATCTTTTTCGATCTTTCTGATGGCCGCGCGCCGCTCCTCGGTCTTGGCCGGAAGATAGCCCACGAATGCGAATTCCTGCCCGTTGAGGCCGGATGCCATGAGGGCGAGCATCAGCGAGGAAGGACCCACGAGGGGAACGACGGGAATGCCGCGTGCATGGCAGAGGGCCACGAAGGGCGCGCCGGGGTCGGCCACGGCGGGAAGCCCGGCTTCGGTGACGAGGCCCACGTCTCCCTTGCCGAAGAGGGGCAGGAGCGCCTCCACGTCGGAAGGGGTGCTGTGTTCGTTGAGCTCATGGAACTCAAGGCCGCCAATCTTCCCCCTGAGGCCTGCCGCGCTGAGGAAGCGGCGGGCGCTGCGGACGTTCTCCACCACATAGACGCCAATCTTCGAGATTTGCTCCAGCGTGGCCTCGGGAATCACTTTCCGGGGGTCGGAGCCGATGTCGGAGGGTATGAGATAAAGCTTACTCATAGATCTCGGTCTTTACTGTGGGAATATCCCTCTGCGGACGCTCCGTGCCCTGCGGAGGGGCGTCGCTCCGGGGCTCCTGCTTCCTGCGGGGAGCGAAGAGGCGCTGGAAGAAACTCTTCCAGGTGGTGAATTCCTGCTGGTATGTGACGCCTCCGCCGTTGCGCTGCGAGTAATCCAGGAAGGAGGAGAATTCGTCAGCCGAATGGGAGAAGAGGTTCAGGCGGAGATTCCCGCTCTTGTTGAGCTTGACGTCGATGTCGATGTCGCCCACGAGGTCGCCGCGGGCGCTGCTGCCGCCGCTGTACTTCCTGTTGCCCACGACGCCGTTGACCACCACCCGGTTGTTGAAGAGTTGGGTGCTTACAGCAAGGTCGAAGAGGTTGGCCCCGGAATAGCTCTGCTGGTAGCCGAGACCCATGTCGAGCGGGATGTCCATGCGTGCGAGCATGTTCGACAGCTGGTTCGACACCATCTCCGACATGTTGGAATAGAGTATGTTCGGGTTGTCCACGATTCCGGCCTGTTCGCCCGGGAGGAAAGCGCCGGTGACGAGGAGGGCCACGAACTGCTTCTGGATTTTGTCCTCGGTGTTCAGGGAGGATTCGATTTCGGCTTTGGATGTGGGGTCGAGGTCGGGAATGTCGATGCTGAAGGACAGCTTGGGCGCCGACAGGCGGTCGGAAATCCTGAGCCCGCACTCCACGAGACGGCGCGTGCTCACCGATGTGGTGTCCGTCAGCAGCACGTTCATGTTGGTGCGCAGGGAGTAGGTGGCCCCGATGTCGAGGACGGTCTGCATGAGGTCGCCGTTGAAGGTGACGCTGCTGCCGTCGTCGATGGTGAAGTTCTTGCTCACCAGGCCCGGGATGGAGAAGCGGTAGCTGCCCTTGGAGATGCTGTATTCGCCGCTCAGGTCGAAGATGTTCCTGGCCGGCCTGAACAGCAGGCCGATGTTGCCTTCGCCGCTGGCTTTCAAGGAGTTGCCTCCAGTGTCGTCGAGGTCTACCGTGGCTTCGAGGCCCGGGCTGATGTGGAGTTTGACCCGGGCGGTGAGGTCCTGGCCCCTCTTTATCTTCTTCTCCTGGCGCTCGAACATCGCGGCGAGCATGTCTTCGTAGGGGTCGGCGGCTTTGTCCTGGGCGTGATCCCTGAAGGTCAGCAGGTTGCTCTTGGACGAGGAGGAGAATCCCGAAACCGGGATGTCGAGGGTGCCGTCGCCGGAGGTGGTTACGCTTGCGTCCATCACCAGGGCGTCCTGGGGCCCGGTGATGCTCACGTTGCCGCTTGCCCGCAGCAGACCGCTGATTCCATTGCCGTGGCTGACGTCTATCATCTTGAGGTCGCGGAAGCGCAGGAAGGAGTTCATCGTCATGTCGTCGAAACGGTGGAAGTTGATGCCGCCCGAAAGCATGGCCGAACCGCTTTCGTCGTCGAGGATGGCGATATCGTCGAAGTGGACTCCCTCATTGTCGAGGTGCAGGGGCCCGTTGATGGTGTAGGGAACCCCGGTATAGTTCACGATGAAGTGGGCGTTGTTGATGTTGAAGTCTTCGCTCGCGAGCCTGAGGTCGTCCAGCGTGCCGTTCGCGGTGACGAATCCGCTGAGTTTTCCGCTGATGTCGTCCATGAAGCCCTGCAGGAAGGGCTTGGCGAGCACGAGTTCCATCCCGTCCATCCCCACTGTGAGGTCCAGCGCCCCGGTGCCGGGCTCGAAGGATCCCGAGGCGTTCAGGGCATCCCTGCCGTCGAGCATGTTGCGCACGTAGACGTTTATCATGTCCTCGGCCCCGTCCCAGATGGCTGCGAGGCGCAGGGTGCCGGCGTTCACATCGCTGATGCTGAGCGAGTCGCACACTATGTTGGCGAGTGCGCGGAGGTTGTGGTCGAGGGGTGAGGAGAGCAGCACCCTGCCGTTCACTCCGCCCTTGAAGCCGTAGTCGGACTTGGTGAAATAGTTCAGCTGCCCCATGTCGAGGTTGCGTATGCCCACCGAGAGGGTGTCGGCCGACTTGAAGGACAGCCCGCCGTCGATGCTGAAGACCTGGCTGCCGTTATGCATCCTGAAGCCGTCGATGGTGACGTTGCCTCCCTTGAGCTCTATCTGCGATTCGTCTATGTCCCATTGCTGGGAATTGAAGCGGATGTAGCTGGAAAGGGGATTCGCGATGATGCCCAGGGAGTCGGAGGCGTCGCGGGAGAGGTCGCCGGTGAGATAGATTTCACCCACGGTGTCCACCCCTTCGATGCCGTCGTAGTGGAAGCCCGCGAACAGGTTGTTCTCCTGGGCGTAGGCGGTGAGCGCGACATCGGTTATGGAAATGCCGTCGAGCGTGACGTCGCTGCTGAGAATAGTGGCGTTGAGGCTGCTGCCCAGGTTGTCGAAACTGACGTCGACGCCCTTGAGATAGTTCTTTGCGAATGCGAGGCGGGACGAGCGCAGCTTCCCTTCCATGCTGCCGTGGTCGCTCAGGAGCGAAAGCCGGGTGGAATCGGCTATGTACAGGCCTGGCAGGGCGAACGAGAGGATGTCCCTGGAGTCGTGGAAGGAGAGGCCCAGCCTGTAGTAGTGGTCGGCTGTGCCGGTGTCGGGGTCTTTGGCGGAATACAGGGCCGGAAGTTCCCTGCGGGTGGTGATTGTCTGGAGGTTGCGGAAGATTTCGGCGTAGCTGCCGCTGCCCTCGAAGTCGCCGTCCATGAATGAGGACCGGATTCCGGCGGTCACGGTGCCGCCGCTGTCCCGGGAGGTCACGACTATGTCGCCTATGTTCCGCGAGCCGTGGTCGTTCTCGAGCACGAGGCCGCTGACGGTCAGCTTTCCAAGGGGATTGCCGCCGGCTTTCATGGAGAGGTCGGCATCGACGTGCCCGGACACGTTGCTCGTGCCCCTCCTGTCGATGTTCATGGCCTGCAGGTCGGCTTTGGCTATGTCTGCGCTGAAGCGGTACCGCCCTTCGGCGCCGCCCTGCGGGAGCAGGAAAACTCCGTGGAGGACGGCCTGCAGGGAGGGGTCGTCGACTGTGATGTCGCCGTTGAAGTTCTTTCCGTCGAAGGAGCCGTCCGCCCTGATGCCGCTGTAATCGTATCCGAGCAGGCTGATTCTCTCGAGATTGAGATTGTCGACGCTGAAGGAGCTGCGGGTGCCGTCGAGAGTGGCCTTGAAGCCTGTGGAGGCGGTGAGGCTGCCGAGGGCTTCGATGCCTGTCAGGCGGTCCATGCCCATGTCGGTGGAACTGAAGCGGCCGGCGATGTCCATGGGGGCGTGCGGGTTCATCATGTTCCTTACCGTGGCCTCAAAGAGGGCGGAGCCTATGCCCGAAGCGAGCCGCCCCTGCGCGGCGATGTTGTTCATCGGCCCCCTGGCGCTGCCGCTGAAGGAGAAGCGCTCCCCGGGGGCGAGATTGCCGAGATCGGCCTTGGCGCCGAATTCCGAAAGGAGGGTGGTGAGCCCCCGGGTGGTGAAATCCAGCCTTTCGACCTTTGCGTCCAGCAGCATGTGGGGGGTGTCTGGAATACCTGTAATCCTCGCGGAGAGGCTGCCCGTGATGCCGCTCGGCTTTTCCGAGAAGACGAACCTGTCGACGAGCAGGTCGCCGACATAGCCCGATGCGTGGCATTTTTCGAGATCCAGCATCACGTCGAGGGTGGGGGAGATTCCCGAGAAGGCGTTGATGGTCCGGGTGGAGATGTGCCCGCCCGATATGGTGAGAGTCTGGCGTATCCTTTCGATGAAATTCGAGAAGTCCTCGGAGACGTCGTCCCATGCCATGGTGTAGAGGGGGATCGACAGGTCGGACCAGCCGTCCTGCAGCCGGACGTTCTCCACCGTGGCCTTGCCCATGCCCACGGTGGCGCGGCCGGTCAGGGCCGTGATGGCGTATCCGCATTTTTCCCTGGCGCAGAGCATGTCCACCACTCCCGACATGCGGCCGCCGGTGTATTTGAGGGCGTGGACGGCGGCATTCACATGCACGTCCATGTCGGACCAGTTTATGGCGGCGGGCTTGTCGGGCATGGGGGTGACGTAGTTGCTCATGCGGTAGTTGAAGTCCTTCACCTCCAGTTTCTCTATCTGGAAGATGCCCGGGGTGGGGGTGTACTGCGTGGTTTTTTCGGGGGACGCGATATTGAATATCCTCGTGAGGTTGGAGGTGGAGCCATTGTCCGAGAGGGACGGCGAGGGTTCGGTGGTGAGATGCAGCAAGCCCCCTTCGAGCTCGACGCGGCTGAGATAGATGCCTTTTTTGGAGAAGAGTCCCCTGATGGAGACGCGGCCCGAGACCTGCTTTATGAAGGCGAAGGTGTCGGCTGGAGCTACCGGGTCGTAAGGTTCGTGGTCGATGACGACTACATCCCTGAGAATGAAGGAGTTGAAGGGGGCGACATGGATGTCTCCTACTTGCACCGCGCCGTTGAGGCTGCCGTTGAGGCGGTCCAGCACCTTGCTCACCACCCTGGTCTGGACGGAGGGGGACTGAAGCAGGAGCAGAGCCGTGCCGAGCAGCACGACGATGAACGCGAAAATGCGGGCGCCTATGTCAGAATGTTTCTTGATGGTGCAAAAGCCTTCTGGTACAACCAACAAATATAACAAATATTTGTTAATTTTGCGGTCCGGAACATGGCAGATATCATTTTGGGCATAGAATCCTCCTGCGACGACACTTCGGCGGCGGTCATTTCCGACGGGGTGCTCCTCTCCAACGTGATAGCTTCGCAGGACGTGCACCGCGCCTACGGCGGCGTGGTGCCCGAACTCGCGTCCCGCGCCCACGAGCAGAACATAGTGCCCGTGGTGTCCGAAGCCCTTTCAAGGGCCGGCGTGGAGCCTTCCGACCTCACCGCCGTCGCCTTCACCCGCGGTCCGGGCCTGCTCGGTTCGCTGCTGGTGGGTACGTCCTTCGCCAAGGCCCTCGGCCTCGCCCTGGACATCCCCATCATCATGGTGAACCACCTTCATGGGCATCTGCTCGCCGGTTTCGTGAAGGAAAAAGGGCAGGACACTCCCACTCCCTCCTTCCCGTACCTGTGCCTGCTGGTTTCCGGAGGCAACTCCCAGATAGTCAGGGTGGACAGCCCCCTGGAGTTCACCATCCTGGGCCAGACCATCGACGACGCGGTAGGCGAGGCTTTCGACAAGTGCTCCAAGATGATGGGCCTGGGCTATCCCGGCGGCCCGGTGATAGACCGCCTGGCAAAGCAGGGCGACGCCTCCCGATTCAAGTTCGCAAAACCCCATGTCCCGGGGCTCGACTACAGCTTCAGCGGCATCAAGACCTCCCTGCTTTATTTCGTGCGCGACGAGATGGCAAAAGACCCGTCCTTCCTCGAAAACAACAAGGAGGACATCTGCGCCTCCTTCCAAAAGGCGCTGATAGACATCCTCATGGACAAGCTCGTCAAGGCCGCGAGGCAGACGGGCATAAAGGAAATCGCGATAGGCGGGGGAGTGTCGGCCAACAGCGGCCTCCGCGCCCGCATCGTGGAGGAGGGCAGGAAGCGCGGCTGGCACACTTATCTGCCCGCATTCAAGTTCACCACCGACAACGCCGCCATGATAGCCATCGCCGGCTACTGCCGCTACCTCGCGGGCGAGCGCACCCCGCTCGACGTCGCTCCCGTGTCGAGGATGGCGGATTTTTGAAAAATAATTGCTACATTTGCGGCGGGGAAAGTCATACACGACCAGCTCCCTCTCAACTCCCCCAGGGCAGGAATGCAGCAAGGGTAGGAGGTTGTAGCGGTGCGATGTATCCAGCTTTCCCTTTTTTTTGTATGTTTTCGGATATCATAGTCATCGGCGGCGGCGCGGCCGGGCTCGTCGCGGCCTGCAGCGCGGCACGCACCCTGGTAGCCGCCCTCTCCGACGCGCGGGTGACCGTGCTCGAGAAGATGCCGCGTCCGGGCCGGAAGATAATGATCACCGGCAAGGGTCGCTGCAATTTCACCAACCTGAAAGACTGGAACGCCTTCAGCGCCCATATCCGCACCAATCCCAACTTCCTCAGGCCGTCGTTTTACAATTTCACCCCCGCGGACTCGCTGGAGTTTTTCTCCGGCCTTGGCATGCAGAGCGTGGTGGAGCGCGGCGACAGGGCCTTCCCGGCCAGTCACCGTGCCTCCGACGTGGTGGACGCCCTCGTCCGCGCCTGCCACGCCTCCGGCGTGAAGATCGAGACCTCCGCGGAAGTCGTCCGAATCGGCTACGGCTCCGTTTTCGAAGTCTTCGCGGCCGACGGGCGCAAGTGGACCTGCAGCAGGCTGATACTCGCGACGGGCGGCCTCAGCTACCCCGGAACGGGCTCCACCGGAGACGGATACCGCTTTGCCGCCGACCTGGGGCACACCGTCACTCCGCTGTTCCCGTCCCTGACCGCGCTTGTCCCCAAAGGGTACAAGATCGTGGAAGGCAAAGATCTCCATATCGACCGAAGCACTCCTGCGGGCGAACTCGGCAAGGCCCTGTGCGGGATACAGCTCAGGAACGTGGGCGTCCGGCTCATCGTTGAAGGGGCGGTGGCCCAGAGCGAGTTCGGCGACATCGACTTTACCGACGGGGGAATTGAAGGTCCCGTAGGGTTCCAGCTGAGCCGCAAGGCCGTGAAGTCGATGGTGAACGGCTCCAGGGTGTCGCTCGTGCTCGACCTCAAGCCCGGAGTGCCCCTGGATGAACTCGCTTCCAGGGTGAATGAGCTTTGGCGGGAGGTGGACGCAGACCCGCGCAGCAAGCGTCTGCACGAAAAGGAAAAGTACCGCATCCTGCTCGGGAAGCTCATGCCCTGGGACCTCATTCCCGCCTTCCGCGCCATGAATCCCGGAAATCTGTCCGCCATTGCCCGGTGCCTCAAGGAGTGGACCTTCGATATCGCCGGCTATGTGGGATATGAGCGTGCGGTCGTCACGGCCGGAGGCGTTTCCACCGGCGAGATAGTGGCAAAAACCCTCGAGTCGAAGAAACTCAAGGGCCTTTACTTCTGCGGGGAGCTGATGGACGTCGATTCCGACACCGGCGGATATAATCTCCACACTGCCTTCGCTTCCGGACGCCTGGCCGGGCAGTCCGCCGCCAAAAGCCTGATTTAGGGTCAGATACTGTCGAAAATCAGCGGCAGGACGTCGTCCACGCGGTCGAATTTGAGGATGCGGTCTGCGCCCACCATTATCACGGACATGGGCCGGCCTGACCTGGTCTGGTACTGGGCCATCACCTGGCGGCAGGCTCCGCAGGGCGTAACCGGGCTCTTGGCGAGATGCCCCATGACACCTCCCGCGATTGCGATGCTTTCCATGTCCTTGTCGGGATACATGGCCCCGGCCGAGAACATCGCGGTGCGCTCGGCGCAGAGGCCGGACGGGAAGGCGGCGTTCTCCTGGTTGGCCCCGCAGACCGTCTTGCCGTTGCTCAAGCGTATCGCCGCTCCGACGTTGAAATGGGAATAGGGGGCATACGACCCCTTCATGGCCGAGATGGCCTCTTGCACGAGGCTGCGGTCCTGCGCGGAAAGCTCGTCAGGGGATTCGTATTCGTGGTAAATGATTTCTATTTTTTTGTCTGCCATGGCGTTGGTGGTTGCAACCCCCAAATATAATAAACTTTTCCGGTTTACAGCTGCGGCACCTTGTGGGCGGCGAGCATGTTGGCGGGATCGAGTATCCTGTCGAGTTCTTCCTTGGAGAGGATGCCGTGCTCGAGCACGATGTCGTAGACGCTGCCTCCGGTTTCGAGGGCCTCCTTGGCTATCTTCGTGCTGTTCTTGTAGCCGATATAGGGGTTGAGGGCGGTCACGATGCCGATGCTGTTCCTGACCATCTTCTCGCAGTGCTCCCTGTTGACGGTGATGCCGTCGACGCACTTGGTGCGGAGGGTGTCCATGGCGTTGGTGAGCCAGGTGATGCTTTCGAGGATGCACTCCACGATGACGGGCTCCATCACGTTGAGCTGGAGCTGGCCGGCTTCGGCGGCGAAAGTGACTGCGTAGTCGTTGCCGAACACCTTGAAGCAGACCTGGTTGGTGACCTCGGGGATGACGGGGTTCACCTTGCCGGGCATGATGGAGGAGCCGGGCGCCATGGGAGGCAGGTTGATTTCGTGCAGGCCGCAGCGGGGACCGGATGCGAGGAGGCGGAGGTCGTTGCAGGTCTTGGAGAGCTTGACTGCCAGACGCTTGAGTGCGGCCGAGTAGGATACGTACGCGCCGGTGTCGGGGGTGGCTTCGACCAGGTTGGGGGCGGAGACGAGCTTGTCGCCGGTGAGTTCGCTCATCTTCCTGGCGCAGAGCTCGGCGAAACCGGGAACCGCGTTGAGGCCGGTGCCGATGGCGGTGCCGCCCATGTTTATCTCTTCGAGGAGGACGGCGTTCCTTTCAAGGTTGGCGAGCTCTTCCTCGAGGTTGTCGGCGAAGGCGTCGAATTCCTGGCCGGAAGTCATGGGAACGGCGTCCTGGAGCTGCGTGCGGCCCATCTTGATGATGTCGTTGAATTCCCTGCCCTTGCTGCGGAAAGACTCCACGAGCTTCCGGAGCGACTCCGCCAGCTTGCGGTCCATGCGGACGAAGGTGTAGCGGAAAGCGGACGGATAGGCATCGTTGGTGCTCTGGGCGCAGTTCACGTGGTCGTTGGGCGAGCAGAACTGGTATTCACCCTTCTTGTGGCCCATGATTTCGAGGGCCCTGTTGGCGATGACCTCGTTTGCGTTCATGTTGACCGAGGTGCCGGCTCCGCCCTGCATCATGTCGATCGGGAACTGGTCGGCGAGCTTGCCCTCGGTGAGTTCCTTGCAGGCTGCGCAGATGGCGTCAGCGATATGCGGCTCGAGCGCTCCGAGTTCCTTGTTGGCAAGGGCTGCGGCCCATTTCACATAGGCGATGCTCACCACATATTCGGGATAGTCGCTCATGTGGTTGCAGGAGATCTTGTAGTTGTTGATGGCCCTTTGCGTCTGTACGCCGTAGTAGGCGTCGGCGGGCACGCGGAGTTCGCCCAGAAGGTCGGACTCAATGCGGAATTTGTTGTCTGACATGGTATTGGATTAATAACATTTGATTCTGTACATGATGCCTATCTCCACCCTTCCGGTGTTGAAGGAGTCGAGCCCGCTGGCGGGGGTGAACATTATCCTGTGGAGGGTGGCGCAGAGGAATATGCGGAAGTCCTGGGTGGGGTCGGGCATGTATTCCAGGCTCGTCAGACCCATGAGGCCGGTACGGTAGCGGCCGCCGCCCGCCGCGGCGCTCACGGTGTCGTAGCTGGCCTTGGCCACCAGGTTCCACCCCGGGATGAACTGCCACATGGCCTTGGTGATGAGCGAGGTGTAGGTGACGTCTCCAAGACGCGTGCCCGTGGGGAGGGAAAAGTCGCCTGAGGCAAGTCCCAGCCTGTCGATGCCGTCGGCTTCAAACATGTAGTCGACATACCACTTGAGGGTGGGGAGATTGAACTTTACGCCTCCGTTCACGAGCCTTGCCGTGAGCTCCGGAGTCTGGGTCATGAAGCCGGCCGCCACGCGCGTCTGGACGATTCCGTTGCGGAAATTGCCGTTCCAGTTGGCCAGCACGTTCACCGGGAAACGTACTCCCGAAACGCCCTTGGGCACCATGCCCGCCCCCAGGACGGACGAGCCGTAGCTCTGTTCGAAGGAGGATGTCTGCGGGTTGGTGATTTCGAAGACGAATTCGTGCAGGGGGATGGGCATCCAGTAGAGGTCGACTCCGGCGAAGAAGATGTCCATGTGGTTGATGAGGTCGCTGTACTGGTAGATGTACATCGGGTTCTCGTCGTAGTCGAACCCTCCCCAGTGCTGGCATATCTTGCCGGCTTCCACGGCGAAATGGCGGAAGCGGTACCCTACCATCATGAGGTCCATGGAGGAGGCAAAGCTGTCGAACGAGCCCGTAAGGGCGGGCTGGTTGAGCTTCTGGCGCATGCGGTAGTAAATCCTGTCGGTGAGGGTGCCCTTGATTTCGAGCCGGAGGTCCCTTGCGGTGAATTTCCCGTTCCACGGTTCGGTGAAGGTCTCGTCCCCGTTTGCGGCCTGGTAGCTGCCGGCGAAGTTGATGTAGAGATTGAATGCGTCGGATCGCCTTTCAAGGGCGGAAAGCCTCTCGAAGAGGGATTCCTGGCCATTCATTTCAAACCCCATTCCGGTGTTGCCGCCCTGGGCGTATGCAAGCAGCGGTAAAAGTATTGAGGCAGCGAGAATTGCAAATTTTTTCATGCCTTGCATGACTGGTTCGGGATTCAGTGCATTAAGTCATGTTCAAAAAATTAGTTGCTTAATTTTACGAATCTTGTCGGCCTTTCTGAAGTTTCTCATCAGTCATGCAGCTACTGCTGCACTCCTTCTTCCAAACTCCAGAAATTCTCGACAATCTTCTATAAAATTTGAAGCAACTAATTTTTTTCTCATTCCTAATTGGTATGCAAAGATGTGAATTTATTTTGAATTTAGCTAACTTTGCACCATGAAAATATGTGTGGGACTGTCCGGGGGAGTGGATTCCAGCGTGGCGGCACTGCTTCTCAAGAGGCAGGGCTATGACGTCTTCGCCATGTTCATGCAGAACTGGAACGACACCACAGGCACCCTGCACGGCGACTGCGAGTGGGAGGAGGAGAGGTTCGTGGCGGAGATGGTGGCCCGCAAGTTGGAAATTCCTTTCTATTTCGTCGACCTCAGCGGCGAGTACCGCAAGCGGGTGGTGGACTACATGTTCGACGAGTATTCCCGCGGCCGCACCCCCAATCCCGACGTGCTGTGCAACAGGGAAATCAAGTTCGACGCCTTCCTGAAAGTCGCCCGCAGGATGGGGGCCGACATGGTGGCCACCGGCCATTACTGCCGCAAGGCTGAATTCACCGCTCCCGACGGCAGCACGGTCTGCCGCATTCTGGAGGGGTCCGACCCCGGCAAAGACCAGAGCTACTTCCTCTGCCAGCTCACCCAGGAGCAGCTTTCCAGGGCCCTTTTCCCCATAGGGCACCTCCTCAAGAGCGAGGTCCGCGCTCTTGCCCGCGAGGCGGATCTTCCGTCCGCAGACAAGAAGGATTCGCAGGGCATCTGCTTCGTGGGGAAGGTGGACCTTCCGGTCTTCCTGCAGCAGAAACTCTCGCCTTCCGAGGGCGACGTGGTCGAGATTCTGCCTCCGTACTACGATAGCAACCAGCTGTATCAGAGGCAGATGCAGCTTCTGCAAAGAGGGCGGCCATACAGCGCCGGGGAGCTTTCTGTGCTCTCCTCGCCCCTCGATTATTCCGACGTCGAGCTCACTGCCGAAACCTACCGTTCCGGCCGGCACCACGCCAAAAAGACCCGTTACGTCCGAAACGGCCTCTGGGAATATGCCGGCAGGCACGACGGGGCGCAGTTCTTCACCCTCGGCCAGCGGAAGGGGCTTGCCATCGGCGGCCACCGGGATCCTCTCTTCGTGCTTTCCACCGACATAGCCCGGAACATGGTTTTCGTGGGCGAGGGGGAAAGGCATCCGGGGCTTTACCGGAGCTGTCTGCGCATCGATCCCGCCGACATCCACTGGATACGGCCCGACCTCTCGCCGGAGGAGGGGGCCGAGATGCGGGTCATGGCGCGCATCCGTTACCGGCAGCCGCTTCAGGCGGCGACTCTCCTCATGCGCGGGGACGGGCTTTACCTCCTCTTCGACGAGCCCCAGCGCAGCATTACCGCCGGGCAGTTCGCGGCGTGGTACATACCTGCTTCCTCCGGTGGGACGTCCCCGGCAGCCGGTTGCGGGCAGGAATATGAAATGATTGGAAGTGGAGTAATATCATGAAATTTGAGTTTCGCATATGCGAAACAACCCCTTTCCGGAGCCTGTAAGGCGACAAAGTCCCTTCCTTGAGGGAAGGGATTTAGGGATGGGGTAACGTGTAATAATAAAATGTGCGTGGGCCTTTGCGCCTGAAAAACTGCCGCAGAAACCGGCAGGAAAGTGAAAAGGACTTGCGAAAGTTGAATAATGAAACAATTCGAAATCACCGTGCCGGTGGGGCACGAACCGGGTGCGAAGGCGATTGCGGCGCATTCGGGCGGCCTGGAGGCCGTGCTCGTCAAGCGCTCTCTCGACGCCCGCAAGGACCCCGTCTGGCGCTACCGCTACGAGGCCTATGCCCCGGGCGAATACGAACCTTACCGCCTCCCCGAATTCCTTGACGTATCGTCAGGGAGGCCTGTCATAGTGGTGGGAGCCGGCCCCGCGGGGATGTTCGCGGCGCTGAAACTCCTCACTCTCGGGCTCAAACCCGTGGTGCTGGAGCGTGGCAAGGACGTGCATGCGCGCAAGGCGGACATGGCCGCCCTCTCGCGCAGCGGCGCGGTCGACCCCGACTCCAACTACTGCTACGGCGAAGGCGGGGCCGGCGCTTTCTCCGACGGAAAGCTCTACACCCGGTCGTCCAAGCGCGGCGACAACCGCGAAGTGCTGTACCGTCTGGTGCAGTTCGGCGCTCCCCGCGAGATTCTCTTCGACGCCCATCCCCACATAGGATCAGACAAGCTGCCGGCGGTGGTGGAGAACATACGCAAGTGCATCTTGGCCCACGGGGGCGAGTACCATTTCGGGGCCAGGGTGGTTTCAATCGACGGCGTCCCCGGTGATTTTACCGTTACTGCCGCATCCGGAGCCGCCTTCAAGGGCACTGCGGTTATCCTGGCGACGGGCCATTCGGCGAGGGACGTGTATGAGATGCTGCGCTCGAAGGGAGGCGCGCTCGAAGCGAAGGGGTTCGCGCTGGGCGTGCGCGTGGAGCATCCGCAGGAGAAGATAAACTACGCCCAGTATCACGGAAAGTGGAAGCCGGGCATGCCCGCCGCCGAATATTCCTTCGTGGAGCAGGAGGACGGCAGGGGAGTGTTCAGTTTCTGCATGTGCCCGGGCGGCATCCTGGTGCCGTCTTCCACGGAGCCCGGGACGGTGGTGCTCAACGGCATGTCCAATTCGGCGCGCAGCGGCAGGTTCGCGAACGCAGGCGTGGTGGTGCAGATAGAGCCGGAGGACGTTCCCGGGAGCGATCCCTTCCGCCTGATGGATTTCCAGCACGGAGTGGAAAGGAAGATGTTCGAATTCTGCGAGGCGTTCCACCCCTCTAATCCGCTCTGCGCACCCGCGCAGCGCCTGGAGGATTTCATCGCGGGGCGGGTGAGCAGGACCATGCCCGAAACCACCTATCATCCCGGAGTGATGCCGGCCCCGCTGCATGAACTGCTGCCCGCCCCGGTCGCCTCCCGCCTGAGGAAGGTCTTTCCGAGGGTGAAAATCCACAACTACTGCGTCCCCGGCGCCGCCCTGCTGCTGGGCACCGAGTCGCGCACGTCTTCTCCGATACGCATTCCGCGCGACTCCGAAAGTCTGGAGTATGTTTCCTTCAAGGGAATATACCCCGCCGGTGAAGGGGCGGGGTATTCCGGGGGCATAGTCTCCTCGGCCATCGACGGCAGCCGTTGCGCCGCCGCGGCTGCGGGGCTCTGACCTATCTGGTGTTGCTTTCCATGCGGCCCACCACGCGGCCGAGCTTCAGGGGAATCTCGAAGTAGACCGGAATGACCACGCCGTCTTCGGCCGTGCACCACATATTGATGGCGTTCTCGGTGTCGAATACATCGCCGGAAGTGACGTTGAGGCTGAACTTGTTGTAGACTTTCCTGTCGACTCCGCGCCTGTTCAGCTCTTCCTTGCCCATATATTTGAAAACCAGCCTGGTACATTCGTTGTCAACCGCTACATTGACCGTGAAGGGGGTGCCGTCGGAGACCTTCGACAGGTCGACGTCGCGGAAGGATGTGAAGAGGGTGGAGACGTCCATGACCGAGTCGTCCAGCGGAATATGGCAGTCTTTCAGCTTTCCGTTCGAAGAACTCAGCCTGGCGTCGATGTAGCCTTTGTCCCAGTGGTAGGTGTAGTCGTTCGTGCTGCTGTATTTGGATTCGCTGGCGGTGCGGTTAGCCTTGACGGCCCTGTGGCTGTCGCGCAGGAAGAGCGACTCGAAATTGAGGCGTACCTTCACGAACATCTCGCAGAATTTTTCGGTGTGTCCGTACATTTTGGCTTTGACGGCCGGTTTGCCGCCGTGGGTGGTGACTTCGGACGAGACATGGGCGCGGGCCACGTCGGCGTTGAGCACTCCCCATTTGTAGTGGATTACATATACCTGCTCCTCGTTGCTGCGGAAGGAATTTTCGGTCCCTCCCTTCAGCGGGAGGGCGGCCATGGCCAGTGAAAAGAGAATTGTACAGATGTTCATTGTGACAAAGGTAGTAAATTTCAAAATAATTCGTATCTTTGCAAACCCGATGCCACTTTAGCTCAGTCGGTAGAGCAGCGCATTCGTAACGCGCAGGTCGAGAGTTCGAGCCTCTTGAGTGGCTCAAAAAAGAAACGCCTTCCGAAGAGGGCGCTTCTTTTTTTTTGTTTCAGGCCGGATCAGATGTTCTGGGTGGACCAGACTTTGGTGGCGGTGCAGTTCACGATGGTGCCGAGGCCGCCCGTTCCGAGGCGGAACTCTCCCTTTTCGAGGCGCCACTTTCCGTCAGCGCCCACGAAGGCGAGGTCCTTGGCGGGAACCCGGAGCTCGACCACCTTGCTTTCGCCGGGCTGGAGCTCGATCTTGGTGAACGCCCTCAGGCGCCTGACGTCGGGGACGACGCTGGCCACGAGGTCGGAAGAGTAGAGCAGCACGGCCTCCTTGCCGGCTACGGAGCCGGTGTTCTTCACGGTGACCTTCACATTCAGCACGTCGTCCGCGGTGAAATCCTTGCGGTCGACCCGGAGGTCGCTGTATTCGAAGGTGGTATAGCTCAGGCCGCTGCCGAAGGGCCACTGCACGTGCATCGAGGCGTCGTAGTTGTAGGCCCCCGCCATGGTGGCGACGTTCTCGGACACCTTGTAGTCGTAGGTGTGGAGGTCGTTCACGTGCATTGAATAGGTGAAGGGCAGCCTGGCGCTGAAGTTCTCCTTGCCGCTGAGCAGGAGGGCCAGGGCGTCGGCGCCGTAGTTGCCCGGGAGCATGATGTCCACGATGGCCTTGACATTGGGCAGGTCCACGAGGTCGTTGATGATGCGGGGACGGCCCTCGTTGAGCACCAGCACGATGGGCTTGCCCGTCTTGTCGAGGGCCTTCACGAGTTCCTTCTGGTTCTCGGAGAGATTGAGGTCTTCGAGGTTGCCGGGAGTTTCGCAGTAGGAATTCTCGCCCACGCAGGCCACGATCACGTCGGCGGTGCGGGCGGCTGCAACTGCGGCGGGGATGTTCACGTTCTTTTCTTCCATCCACCTGCCGTAATCCTGCACATACTCCATTCCGGGCACGAAATTCACGCTGCCGAACTCGTTCCTGAGGGCTTCGTAAATGGTGTTGTAGGGCTCGGTGTAGCGGGGATCGTCGGTGCCCTGCCACTGGTAGCTCCAGCCGCCGTTGAGGGTGCGGATGCTGTTCCCGTTGGGGCCGGTGACGAGGATGCGCCCGCCCTTCTTCAGGGGAAGGATGCCGTCTTCGTTCTTGAGCAGAACCTCGCCTTCGACAGCTGCCGCAAGCGCCGCTTCCCTGAATTCGCTGCAGCCGTACCTGTCGTAGCCGCTTACGTCCCAGGTGGGATTGTCGAACAGGCCGAGACGGTATTTGAGGCGGAGTATCCTGCGCACGGCGTCGTCGATGCGGCCCTGCGGAATCAGGCCTTCCCTGACGGCGGCCACGAGGTCTTCGCAGGAGCTGAGGTTATAGGGCTCCATGACCATGTCGATGCCGGCGTTGATGCCGAGGGCGAGGGCCTCCCTGCGGTTGGCTGCCACGTGTTCGCGGGTCCAGAGGTTCTCGATGTCGGCCCAGTCGGTGACTATCATGCCGTCCCAGTTGAGGCCCTCCTTTAGCCAGCCCGTGAGGAGTTCATGGCTGGCGTGCACGGGCGTGCCGTTGATGGAGGCGGAATTGACCATGACGTTGAGCGCACCGGCCTGGATGCAGGCCTTGAAGGGAGCGAAGTATTTTTCGCGCAGGTCGAGGGGCGACACATAGGCGGGGGTGCGGTCGCGGCCGGAGGCGGTGGCGCCGTAGCCCATGTAGTGCTTGATGCTCACCGACACATGCTCGGAGTCGATGTGGTTGGGGTCGTCCCCCTGGAGGGCGCGGGTTTCGGTGGAGGCCATCACGCTCTGCAGGAAGGGATCTTCGCCCCAGCTTTCCCAGACGCGCGGCCAGGACGGGTTGCGCGACAGGTCCATGACCGGGGAGAATACCCACGGGCACATTGCGGCGCGGGTTTCGTAGGCCATGATTTCGCCCATCCTGCGGGCATGCTCGGGATTGAAGCTGGCCCCGAGGTTGATTTCCTGCGGGAAGAGGGTGCCGTCGGAAAGGTAGGATGCACCGTGTATCATGTCGAGCCCGTAGAGGCATGGGATGCCGATTTCCTTCATTGAAATCTCCTGGATCCGGGAGATGTATTCGGCGGTGAAGAAGCGGTCCTGCGCGGTGGCGGCGTAGACGTTGAGGATGCTGCCCACCTTGTATTTTCCTATCGCGGTCTGGAGTTTTTCCATGTCGAGATCGGAGAAATCGGGGAGCAGGACGCTCTCTATCGAGAACTGCATCATCTGTCCTGCCTTCTCTTCGAGGGTGAGCCCCCTGAGGGTCTTTTCCACTTTTGCTTCGATGTCCTTGTCGGAGGGGATTGCGGGGCTTTCGGACGCCCCGTCGCTGCGGGTGGCGCAAGCCCCCAGTGCTAATGCGGCTGCTGCCATGGCTATGAGTCTGAATTGCATATGGAATGATAGTTATGATTTCCTGAAGGGCAAATTTAGGAATAATCACGGTTTTTCCATAAATTTGTCAGCTCATTGCTTGCCCAATTTGTAATTGTTGAGTTTTTGTGAAATGAAAATCGGACTTATTGTCGCCCTCCCGAAGGAATACGAGCAGATGAGAAAGCTGCTCGGCGGCCGCTCCGAAGGAGTGGTGGGGCGGAACGAAGTGGTGGTGCGGATGTGCGGCATCGGAAAGGTGAACGCCGCCCTCGGGGCCGCCGCACTTATAGATGAATATCCTCTCGACTGTCTCGTGAGCACGGGAGTCGCCGGCGGGCTCGACCCTTCGCTGAGGAGTCTCGACCTCTTCGCCGCAAGGGAAGTGGTCTATCACGACGTGTGGTGCGGCGAAGGCAATGCCTACGGCCAGGTCCAGGGGCTGCCCGAGCGTTTCATGGCTTCCGAAGTGCTGTATTCCACGGCCCTCGGGACGGGCGCCCGCGGCGGGCTTTTGTGCAGCGGCGACTTCTTCGTGGACACCTCCGCCCAGGCGGAAGCCATTCTCGGCCGCTTCCCCGAAGGCATGGCCGTCGACATGGAATCGGGGGCGCTGGCGCAGGTGTGTTTCCTGCACGGCGTACCCTTCCTCAGCCTGCGCATCATCTCCGACACCGCCGGGGAAGACCACCAGGGCGAATACGACGATTTCTGGGCCTCCGTCGCCGGAGACTCCTTCAACGCGGTCAGGAATTTCCTGGACGCACTGCCTTCAGAGCTATGAAAAAGACTGTCTTTGCATTTGCCGCGGCCCTCGCGCTGGCCGCGTGCGGCAGGAGCGTGAGCCTTTCCGACAAATACGCCCGTTTCCTCACCGACCCCAACGGCTATGTGTGCCTCAAGACCGAGTCGGCCCCCGTCATCGACGGCAGCCTCGCCGACATGTGCTGGCAGAAGGCGCCCTTCAGTGACGCATTCAGCGACATCAGCGGCGAGGGCTTCCCCGAGCCGTACCGGAAAACACAGGTCAAGATGCTCTGGGACGACGATTTCCTGTACATAGGGGCGGAGCTGGAGGAGCCTTTCCTGCAGGGAAGCATCACCGGACGCGACGAAATCGTGTGGAAAGACAACGACTTTGAAGTCTTCCTCGACCCCGACGGCGACGGGAGGAACTATTACGAGCTGGAAATCAATTCCCTGGGAACTGTCTTCGACCTTTTCCTCGAAGGCCCGTACCGCTGCCCCGAGAGGCCGTACATCATGTTCCAGTGGGACTGCCCGGGGCTGGTCGCGGCCGTGAAGGTGCATGGCACCCTCAACGACGACAGCGACGTCGACAGCGGCTGGACGGTGGAGATGGCCATTCCCCAGAAAGCCGTCTCGCCCGAGTTCGACAAGGTGCTGGTGGCGGGGAATTACCTTCGCACGGGCTTCTCCCGCGTGGAATGGCAGTGGGAAAACGGGGAGCACATGAAAGGGGAGGACGGCAGTACGCTTCCCGAAAACAACTGGACCTGGGGCCCCACGGGCATGATTGCGATGCACATGCCGGAGCGTTGGGGCTACGTGTGGCTGCAGGAAGAGCCGCGAGAATTCGTGTATCCCGCCGGCATGAATGCCGAAAAGCTGCTCTGGGCCGTGTTCTACGCCCAGGAGGAGCATTTTTCCAAGACCGGGAAATACCTGAAGGACGTCCCCCTTTCCGCAGGGGACAGGGCGCTGCTGCCCGAGGGTGCGTCTCTCCGCACCGAGGTGTCGCCGTCCGGCTACAAAACCACGGTGCTGCTCCCGGACGGGAACGGCACCGCGATAGATGAAGCGGGCAGAATCTACCGCTGAAGCGCCTTTTCGAGCGCCTCCCAGTGCTCGGGAGTCATGCTGCCGTAAGTGAAGAGGCAGATGCCGGCCGCGCCCGCGTCGAGCGCTCCGCGTACGGCGGTTTCCATTTCAGAGGGCAGCAGGCCGTGGCCTTCCGGGTCTTCGATCGATGCCTTTTTCTGCCAGTCATGGCAGATGAAGAGGCCGCTCATGACGGGGGCGGAAGTGCTTTTCACCTCCTCCGCGGTGATTTCGGCCAGCCATTCGGCGGGTTCGAGGTAGAAGTCGTTGTAGTTCATGGGGAAGACCATGTCGACGGGCCACCTGTCCCACTGTTGGCGCACCATCCATTCTGCATGCGAAGCGGGCCCGGGGAAGACGTCGGCGCTGACCTTCCTGCCCTTGGAGTGCACGGCGTCGGTTATCCTGCACACCAGATCTGTGATGGCGTCGCAGCGGAACTGCGCCCATTCCTTCACCTTTGAAGGGTCTTCGGCCTTGAGGATGTCGATTCCGGTCTTCTCCAGGAATGCGGCGGTGCAGCGCGGGCAGTAACAGTAGTCGGCCACCGGATATTCCTCGTCCATCACCAGGCCGTATTTGTCCCACAGGCCGCGGGAGAGGATGACGTCGGGATAGCGGATGTAGTCGAGCTGGACGTAATCCACTTCGGGGATTTCGGCGAGGCGGGAGTATTTGTCGACGAGCCACGCGATTACCTCGGGATTGCGCGGGTCGAGCGCCTTGTAGTAAGGGACATAGGCCTGCACGTCGTAGGCGCTCTGGCCCAGGCGGTTGACGGCGTACCAGGAGGGGTCGAGCCCGGACTGGAGCATGCACGGGGCCCAGGCGTGGTATTCCAGGCCCTCGGCATGGGCGGCCCTGGCGGCCATCGCCGTCTTTTCGAAGTCGAATCCTCCGTTGATGCAGACGCCCTTCACCCCGCGGGCCTTGAGGGCCTTGAAATCGGCCTGCAGGCTTTCCTGGGTAGCACCTTCCGGGACGCCTCCCCAGCAGTATACGGGAACGTCCGCCTTGCCGCAGCCCGAAAGCAGGACGAGCGCGGCCAAACCGTAAATGAGACTATTGATTTTCATAAGGCAAAAATAATGAAAAAGTTACGAGAATAATATTATATTTGTAAATTATGAGAAAAAACCTGAATCTTCTTCCCCTTGTCCTGCTGCCTTTGCTGGCAAGCTGCGGACAGAAAGCCGAACTCGTATGCGACAACGGCGTGAAAGTGCGCCTCGAGCCCGTCACCGAAAAGATAGTGAGGGTGAGCGCCACTCCCGAAAAGGAGTTTTCCGCGCGGCGGAGCCTCATGGTAGTGCCGCAGAGCCCCAAAGTGAAATACAGCGTCAAAAAGACCGCGGAGGGGCTTGAACTCAAAACTTCCGCCCTTACGGTCAGGCTCTCGAAGACCGACGGCAACATTTCCTTCCTCGCCCCCGACGGCACCGTTCTCTCGCAGGAAGACCGCCGCTCGTTCACCCCCGTCACGGTGGAGGGCAAGAGCGCCTACAGCATCCTGCAGGTATGGGAGAGTCCCGACGACGAGTCCTTCTACGGCCTCGGCCAGCAGCAGGATTTCATCCTGGATCACAAGGGCGACAACGAAGACCTCTACCAGTACAATACCAAGATAAGCTGCCCGTTCGTCCTGAGCAGCAAGGGTTACGGCATACTCTGGGACAGTTATTCGTGGACCCGTTTCGGCAACCCCGAGGGCTACGTGCAACTCGGAAAGGTGCTCACCCTCTACGACAAGGACGGAAAGTTCGGGCATCTCACCGGCACCTATGAAACCGCCCGCGGCGAGACGCTCGTGCGGCCCGAGGACTCCCTCTACTTCGAGGACGAGCTCGCGATCCGGAAGCTTCCCGGCATCGCCCTCGACGGCGCGAAGGTGCGTTTCGAGGGCTATGTGCAGGCGCCTCAGGACGGCGAGTACTTTTTCTCCCTCTATTACGCCGGATACCAGAGCGTCAGCATAGGCGGGAAGGAGGTCGTGAGCGAGGTGTGGCGCCCCGCCTGGAACCCCAACTCCGTAAAGTTCAAAGTCACCCTCAAGGCGGGGGAGAAGACCCCCCTGTGCGTGAACTGGAGGCCCGACGGGGACGTGTCCTACACGGGCCTGCGGGTAGCTCCGTACCGTACTCCCGAGGAGCAGTCCAAGCTGTCGCTGTGGAGCGAGATGAATCCCGAAGTGGACTATTATTTCATCGCCGGTCCTTCGGCCGACGAGGTCATTTCGGGCTACCGCACCCTCACCGGCAAGGCCCAGGTGATGCCCAGGTGGGTGATGGGCTTCTGGCAGAGCCGCGAGCGCTACGTCTCCCAGGACGAGATAGTGTCCACCCTGAAGGAGTTCCGGGACAGGCACATCCCCGTCGACAACATAGTGCAGGACTGGCAGTACTGGAAGCCCGACCAGTGGGGAAGCCACGAGTTCGACGAAACCCGTTTCCCTGATCCCGAAGCCATGCTCGACGACATCCACGGCATGCACGGCCGGTACATGATTTCGGTATGGCCCAAGTACTACACCACCACCCGTAACTTCGAGCAGATGCGCGACCGTGGCTATGTGTTCATGCGGGCCGTGGAAGACTCCCTGCTCGACTTCCTGGGCTATCCCGAAACCTTCTACGACGCCTACAACCCCGACGCCCGCGCCATGTTCTGGCAGCAGATGGACGACAATCTCTACAGCAAATACGGCCGCAAGATAGATTCGTGGTGGATGGACGCCAGCGAGCCCAACCTGCGTGACTGCCAGCCCTGGCCCTACCAGAAGGCCCTCACCGGTCCCACGGCCCTCGGCCCTTCCACCGAGTATTTCAACGCCTACGCCCTCGTGAACGCCATGGCCATCTACGAAGGCCAGAGGCGGGTTGAACCTGACAGACGGGTGTTCCTCCTCACGCGCAGCGGCTTCCCGGGCCTGCAGCGTTACTCCACCGCCTCGTGGAGCGGCGACATCGGCACTACCTGGACCGACATGCGTGCCCAGATGAGCGCCGGTCTCGGCTACAGCATGAGCGGCCTTCCCGTCTGGGGCATGGACATAGGCGGATTCTGCGTGGAATCGCGCTTCTACAAGCCTGAAAACAGGGAAGAATGGCGCGAACTGCAGACCCGCTGGCACCAGTTCGGAACCTTCGTGCCCCTGTTCCGCACCCACGGCCAGTATCCCCGGAGGGAGCTCTGGAACATAGCGGAGGAGGGTACGCCCGCCTACGAAAGCATACTGTGGTACATGCGCCTGCGCTACCGTCTCATGCCTTACATCTACTCCCTTGCGGGCGCGGTGCATTTCAGGGACTACACCATAATGAGGGCGCTTCCCATGGATTTCCCGGGCGACACCAGGGTGCGCGGCATTTCCGACCAGTGGATGTTCGGGCCGGCCTTCATGCCCTGTCCCGTCCATGAATACAAGGCCCGTTCTCGCGAGGTCTATCTGCCGGTCAATGCCGACTGGTACGACTTCTACACCGGCACCCTGATTCCCGGCGGGCGCAGCGTCACCGCCCCCGCCCCCTACGGGCGCATGCCCCTGTATGTGCGCGCCGGCTCGATTGTGCCCTTCGGCCCCGAGATGGAATGGAGCGACGAAAAGGCGGCCGACCCCCTGCGCATCTACGTATACAAGGGTGCGGACGGCTCCTTCACCCTCTATGAGGATGAAAATCTGAACTACGCCTACGAAAGGGGTGCCTATGCCACGATCGACTTCGGCTACGACGACTTCTCCCACCGGCTCGAGATAGGGGACCGCAAGGGTTCGTTCCCCGGAATGCAGGAGGAGCGTACGTTCGTGATAGTTCCCGTTTCCGCCGAGAATCCCGTTCCCTACGATCCCGACAGGGAAGGGATAGCCGTAAAGTATTCGGGAAAGCGCCTTGTGATTGACCTTTAAACAATGTAACAACATGAAACTCAGCCGCATCATTCTCTCATCGGCCGTTTTGGCCCTTGCCCTGTGCTCGTGTGCGCGGGAGAGCGGAATCGTCCGCGTCGAGGACGGCAGATTCGTCCGGGACGGCAGGAAATTTTCGTACATCGGGGCCAATTTCTGGTACGGCTCCATCCTCGCCTCCGACGGCGTCGGGGGCGACATCGCCCGCCTGCAGAGGGAACTCGACACCCTCAAGGGCATGGGAGTGACCAATCTGCGCGTCATGGTGGGCGGAGACGGCCCCGACGGGGTGCCCACCCGCATCGAACCCACGCTCCAGAAAGAGCCCGGGGTATACAACGACACCCTCCTGAGAGGCCTCGACCGCCTGCTCGCCGAAATGGGGAAGAGGGACATGACCGCAGTGCTTTTCCTGAACAACGCCTGGGAATGGTCAGGCGGTTTCGGAGTGTATCTCGAATGGGCCGGCGCCGGGCCGGCGCTCATCCCCTCGCGTGACGGGTACTGGCCCTTCATGCAGCAGATGTCGCAGTTCAGCACCAACACTGAGGCCCAGGAGCTCTATTTCCGACATGTCCGCAACATCGTGGGCCGCACCAACACCGTTACCGGCAGGCCCTACAGGGACGACCCCGCCATCTTCAGCTGGCAGATAGCCAACGAGCCGCGCTGCTTCTCCTCCGACACTTCGGTGCAGAGGCAGTTCGCCGACTGGATCGCGAAGTCGGCCCGCACCATCAAGGAAACCGACCCGAACCACATGGTATCCACCGGCAGCGAAGGATCCTGGGGCTGTGAAAACAGCTACGAACTCTTCGAGAAGGTGCATTCCTGCCCCGACATCGACTATCTCACCATCCACATCTGGCCCTTCAACTGGAGCTGGGCGCCGGGGCCTTCGCCGGAAGGCTACATCGGCGCGGCGGTCGACTCCACCCGCAAATACATGGCGCGGCACGCCGAAATCGCAAAGCGGCTTTCCAAGCCCGTGGTGGTCGAGGAATTCGGCTTCCCGCGCGACGGGATGCACAATGACTGGGGCACCTGGGGCCGCGACATCTACTATCAGACCATCGTGGACGAAGTGGTGAATTCCGACGAGAGGGGAGGCGTGTGGGGCGGCCTCAATTTCTGGGGATGGAGCGGATTCGCCCCCAAGCAGCCCGACGGCACCCGGTGGAGTCCGGGCATGGCCTACTGCGGCGACCCCGCACAGGAGGCCCAGGGCCTGAACGGCGTCTATGCCTCCGACGCTTCCACGATCAGCATCATCAAGAACGGGGCCGCCCGCACCAACTGCGACTACAGCGTGGAGCCCCTGCTCGAGAACGACTGGATGTATACGGCGGCCGACCAGAAGCCTCTCCGGGCGGTGGTTCGCACCAAGCGGGGAAAAGTGGGCAAAGTCTCTGTCACGCTTGAACTTGTCACCGACAAGCACGAGCCTTACAAGGAGATTACGGCCGTCGCCCGTCCCGGTCGCGGCACCGACACGGTGGAATTCCGCATGGGGCTGGAACCCGGTTTCTACATCGCACGCCTGTATGTGAAGGGCGGTCTCATGGACAAGGCATTCAACGTGGGATGCGACCCCGAGGACATCTCTTCGCCCCGCGACGCACAGCCGGATTTCGAGGCGTTCTGGGAGCAGGCCCGCAGGGAACTCGACGCCACCGCGCCCCGTTTCCGCAAGACCCTCATTCCGGAGCGCAGCAACGGCGTCCGCCGCACCTGGGTGGTCGACATGGTATCCTACGGGGGAGTGCCCATAAGGGGCTGGCTGGTCGAGCCGGTCAAGCCCGGCAAGTACGAGGTCCGCGTTACCTTCAACGGCTACAATTCCATGCCCTGGCCCGAAGATCCTTCCGCCAACCCCGAAAGGATCGATTTCACGACTTCGGCCCGCGAACAGGGCATCAGCGAATTCTCGGTCCCGGTGAAGGACTGGATAGCCCGCGGCCTCTCCGACAAGGATCTCTACTATTACAAGGGCGCCTACATGGACTGCGTGCGCGCCATGCAGTTCGTGCAGACCCTTCCCAACGCCGATCCCGACCGCATCTGGGCCGAAGGCGCCAGCCAGGGCGGGGCGTTCACCCTCGTTACCGCGGCCCTGATGCCCGACCTCTTCCGCTTCATCATCCCGCAGGTCCCCTTCATGAGCGATTTTCCCGACTACATCAAGGTGGCGGACTGGCCGGCGAGCGAAATAGTCCCCGCCTGGGAGAGGGAAGGCATTTCCGAGGAAGACGGGCTCAGGGTGCTCAGCTACTTCGACGTCAAGAACTTCGCGCAGTACATAAAGTGCCCCGCGCTCATGTGCTTCGGCCTTCAGGACGTGACCTGCCCGCCGCACACCAACTTTGCGGGATACAATCTGATTCCGGGCGAAAAACAGTACCGCTGCTTCCCTCTGAGCGGGCACGACATCCATCATCAGGAACCCCGTCTGGGGGAATGCAAGGCCAAATTCCGTGAAGGT
>FLNX01002719.1_pt1 | contig 43422 bp, 37 predicted proteins | sample 1140341 | NCBI WGS metagenome assembly FLNX01 (sample SAMEA3878208, study PRJEB12797) | bioreactor metagenome | biome: Moose rumen | place: Sweden | collected 2011-10 | reverse complement strand
GGTGTTGGGTGTTGGGTGTTGGGTGTTGGGTGTTGGGTGTTAGGTGTTGGGGGGCAGGTGTTGGGTGTTGGGTGTTGGGTGTTGGGTGTTAGGTGTTGGGTATTGAAACGGTCAAAGGACAAAGGTCAAAGCCTTAGACTTTAGACCTTAGACCATAGACCTTAGACCATAGACCTTAGACCTCTAAAGCTCTGAAGCTCTCACCGAATACACCTCAACGACTCCATTCTCATTGGTCAGGTAGAGTTTGCCGTCAACGATGGCGTAGGTTAAAGTACCGAAGTCACTCCCGTCATGAACCGCCGTCAGGATGATGCGATTGCCTGAAATGCTATAGCGAAGAGCAACAAAATCCAGCTGACCAACCACACGACCCTCTTCTAACCAAAAACCGGACTGCATGACACTCCCGTCAGACTGGAACGAGAGATAAACCAGCGCACTCTCCGTCCTCGATTCCCATACAACGTCAATCAGGTCAGCAGAGCGAGTAGTACCGCCGCCATCTGCCACGATGACATCTGCCGCCGCGTCATCACTACTGCTGCAACTCTCAAAGCCCGTCACCGCCACCAGCAGCGCAAGCAACACCCAAATTATCTTCTTCGTATCCATCATCTTTATCTTGTTTATACGTATAACACGAATGAAGTGGAAAATCTTGCATCGAGGCCGTGATAATTAACAGTATTTAAGACCTTACGTAGAACGTTTACGTAAGTTTTATTAGTTTTTTCGCCAAACGTTTGGTCAGTTCATTAATTCTTTTTACCTTTGCAACGGAGTTTGTGCGCTCCGTGCCCTTTCGGGGCACTGCGGGCGGCAAGGGCTGGAGAGCCCATCGCTCCTAACATATTGAAAATGAAGCGTTGTGCTTCTGTCTTGTGTTCTGAAACCTGAGAAATTTCAAACTATAATCAAGACGGAATGTAACAATGGTTCACGCGTATGCGTGGGTCTGTTATATCTGTATCTTATTTATAGTGGGTTTTCTCAGGACCTCAGAACAGGGATGTGGAGCATTTCAGTTCCACGCTTCTCACGTATATATATAATTAATGTTCGCGCGAGGGACGGCAAGAACCTAAGAAATGAATATTCTCATCCTATGAACGAACGAGAAAAGACCGAATGGATTGCACATAACAATTTGTTACAATCTGCATACAGAAAATGGCTTCATGGCAATCAAAAAGAAAAAGAGGCTGCTTGCTCTGCTATGCAAAAAGAATTAGAATGGCCACCATTTACTGATTATGTCTCTTCAAACTCCATGACTAATCCTTCTGGAATATCAAGATATGGTCTTGACTATATAACTGAAAAACTGATTGGCGAAATTAATGAAATTGCTAATAGCCCTAAAGAGTATCTTCCTTAATTAAAGCAAGATTACAATGAGAAATCAACAACAATAATAACTTAAAAACAAATGATTATGGGAAAAAAGTATTATGATTCTCCTCAACTGGAGATTGTGAACATTCAGATTGGTCAACATTTGCTTGACGGGTCACAATTGGGCAGGGGTAGTGGAGGAAAGAAAGGTGATGATTCTGATGCCTCCCTCTTTTTTGACAATGGTGGTAATAGTGAGAACTGGTAAAGAATTATATTAACAATTTAAAGCAAAACAAAATGAAACATTTAGGATTACTAAAACAATTCCTCCTGCTATTCGCCCTGATAGTGGGAAGTACGAGTGTATGGGCACAGGATTATTATGAAAAAGTCACCTCTACAAATGACATTTCAGACGGCCAGTACCTGATAGTGTATGAGAGCGGTAATGTAGCCTTTGATGGCAGTTTGGAAACTTTGGATGCTGAAAGCAACACGATAAGCGTGACCATTAGTAATAGTGAGATTACTGCAACAGATGCTACTACAAATGCCGAGTTTACAATCTCAAATACGTCAAGTGGATATACCATTAAATCTGCATCTAATCATTATATTGGTATAACTTCATATGGCAATGGCCTGAAGCAATCGGAAAATGCAGGAGACGGTTACTATCATAGTATTTCTTTTGATTCTGATAATGTTGTTTTGAAAGTTACTACTTCTGGTGGTGATATGACTATGAGATTCAATAGTGCATCTAATCAAGCTCGTTTCCGTTACTATAAGAACAGTCAACAAGCAATACAATTATACAAGAAAGTAACCAGTTCTTCAGATTCCCCCTCTATCACCGCAAGCAATGTAAATATTGATTACAATGCAACGAGTGGTAATATTGCATTCACGGTAAACAATGAAGTATCAGGAGGCTCTGTCTCCGCATCGACAAGTGACAATTGGATTACTCTTGGCAACGAGACGACCAGCCCTATTTCGTTTACTTGCTCTGAAAACGAAGCAAATACAGCTCGTACAGCTACAGTAACGCTGACTTACACCTACAACACAAGCGAGACAGTCACTAAGAACGTAACTGTTACTCAAGCCGCTGCACCTGTGATTTATTCTACAATTCCTGCTCTATTTGCAGCAGCAACAAGCACCGAAACCAATGTAAATGTGACATTTAATAACTGGGTTGTTTCTGGTGTATCCACCAACGGCAAGAATGTGTTTGTCACTGATGGTACCAATGGCTTTGTTATCTATAGTTCCTCTGACCAGAGTAGTACCTATTCCGTAGGTGATATTCTCTCAGGCACAGCCGTTAGTTGCTCGTTGAAAAAGACCAATGGTTATGCACAGATTTCTGTGGATGCCAGTGATTTGACTATTTCTTCTGGTGGTACTGTCAGCGCAGCCAACATCGCCTTGGCTGATCTTGCCGGTGTCAATACTGGAACTCTCGTAAGCTATGAGAACTTAACTTGCAGTATTAATTCAAATAAGTATTATCTCTCCGATGGTACAACTACTATTCAGCTGTATAATAGCCTCTATGCCTTCGGCACCCTTGAGGCAGGAAAAAAATACAACATCACTGGTATCTATCAGCAATACAGCAGTACAAAGGAAATCCTGCCGCGTAGTGCAAATGACATCGTGGAATATGTAAGCACAGAGCCCAGTATTACTGTCAACACTAATTCTGTTGAAGTCACTGCTGCAGAGACTGAAGGAACGATAACGGTGACTTATAATAACATTACAGAAATTGTCGCACAAGTTAATTTTTATGATGAAAACGGTACAACAGAATTGACAGGAAATGATGCCCCGAGCTGGATACAGGCTGAGATAGATGATAACAATAACGTATATTATTTGATTGGCGAAAACGAAGGTGAAGCCCGAACAGCCTACATGAAGGTTTATGCACTTGATGATGAGGCAAATGATGTTTATTCAGAACTGATTACTGTTACTCAGGCTAAACCAGTAGTCACGGTTAATTATACCCTCGCAACAGCCGTCGTTCCTGGCAAGCATTATATCATTGTCGGTTTGAATAACAATGAGTATAAGGCAATAGGAGAACAAAAGGATAATAATCGTGGAGCTGTGGCAATTACTGTTAATAATAACACTGCAAGTGTTGCTGATGATGCAGGAGTTTATGAAGTAAGAATCAATGTGGATAATGCCACAGGTCATTATGTTCTCTTTGATGAGGCGTACAACTCTAACGCTGGGGGCTATCTTTATGCGGCACAAGGTTCTGGTACAGGAAACAATATGAGAACAGAAGCAAATTTAGATAGTGAAGGTAATGGAGCATGGACTATTGAAATAAACGCAACTACGGGTGTTGCAACTATCAAAGCAACGAATCCAAATATTACAAGAAATACACTCCGTTATAATTATAATAGCGGAAATTCTCTTTTCTCCTGCTATTCTTCAGGTCAAAAAGATGTTTATCTCTTCGAGCGTGATAATGATGACAGTCCTGAACAGACAACAATTTCTGTTTCCCCAGCCACAAATAAGACATATACCACCTTCTGCCGTGCAATTGACCTTGACTTCACAAACGTTTCGGGTATAGAGGCTTATGTCGTTTCTGGTCTTACAGAATCTTCTGCATCCATCAAAAAGGTTAATAAGGTTCCTGCAGGCGAAGGAATTATACTAAAGAGAACAGGTACAGATGAGTCTTTTGATATTCCGTTTGCAGAGTCAGCTAATCCAATTGCAAAGAATTACATGGTTGGCGTGACGAAAGAAAAAGACATGACAGACGTTGCAAATGCTTACATCCTGAGTGGTGGCTTGTTCTACGAGTGTAGCGGTGGCAAACTGGCTGCCGGTAAGGCTTATCTGAATGATGAGGATGGGGTCTGGGCTTCAGCAGCTCCTTCTTTCTCTATCATTGTTGATGGTGAGACCACTGGTATCGAGAACGTGAAGGGAGAAGCTATCATGAACTCTCAGTACTATACGCTGGATGGTCGCCGAGTTGCAGAACCCACAAAGGGTATCTACATCGTAAATGGTAAGAAAGTCGTTGTAAAATAACCAAGAAAGGGACAACGATATGAAGAAAAACTATATGACTCCAGATATGGAGATTGTGAATATTCAGACTGGTCAGTTCCTGCTTGACGGCTCTATCAATAGAGGCAGCGGAACTAAAAGCGCTAAGGATTCGGATGCCTCATACTATTACGACGAAGAAGACGAGGACGAAGAGGACTGGTAACACAGCTATAGGTCCAAAATTAAGCCCGAAGTGACCTCCCCCATCCCCTCCTGTAGGAGGGGGATAATTACCGCCCAAGGGCTTGCAAGGTATCTGTCCTCCCCCTACAGGGGGAGCGAGAGGGGGTCAAAAGGGAGGGAAACTTCAATTAGCTAACAACCAATAGCGAAGAAAGAAGGACAAGCGACGTTACTGTTACATAACTGTAACGTGGTTCAATTTAGCGAAGAAAGAAACGCCGTGAGGCGGATGTTAGTAAATTTTGTTTTAATTAGTTCCGCTCTGATTGCGGGATTATTATTAGTTAAAGTAATAATTAGTTTTGTTGCCGCTGGCTCGAGAGGGTCGGCGGTTTCTGCATTTTAGGGGTTCAAAGCTATAGTTTGTTGAAACCACGTTGCGGTGGGTGCCGCAATGGTATGGCACTATAGCCCCAATCAGGTACGCTGCTGTGCTCCCATAATGGCGCAACAGCCCCGCTTGGCATGGGAAGAGGGCGACTTTGCAGGAAGAAGAGGGCGACTTTGGAACGGAAAGTGGCCGAGTTGAAGGTACAAAGGTGCCGAGTTGAGGGTACAGAGGTGCCGACTTCGGGGTGCAAAGGTGCCGAGTTCAGAAACTGCAGCGGGCGGTACACTTGATTGCACCGCCCGCCGCAATTAATTGTACCGCCCGCTCAAGTTAAGTTGACCGCCCGCCCCACTCCCCTTTCTGTCCGTGTTGCTAAAACTTCAGCAAACGGACGGCCGTGGCGAGCTAACGGAACGACAATGCAAAGATACAAAATTTTCTTGGCAAATGCAAGGAAAACGGCAAGAATTTGAACCCTGTCCCATGATTTTCAAATTTTATAGATTGCGTTTAGGCTATTTTTTCCTGCTAATCAAAGGCCGTATTAATTTAATGTAAAGATACAACATGAATATGCTAAGAGTAAACCCTGCAAAATTGCTCCACCATGATTCTGACTCCATTAATTTGTCAAAAAGTTTTGCAATAATAACTGACCAAACAGAATAAACGACAACCTCGACAAAGCCGTAGTGGTATATTTGCTTTTCACTGACATCATGATGTCTGAAATACACGTCCTTTACTATTAGGAGAGAAAAAGCAGTAATAAGGATAAATAAATACATCTGAAAGTTAATTTACTACAACAGCGATTCCACTACTTACAGTTGCACCTAAGAAAACATCTCCAGCAATAGATACAACAAGACCATTGGGGCCAAAAACATACGTGGCAGCAGCATATTTCCCAGAAATAGCTCCAACAATGAATCCTCCAACGCCTCCCCAAAAGTCGGCTTTAACAACTTTGTCCGCTCTATTGGAAGACACTTTGCCTTCACTTTTGTTTGCTTTATAAGTAGCAGAGGCTATAGCAGACGCTGCTAATAGGAAATATTTTTCAGTATCATTGAGATATGCATCTTTATTTATTTGGCAATGAAAATCAGAGAACCATGAATCAACAAACTCTTGATCAATATCATCGTTTTCAAGAAAATTCTCAAGAGTGATTACATATCTCTGACTTGAAATTGGCAATTGCCTCATTAGTGAATCTTGATTTAGCTGATTATTAAATATATTATGATTTAAATTTTGCATTCTTGAAAAAGTACCATTATAGAGCTTTTTGTCAAAAGTAGAATTAGATATCACTCCTTTCCGAATAGCATACCTGTAAACAAAATTGTTAAGACTATCTATAGTAATTTGATTAATTCGAATAGAGTCCATCAGTTCGTTATGCATTGTGCCAATGATTTCGAAGGGATTGTCATGATTACTGATTTTAATAAAATGAGTAGAGTCAATAAGAGTTTCACTGAAAGAGGCTTTTGTATCTAATTGCAACAGAATTGAATCTTCCTCATTTAGATTATGAGAACAGGCAAAGATACTTGCTAAAAGTGCTAATGCACAAAATAAATACAATACTTTTTTCATGCTTGAATTTTGTTTAAATGATTAATATTATTGTTTACATGTTATTTCCACAATAAGTGCAGATGATACCTTGGTTGTCACTGATTTCAAGAGAATTTCCTGTATTAGTATCTGGAACAGGAATAAAATAGGTCCCAGAAGTATTTGTAGGAAAGAAATTTTGGAATATGGTACTACCGTTCTCATCTTTTAATGTCAGTGTAATATGAGTAGTTTCATGATTTGGAGTAATAGTAATTGTTTCTTCGTGAGATGAATCCTCAATTTTGACCTCCGAACGAGTTGTTGTATTGATACTTTTGTCTTTAATGACCAACACAACCTCTCCAGCTTTACTTAGTTGTGTAAATAATAATGCTGCTAATAAAATTGTTGTTCTTTTCATTTGCTTTTTGGTAAATTATTGTTTGACTTAAATGTTGAATTCGGGTGCAAATGTACGAATCGAAAAGTATAATACCAAAAAAAACAGTTAACAAGAAGTTAACACGTGGACAATTTTAACTCCATGTTAACTTTGGAGGAAGTGTGATGTTATTCTCCTTAGAAATTCAGAATAAAGTCGTTTAGTTGTTTAGCTGTTCCAACTTTGCCAGTAAGTTTTTTATATAGTCGCTGGCGTGTCATTCCTATTGCAGCCTTGCTTTTAAACAGCATGATGCCAATATTTGTAGAAGAGACCTTTAGCTTTAGAAGGTAGCATATGTGAAGTTCGTACGGGGTAATGCCGTCATGGATGTTTCGTAAGCGAAATGTGAACTGGTCGTTTGCGTCATCAATCATGGAACCTAATTCCTGCCATTCCTCGTCGGACAAGTGGAAATTTTCCTCGCCCGCATGTCCCTTTATTTTATGATAAAGAGAAGACTGCTCTAAAGCTTCCTGCATAATGCTCTGCTGGTGTTTCTTGGTCTTGATTATTTCGTTTTCTGCTTTTAGCAACCTGGTTTCTAATTTAAGCTTATCAACTAAATATTTATCAGCATTTTCTTGGGCCTTTAGAACCTGTTGTTCGAGTTCGGCAATTCGCTGGCTGTTTTTCACTATTTGTATTAAGCTGTGTTTATTTCTACGCTCTTCCTCTTTTCTCCTCAACTTTTCTTGGATAATTTCCTTTTCTTTCCTATCCTTGTACGATTGCCATGATCGGTTCACAGCAACTCCCACAACCACTGTTAATAGTGATATAGCTCCAAACATATAGCATATCCTTTTGTTCCTGGCTGTTATTTTATCTCGTTCTGACTTTATAATGTTGTATTCATATTGAGACTTGATTTGAAGAGACTCTTCTGTTTTTGAATGATTCTTTAGTGAATCTTTGGCTATATTTAGTTCTTTGTAGTACTCGAAAGCATTTGACTTGTTTCCTTTAGATTCTTCCAAGTTAGCAAGTATTTGAAGATAGGTCACTTGTGCCCGCCAGCCATATTTCCCTAACATCCCTTTGAAATAGAAAATAGCTGAGTCAGTATGTTGCTGATCTAAGTGCCAATAGGCCCAGTTCTCGTCGTTCATTGAGTTGTGAGGCATTATAGAGGCTGCTTTCTCAAATTGCTTAGTCTGAATATAAATATCAGCCAGTTTTGATTGAGCAGCAGGAATAATGGTATTGCTTCTTTGGTGTTTGCTCGCCCATTCGATGGACTTATTTAAGTAGTAAACTGAACTGTCTATGTAATTATTAATCATGCTTACCCTTGCCATAGCAAAAGCACCGAGTGCCATTCTCAAGGTGTCCTTTGTTTCTTTTGAGAACTTGAATTGTTCACGGTAATACTTTGTGCATTCTTGAAGCATACGCTGTTCAAAGTAGATGTCGCCCAACATACGGTTTGACCAAATTAACAACGTTTTGTTATTTAAAGCTTTAGTTTGTTTTTCAGCTTTTAGAAAGCATGCTAAAGCCGAAGGGTAGTCGGCTGCCTTCTGGTAGATGTCACCTAAAAACAGCTGGCTCATGGCTGCTTCACAAGTGTTTTCCTCACTATAGTAGCGCGCCAAGCTGTCTGCTATTGAGAAGTCTTTCGAGGTAAGCTCATCGGCGACATAACGCCGTTCCAGTGCGAGCAACGCACGATACATCTGAACCCGCTTGCTACTCTTTTGCCCTGTGTTGTCATAAGCTTCCAACAGACTGTCTGCTTGGTTTAAATTTCCCCTCTGCATTAGACTATCTGCCTCGGTAAGTGGTCTTGGCATACTATATTCACATGCGCATATCGTCATTATTAGCAGGATAACGCATAACAGTAAGTGCGCAAAACGGACATAGTAATCTTTCATCATCATCTATTCTCCATTTTTCTGACAGTTTTATTGTGGGTCAGGCCTTAAGCATTTCATAATCTATGATTAATTTGCAAAGGTATAGAGTTTCAAGAACATAACCAAATTTTCTGGTTGCTTTTTTCGAGTTGTGTGGTTGTGGTACAAACCTTTGAAGGATGTGTGGGCCAAGGATACAGGCTGTCCCCTTTACTGAAACACTATTCCAGTGTAGAACTCGCAGGGGCATGCAACTCCTGGCAGATAGCAGTGGTCATGGCGTTGAGGGCCTGGCACATATTGCGGGTAAGGGGAATGCGCTGGTTCTCGTGGGGCCAGGGTGCAAGGATGAGGAAGCGTCCTTCAGCACACGCCTCAAAATACTGATGTCCTGGTTTAGAAAACTCATTGAAGCCCCATGGCGTAAGAAAGATGATGGGCAGATGGGCATCGAGTGCTGCACGCATCACCGCCTGCTCGCCTTTAGAGATGGCGGGCGAGACGAGCACCGCCCCCCGACGGCCTTTGGCCAGCATAGCTGCAACGGTCTCTGCCACCTGTTCCTCTGTCAGACGTCTGGAGCATTGCACCTGCACCTTCTCGGGACTATCAAGCAGAAAACGGTTTCCGATGGCGGCATAGCTCTGGCCCTCAATAGTGATGCCGAAGCACACGCGGAAGTAGTCTGGGTGACTGCGGCGGACAGCCAAACGGCGAGGGTTATCGTGCAGGTACTGGAACCAACGTTCCAGCTCCCCCGCCCCTTCGAGGATGTGGTCGTTGTAGTTGCGCGAAAAGAGGAAGCCATGGCTGCGGTCGTCCTTCCTGCTTGTCTCTCTCTGCTGCAACAGTGTTGCAGCAAAGGGCGACTGACGGTAGGCCTTGTTGCAGCCCGCCTTGAAGCCTTTGAGGATCATGCCCAGGTGCTGCTCCATCTGTCTGGTGACGAAAAGAATGCCATGCAGATGATCTGGCATCAACTGTAGGGAGAGCACCTCCACCTCAGGATAGTGCTCATGAATGGAAAACCAACATCGCTGAACCTCCAAGCCCAAAGGCGAGGGGTCCAACCTTGGGGCATCGGGACTGTCATCTGGTGCGTCGGCACTACCTACGAGTGTGCCCAACAGCGGACGCCGGCCCTCCACCGTCATGGTGATGAGATAGACCCTACGCGACTGGTAGTCATGCCCCACGCGTCGCCGGAGCATCGAGGGTTTCTTCTCGCCTGCAAAGGCCTTGTGCTTCTCGAAGGTTTCCTTATCCATTGTCTTTTTTAAGTTCGGATGTCTGGGCTTTTCTTCTTTGCTGCAACAGTGTTGCAGCAGAGAGAGACCAGAAGGGGGACGTTATTTCTTTACCTCAATATCGCGTCTGACGTTGTTGCGAATCTTCTGCAGGTAGGCCTTCATGCCGTCGCCATTCTTCTGGTCGATGATTTCGAGCAGCTCCTTCAGCTCGGTACGTATCTGGCTGACCTGGTCGTGGGTGTAGGGGTTGAAGAGTATTTCCTGCAGCAGGTAGTCGTCTTCGTTGAGCACGCCCTTGGCAATTCGCATGTGGCGCTTGAAGGTGGTGCCCGGCGCGTCCTGATGCTTCATGACGGCGGCAAAGACGAAGGTGGAAACGAAGGGGATGGAGAGCGAGTAGGCCACCGTCTTGTCGTGCTCCTCGAACGTGTATTCGTAGATGTTCAGCCCAAGCCGCTGGTAGAGGTCCTTGAAGAAGATGCGCCCCATGTAGTCGCCCTCGCTGATGATGATGGCGTTCTCCTCGGACAGCTGTTGCAGGTTAGCAAACGTGGGGCCGAACATGGGGTGCGTGGAGACGTAGCGACGGCCCGTCTTCTCGTAGAACTCCTTGAGGTCGGTCTTCACGGAGGCTATGTCGCTGATGATGCACTCCTCGGGCAGGTAGGGCAGCACCTCCTGGAACACGGAGATGGTGTATTTCAGCGTTACGGCATTGATGAGCAGCTCGGGGCGGAACTGGCGTATCTCCTCCATCTGCGTGAAGCGCTGACAGTTATAAGTGAAGCGCATGCGCTTCGGATCTTTCTCAAACACGGCCACTTCGTGGTCAAAACTTAGCAGGTCGATGAAGAAACTTCCCATCTTGCCTGCTCCCATAACTAATATTTTCATAAAGACTCTCCCCCACCCCCTCCCTGCGAGGGAGGGGCGTAGAATGCTTAGAGGGGGACATCTACTGTTTCTTATTAATAATATCCATAGCAGAGCAACCACTCCCCTCCCTCACAGGGAGGGGCTGGGGGGTCTCTTACTGGTTCACTATCTCAATTTGTTGACGGACACTCTCTTCATGAATGCTCTCGAAGACCTTAGCAACGAACTCCGGGCCCATGCCGCAAAGGGCTCCCTGGGCACCGCGCTTGTCCAGAATCTCGTTGTAACGCGAGGTCTGCAGCACGGTCATGTTGTGCTCCTTCTTGTACTGGCCTATCTCTCGGCAGACGCGCATGCGCTTGGAGAGCAGGTCCATGAGCTGATTATCGAGTTCGTCAATCTGCTTACGCAGCTGGGTTATGCCCTCGGTGGTAACGTGTTCGTCGCGAATGACGAGCAACGAGAGAATGTAGTCGAGCACGTCGGGCGTCACCTGCTGCTTGGCGTCGCTCCACGCCTTGTCGGGATCGCAATGGCTCTCGACGATGAGTCCCTCGAAGCCGAGGTCCATGGCCTGCTGGCAGAGCGGGGCGATGAGCTCGCGGCGACCGCCTATGTGGCTGGGGTCGCAGATGATGGGCAGTTCAGGAATGCGGCGCTTCAGCTCGATGGGTATCTGCCACATGGGCAGGTTGCGGTAAATCTTCTTGTCGTAGCTGGAAAAGCCGCGGTGTATGGCCGCCATGCGCTTGACGCCTGCCTGGTTGATGCGCTCCATGGCACCTATCCACAGCTCGAGGTCGGGGTTGACGGGGTTCTTCACGAAGACGGGCACGTCAACACCTTTCAGCGCGTCGGCCAAAGCCTGCATGGCAAAGGGGTTGGCCGATGTGCGGGCTCCTATCCACAGGATGTCGATGCCGTACTTCAGGGCCAGTTCCACATGGTGGGGCGTGGCCACCTCGGTAGAGACGAGCATGCCCGTCTCACGCTTCACGGCCTGCATCCAGGGCAGCGCCTTCTCGCCGTTGCCCTCGAAGCCTCCGGGCTTGGTGCGGGGTTTCCAGACACCTGCACGGAAGTTATGACAGCCATACGAGGCCAGCTGCTTGGCAGTATTGATTACTTGTTCCTCGGTCTCGGCACTACACGGTCCGGCAATGACGAAGGGACGTTCGTTGTCACTCGGTAAGTTTAAGGGTGCTAATTCTAATTCCATAAAAAGCCCACCCCCTACCCCTCCCCAAGGGAGGGGAGTAGAATGCTTGTTGGGGGTATTCTACTGATATTGTTTTTTGTTGATGATTTTTCTACCGTAAGAAGTTACCACTCCCTCCCTCACAGGGAGGGCGGGGGGAGGGTCTCCTTGATTCTTTCCAATGCTTCCTTGATTTTCTCCTCCTTGGCACAAAGGGAGATGCGGATGTAACGCTCGCCGTTGCTGCCGAAGATGAAGCCGGGGGTGATGAAGACACGGGCCTGGTGGAGCACGCGCTCGGTGAGGTCTTCTACATTATTATATATAGAAGGTATCTTACCCCAAAGGAACATGCCCGCCTGGTCAGGGTCGTAAGTACAGCCCAGGGTGTCCATGATCTGCTCGGCCAGCTGGCGACGACGGCGATAGGTCTCGATGTTGGCCTCACGGTGCCACTCGTCGCTGTTGTCGTAAGCCTCGGCAGCTGCCAGCTGTATGCCGCGGAAGGTGCCGCTCTCAATGTTCGACTGCACCTTGAGAATCCACGAAATGAACTCCGCATTGCTGGCACACATGCCGACACGCCAGCCAGGCATGTTGTGACTCTTCGACATGGAGTTGAACTCAATGCAGCAGTCCTTGGCACCCGGCACCTGCAGCAGGCTGAGGGGCTTCTCGTTGAGAATAAAGCTGTAAGGGTTGTCGTTGACCACCACGACATGGTGCTCCCGTGCAAAGCGTACGAGCCGCTCGTAGGTATCCATGCGTGCCCGTCCGCCGGTTGGCATGTTGGGGTAATTGGTCCAAAGCAATTTACAATTGAGGGATTTCCGGCTAACTATTTCCTCCAGCTCGTCGAAGTCTGGCTGCCAGCCGTTATCCTCGCGCAGGTTATAGTTCACGATGTTAGCACCCAGAAGCTTCGACAACGACGTGTAGGTGGGATAGCCAGGATTGGGCACCAGCACGCTGTCGCCCGGGTTGACGAAGGCCAACGTGACATGCAGTATGCCCTCCTTCGAGCCAATGAGTGGCAGCAGCTCGCTCTTGGCATCGAGGGCAACGCCGTACCACCGCTGATAGAAGCGTGCCATGGCCTCGCGCAGCTCGGGTGTGCCCTGTGTGGGCTGATAGCCGTGGGCCGTGGGGTCGTGGGCCACCTCGCACAACTTGTTAATGGTCTGCTCCGAAGGTGGCATGTCGGGGCTGCCTATGGCCAGGCTGATAATGTCCTTGCCCTCGGCATTCAGCCGGGCTACCTCCTTCAGCTTTCTACTAAAGTAGTATTCACTCACTAACCCTAATCTGTCTGCGGGCTCAATTCGTCTGCTTTCCATCTTTATATTCTCCTAAAATCTTTAAATCCTTTGTTAATGGTATAATGGCATCTATCGACTGCCGATAGCGCGTCAGGTCGTCGTACATCAAATCTACATAGAACAGGTATTCCCACTCATGACCGATGATGGGCAGCGACTGAATCTTCGTCAGGTTGATCTTGTAGAACGACAGGATGGCCAGCACATGACTGAGCGACCCCTCCTCGTGAGGCAGCGAGAAGACGATGCTCGACTTGTTGGCCTCGGTCAGCGGACGCAGCATGTCGGCTTTGTTAGGATTGCTGACCACGAGGAAGCGGGTAAAGTTGTGCTTGTTGTCCTCGATGTGGTCCTCCAGCACCTTCAGCCCGTAGAGCCGTGCTGCCTCGGCATGGCAAATGGCAGCCCAGCCGCGCTTCTGTCCCTCGGCTATCATCTTGGCGGCTCCGGCCGTGTCTTCGCTCTCCACATTCTTCAGCTGCGGATGGTTAGCCAGGAAGTGGCGGCACTGCATGAGTGCCACGGGGTGAGAGTGTACCTCGTCGATGGTGTCCCAGTCGTCGTCGGGCAGGCAGCAGATGCAATGTGAGATGTGGAGCTTATGCTCGCCCACCACCGTCGTGCCCGAGTCGCGCAGCAGCTCGTAGTTATGCAGCAACGAACCAGCTATGGTGTTCTCGATGGCTACCATTCCTATGGCCGTGGGGTCGTTACTGAGGCTCTGGAACACCTCTTCAAACGTGGAGCAGCAGATGAGCTGTATCTGCTCGCCCTCGAAGTACAGGTGTGCCGCGATGTCGTGGAACGACCCTATGAGTCCTTGTATTGCAATTCGTTTCATCTGACTTATTTCTATTTAAAAGAAATCCCGCTTTCACTCTTTTGTGAAGCGGGACCTTATTTATTTCTTTTTCTTTATCTTTTATCTTTTAATATTACTTACGGTCTTCCGCTTCACAGGTCGCTGCAAAGTAAAAGTAATAGCCGTAAAAGTAAGATGCATTCAACTTCATATTTATTTTCGATTTACTGATTTTCGATTTATTCGGCTGCAAAAGTAAAACATTTTTACGAACTGAGCAAACAATTTGCAAGAAATTTTACAAAAAAGCGCAAAAATTGTTACAAACGCATTTTGTCACGTAGGGATTGGGCGGCAGCCGGGTAAAATATGAGGCGCAGATATTTGGGCAATTCAGAAGAAATGATTACCTTTGCCGACCAAACAATAAATTAACAATAAGGTCATGACACTATACCCCAAAATGATTATGGACGCGCTGGCTACCGTTACCTATGCTGGCACGAAGAAGAACCTGGTAGAGAGCGGAATGGTGGCCGACACGCCAGCCATTAACGGACAGAAGGTGAAGGTGGTGCTGGAGTTTCCACGAGACACCGACCCTTTCCTCAAGTCAACAGTGAAGGCCGCCGAGGCTGCCATCAAGTACCACTGCGGCAAGGACGTGGAGGTAGAGATTGAGACGGAGTTTAAGTCGAAGCCACGCCCCGAGGTGGGCAAGTTGCTGCCCGACGTGAAGAACATCATTGCCGTCAGCTCCGGCAAGGGCGGTGTGGGCAAATCGACCGTCGCTGCCAACCTCGCCATCGCACTGGCCCGGCTGGGCTATAAGGTAGGACTGCTGGACTGCGACATCTTCGGCCCGTCAGTGCCTAAGATGTTCGAGGTGGAAGATGCCCGTCCCTATGCTGTCAACGTGGATGGCCGCGACCTGATTGAGCCCATAGAGAAATACGGTGTGAAGCTGCTCAGCATCGGCTTCTTCGTCTCGCCTGAGACGGCCACCCTGTGGCGCGGCGGTATGGCTACCAACGCGCTGAAGCAGCTCATCGGCGACGCTGACTGGGGCGAACTGGACTACTTCATTCTGGACACGCCTCCCGGCACCAGCGACATTCACCTGACGCTACTGCAGACGCTGGCCATTACGGGTGCCGTGATTGTCTCCACTCCCCAGCAAGTGGCACTGGCCGATGCCCGCAAGGGTATTGACATGTACCGTAACGAGAAGGTCAACGTGCCCATTCTGGGACTCATTGAGAACATGGCATGGTTTACGCCTGCCGAACTGCCCGGGAACAAGTACTACATCTTCGGCAAGGAGGGCTGCAAACAGCTGGCTGAGGAGATGAACATCCCCCTACTCGCCCAGATTCCGCTGGTGCAGGGCATCTGCGAGAGCGGCGACAAGGGGCAGCCTGCCGCCCTGAACAGCGATACCATGACAGGACTGGCCTTCATCAACCTGGCACAAAGCGTGGTAACGGTAACGAACAGGCGCAACCGCGAACTGGCTGCCACAAAGATTGTGGGCATCAAGAAATAAGAATTTACACTTTTATAGCAAAACAAAAGCGGGGGTTCGGAACTAATTTTCCGAATCCCCGTATTTCTTAAGGTCACGCTTGGCCATGAAGAACTGGAAGCGATAGACCAGACAGGTGATGAGGAAATAAGCACCCGTCTGTATCCATAAGATGCGGAACTCGGGCAGCACGTCGGCAGGCGTTGCCCCCATAGAGTTCAGACGCACAAAGGCACGGGCTCCAAACGTGCTGGGGAACAGCCAGCTGACACCCTGCCAAATGCCCGGAATATTGCTCTGCGGCCAGCTGACACCCGTCATGAACAGCAACGGGACACTGACGAACACCATAATGAGCATCACATTCTCACGATATTTCACCATACACGACATAATCATGCCGAAGAAGATGCAGGCAAGAACGTAAGGCAGCATGACGGTGAGCAACGACTGCCACGAGGCCAGATGGGGGAAATGGAAAATACGCGGAACGACGATGAGCAGCCAAGTGCCCATGATGGCAAAGACCATGAAATAGCATAACGCCTTGCCAAAGACAATGGGCAGCGTACGGCTGTAATGGGGTGCATTGACAGGAATAAGATGACGGAAACGGTTACTGTCACGCGCTGTACCTGCCGACAGGCCTATGCCTAACACCAGCGTCTGCTGCAAAATGAGTACCAGCACGGCAGGCAGTACACCTGAACCATAGCCACCGGCAGGATTATACATGGGAACATCGTCAAAGTCGAGCGGCTTGGCGCTTATCACTTCTTCGCGTACCGTATAGAGTCCGGCCAGCTTGGTCTTCAGCTTGGTACCCATTTCGGAAGAAACAGCCTGCGCCGTCTGGAACACCGCCTTATACGTCAGCATGAGGCTCATGTCGCAATAGACGCTGATGACACCCTGCTGCATGCGGTTCAGGTTATCGTCGAAATCAGAGGGAATGAAATAGACACCCTTCGCCAGCTGACGGCTCACTAACGACTGTGCCTCGTCAAGGTCCTGAGCGTAATAGGCTATCTTGACATCAGGCGAGGCATCGCACATGCGGATGAACTGACGTGAGAGACTGGAATGGGACATATCGACCACCACCACTGGCACCTCGCGCACCTGTTCATTATTATAAATCCACGAATAGAGCAACGGATAGACCAACGGTACAACGACGAAGAAGATGATGACTCCCTCGTCCTTGACAAGCTGCTTCAACTCTTCGAACCAGACGAAGCACAGGTCTTGCAGATAGTCGTATGCTTTACGGAATATATACATAAGTCAGCATTGCATTCTTTATTTTCTTCAGTACCAGCCAAGGCAACAGCATGAAAGCCGCCAGGGCTGCAAAATGGAACCAGGCATCGATGAGCGGGAAGCCGTTGAAGACGCAGGTCTGGTAAATCATCCAATAATGACGCAGCGGGAACAGCCACGAGAGCGACTGCAACGGAGCGTCCATCCCCATGACAGGGAAGGCGGAGCCTGCCATAGAGATGCTGAGCACAGCCCACAGGGAGCAGATACTCATGGACATGCGGAGCGAAGGCAGAAGGCCGAAGGCAAAGATGCCGAAGCCCTGAGAACCCAGCACCTGCATCAGTCCCAGCAATATCAGCATCCACGGACCGCCGGCATGGGGGAAGTCAAGCACGTAGAACACATAGAACTGATAGCCGAAGACGATGGCAAGGAAGATGAGCGTCTGTGGCAGGAACTTGCCGATAATAGCTACCAGGATGTTGTTGTCAGCCTGCGCCAGCCACTCTTTTGACGTGCCGAACTTCAGTTCGGTACCTATGGAGTAGGCTGAAATCAGGAAGATGAAGAGCATGATAATGCCCGGCACCATCATCGTCGTCAGGTAGATGTTGTAATTGGTCCACGGGTTGGCTATCTGGTGCAGGTCTATCTTGATGGGCATGAGGAGCGTGGCTATCTGCTGGTCGGTCAAGCCCTTTGCCCTCAGTATGCCCTGCCCTACGCCAGCAGAGCCCAGCGTGGAAATGGTCTTCAGGTCCTTCATGACCAACGAACCGGCTGCCAGCGTCGTGTTGGAATAATAATAGGAAATCTTAGGCTGACGGCTGGCCAGCAGCTTGTCAGTCGTTCCTTTCGGAATATAGAGGAAACCGTAAATTTCATTACGCTGAATGGCCTTGCGTGCCTCAGAGAAGCTGGAGTAGTGGCCTACGACGTGCGACATCTGGAAACCGTCAAGCTTCTGTTCCAGCGAACGGGTGGTTGACGTGTTGTCCAAATCAACGATACCGATAGGCATATCGATGGGCTGGCCCTCATCCAACATGCTGGTGAAGAAGAATATCACCAGTATTGGGAACAGCACCATCGCGAACCGGTAAATGTGATTTCGACGCAGAATCAGCAGCTCGCGCAGCGTAATGTGGTATAACTCTCGAAGAATTTTCATTTATTTGATAATCAAGGACATTCCAGGACGCAAACCGTCGAACTTCTCAACGGGACGAGCCTTTACCTCGAAGGTCTTCAAGTCATACTGACCGTTGGCCTTCGTGGCCTTCCAAACGGCAAACGAGCCCTGGTCCTTCATGTAATACACCTTCATCTGAATGTCTTTGTTGAATGCTGGTACGAAAGCCGTAAAGGTAGAACCGACAGCCAGACCGTTCAGCTGGTCCTCGCGCACATTGAACGTTCCCCACATGTCGTTCATCACAGAGATGGTCATGATGGGAGAACCTGTGCCTACAAGCTCGCCAACCTTGGGATAGACGCTGCTCACCTCGCCGTCCATCTGGGCTATCTGAACCGTCTCATGGATGTAGGAGTTGACCTCCTGCACAGCACCGCGGGCACGGTTCACCTGAGCCTGAGCAGCCAGCTTGTCTTCACGACGGGCACCATTCACAGCCAGGTCGTACTGACTCTTGGCAGCTTTCTCCTGTGCCTCCATCGCCTTGTACTGGGCATAGACCTCATCACGTTTCTGGGCACTGATGACACCCTCGTCGAAGAGACGCTGAATGCGGTCGTACGACTTCTTGGCAATCTCCAGGCCGGCCTGTGCCTGCTGCCACAACTGGTAAGCACCCTGTATCTGCTCCTGACGGGCACCGTTCTGGGCCTTCAGCTCGAGGGCGGCAGCAGCACTCTCGGCACCCTGTGCCTGCGTCATCTTGGCACGAACCTCAGGCGCATCGAGAATGGCGAGCGTATCGCCAGCCTTCACGAAGTCGCCTTCCTTCACGCGAAGTTCGAGGATACGTCCTGGAACCTTACTTGATACGCGGTATTCGGTAACTTCCACCTGCCCCTGAATGAGCTCCGGATCACGGTCGAGAGCGAAATATCCAATAAGGGCAACGATAATCACTACTGTTGCAAAGCCAAGGATGGCAAACAGAATATTGTTATGTTGAGTTTTTTCTTGTGACATAATTCTTTCTTTGTTTTTATATGGGTCTTATGGGTCTTATAGGGCTTATACGGCTTATAGGGCATATAAGGCTTATGGGACTAATGTTCCTGTAGCCTTCTGCAGGTTCACCTGACTGAGCTTGAGGTCTATCTCGGAGTCTATCTTCTGCGACTGTGCCTGCAGCCAGGCTGTCTGGGCCTCCATCACGGTCGTGCTCTGTATCACGCCTTCCTGAAAGCCGAGGTTTGCCATTCGCAGGTTCTCGTCGGCACGCTCAATGTTGGTACGCGCCATCTCCAGTTTCTTGAAGGCTTCGTTCACGCGGAACTGGCTCTGGTTAATCTGCAGCTCCATCTTCTCACGGGCATCAGCCATTTCGAGGTTGGCAATGGCGGTTGCACCCTTAGAGGCACGCACCTTGTAGGCCACATCGCCCCAGTTCCAGATGGGAATCCTGACGAGCACCCCCACGTTCCACATGCCGCCGAACTTCTTCTCGAAACCGTTGAACACGCTCGGATTAGTAATGGTATAGCCTCCGACAAGTGCCACCTGCGGAAGATTGCCTGCCTTCAGCAGATTGGTGGCCTGACGACTCAGGTCAACAGTATTCTGCAGCATGCGCATTTCCGGACGATTGGCAATGCCGGCAGCCACATCCACAGGCTGAACAGTAGTGTCAACCACCAGGTTCTCCTGCGTCTCTTCGGACAACAGAATCTGCTCATCAAGAGGCAGACCACACAGCTGGCAAAGCAGCATCTTCGACAGCACCAGGCCGTCATTCACCTGTGTCACCTGCATTTCGGCCTCGTTCACCTTCACCTTGACGCTCAGTCCTTCGCTACGGGTAGCCACGCCCTCGTCAATCATCTTGCTGACGTCGGTGTCCAGCTTCTTCACCAGTTCAAGGTAGGCTTCGGCCAGCTTCTTCTTATGCCGGAGCGACACCACTTGCCAGTAAGCCTGATCGACGGTGTAGATGGTTGACTGCAGCTGCATGTCGGACTGGTTACGCATCAGGTCCTCGCCAATGTCGGCCATCTTGTTCAGGGCAATGATGCCTCCGCCCATGAAGATGGGTTGCGTCAACATGACCGAACCGGCCCAAATGTTACGGGTGTCGGTGCGGAAAGCATCGACAATTTCCTGTCCTAACGCGTTGCCACTGGCACTAATGTCTTGCATTGCGGGCTGCGTCAGCTGTGAGAGGGCCTCTGGCGAAAGGCCCAACTGGCCAAGAGTTGCAAGCGTCTGAGTAGGCAGAGAACCTATCATATTCCCCATCTCGTTTCCCAGGCCTGACGCAATCGAAGTGCCCAGATTGGGCAACATGCCCTTTATGCCGTCATTCAGGAGCGACACTTCGCGGGTGGTATGCACATAACTACCTACCGCGCTGACGTGGGGCAAGTATTTCGTGCGTGCCGAATGACGCAGATTTGCTGCTACATCTTGTTTGACGTTCGACACCTGCAGCTGCTTATTATTACGCAAGGCCAATGCCCGACAACTGTCGAGATTGAGCATGCGCTGGGCAGTAGCAGGCACCAGCGAGCCAAACAACATGACAAAAATACCTACGGTTTTGTTCATATTTGCGTGTTTTTATTCTTTCTTAATTAAAGGTGAAGTTGCGCGAGCCTATCATGTTACCATCGGCAAAGACGCTGACGTTATAGCTGCCTGCACCCAGGTATTCTGCCACGTTCCAGTATAGCGTGACAGGTGTTTCCTCACCTGTATATTCAATCACCTTCTTAATAGAGTATTCAATGGTACGATTCTCATAGGTAATAGTGCCGCCACCGTTCAGCGCCTCACCTGTCGGAGTGGTGATACGCACATAGACGGTACGCTGGCCGTTCTCTGCCGTCACGTTACGGGCTATATTGAAGGAGATGGCAATGTTCTTGCAGTCCTTCATCTTCTTGGCCGACTTACCGTTCTTCTTCAGCGGGGTCATCGTAATGGCATGGGCATCGAGCTGCGCAGCCATTGCCACACGTTCAGAAAGCGTTTCGCGCTCAGTGTTCAGGTCTTCTATGGTGCGCGAGGCCTCATCCATTTCACCTTGCATGCGTGTGTTTTCGGCTATCAGCTCCTGGTTCTGGCGGTTCAGTGAGTCTATCTGCATCACGTAGTCACGCAACACAGCACGCACGGTAGCCAGTTCACGCTTCAGACGGGCTATCTCCTTCGCGTCATCGTCCTTCACCTGCTTCAGCTCGGCCAGCAACTCCTGAGTACGCATCTGCTCCTTCGTCAGCTGGGCAAGAATGGAGTCGTTGTTGATCTGCGTCATCATCTCACTGTACTGCAAGGCGAAGCGCTCGTATTCGTTCTCCATCTCCTGCTTGTCGAGGGCTGCCAGTTCCTGCATGGCCTCATTAGCCTCACGCTCCTTAAAGAAACTATACCCCAAGAAACCTATGCCTGCCAAAAGCACAAGTATCAGGAGAACAAGAGGAATCCAAATATACTTCTTCATCTTCTTCACTTATTTTAGCTGCAAAGATAATTCTTTCTGCTGAAACGACAAAAAAAAATCCATTTACTCGTCATCAGCATGCTTAATTTTAAGAGATTTACCCATAATTTGAACATTTTTTAGCAAAACTGGCTTTTAAATTTGGAACATAACAAATAATATTGTATATTTGCAACATTGTTAATAAAAAACCATGTTGGCAGACTATGAACAAGCAGAGTTTTCTATACAGGGCCTACGACCTCTATGTTGACGGTTTCCGCAACATGACGTTGGGCAAGACGCTATGGACGATTATCATCATCAAGCTCTTTATCATGTTTGCCATCCTGAAAGTCTTTTTCTTCCCCGATTTCCTTTCCACCCACGCAGAGAAGGGCGGTGAGGCCGATTTCGTGGCTACGGAAATGACGGAAAGGGCCTTGCCTGAATAATTATTTGTAAACTGTATATAGCTATGACAAACTTGCTTTTAAACATTGATGCGGGAACCATTGACTGGTCGAGAGCGCAATTTGCACTCACCGCTATCTACCATTGGCTGTTCGTGCCGCTCACACTGGGCCTTGCAGTCATTATGGGTATCATGGAGACCATCTACTATCGCACAGGGGAACCCTTCTGGCGCGACGTGGCGAAGTTCTGGCAGAAGCTCTTTGGCATCAACTTCGCAATGGGCGTTGCCACGGGCATCATTCTCGAGTTTGAGTTCGGCACCAACTGGTCGAACTACTCATGGTTCGTGGGCGACATCTTCGGCGCTCCGTTGGCCATTGAGGGCATCATTGCCTTCTTCATGGAATCCACGTTCGTTGCCGTCATGTACTTTGGCTGGAAGAAGGTGTCACGGGGCTTCCACTTGGCCTCCACCTGGCTGACAGGCTTGGGAGCCACCATCTCGGCATGGTGGATTCTTGTGGCTAATGCCTGGATGCAGTGTCCTGTGGGCTGCGAGTTCAATCCTGACACCATGCGTAACGAGATGGTGTCGTTCCTTCAGGTAGCACTATCGCCGTTTGCCATCGGCAAGTTCTGCCACACGGTTATCTCCGCTTGGATCATCGGTGCTGTCTTTGTGGTGGCCGTGTCCTGCTGGTACTTGTGGAAGAAGCGCGAGGTCCGGTTAGCCAAGGAGAGCATCAAGATTGCAGGCATCGTGGGCCTGGTGGCTTCGCTGGGTGCTGCCTTCACCGGCCACATCAGCGGTCAGCAGGTAGCCAAGGCCCAGCCCATGAAGCTGGCTGCCATGGAGGCGCTCTACAATGGCGGTACTGACCAAGGACTGACGGCCGTAGCCTGGGTGAGCCCCTTCGGTCAGCCTGACTATCAGAACGAGGAAGAAGCCCCGTTGAAGATTGACATGCCTTACGCCCTGAGCATCATGGCAACTGACGACCCGCACGGTTTCGTGCCTGGCATCAACGACATTCTGAAAGGCTACACCACACCCGACGGACATGTGGAGCCTTCGGTTGACGAGAAGATTGCACGTGGCAAGCTGGCCATTTCTGCCCTGGCGGACTACAGGAAGGGTAAGAAAAATGGGGCTGACGAAGCCACGCTTAACGCCCAACTCTCAACGCTTAAGGAGAATATGCCCTACTTCGGCTATGGCTACATCAAGGACAAACGCGACCTCGTGCCCTCCATACCTATTAATTTCTGGGCCTTCCGCGTGATGGTGGGAATGGGTTGTGTGTTCATTCTTTTCTTCGCCGCCATCGTGCTGCTGACCTTTAAGATTCCCTACGTCTCGGTCATCGTGCGCCGTCTGCTTGCTGCCGTAGGGCTGCTGCCTGAGACAGAGACCGACTCGTACGACATTGCCCGTCTGCCAGTGTGGCATTACATGGTGGCAATAGCACTCGTACCACTGGCCTACATTGCCTCAGAGAGTGGTTGGCTGGTAGCTGAGTTCGGTCGCCAGCCTTGGACCATTCAGGACATGATGCCCACGTGGGTAGCCGTCTCTGACCTCCACTCCAGTTCGGTCATGCTGACCTTCTTCATCTTCCTCGTGCTCTTTACCGTCCTGCTGGGCGTGGAAATCAATATTCTGCTCAAGCAAATCAAGAAAGGACCTGATTATTCTAAATAGTAAATTGTAAATATGTAAATTGTAAATAATCATGACATACGATTTTCTGCAACATTACTGGTGCTTCATCGTAGCACTGTTAGGGGCTCTGCTGGTGTTCCTGCTCTTTGTGCAGGGGGCCAACTCCGTAGCCCGCAGCCTGGGCTATACGGAAGAAGGGCGCCGGCTTGTCTATAACTCCACGGGCCGCAAGTGGGAGTTCACCTTCACTACGCTTGTCACCTTCGGAGGAGCGTTCTTCGCCTCGTTCCCCTTGTTCTATTCCACCAGCTTCGGCGGTGCCTACTGGCTGTGGATGATTATCCTGTTCACCTTCGTGCTACAGGCTGTCAGCTATGAGTTCCAGAACAAGCTGGGCAACTTCCTCGGCCCTCGCACCTTCCAGTTTTGTCTGACGCTGAACGGCATCGTCGGTCCGCTGCTCCTGGGCGGTGCCGTCGCCACGTTCTTCGAAGGCTCCAACTTTATCATTGAAAAGAACAACCTGATTGATGCCACAGCCATGACACCCATCATCAGCCGCTGGGCCAACGCCTCGCACGGGCTTGACGCCCTGCTCAATCCCTGGGTACTCGTCTTCGGCTTCGCCGTGGTCTTCCTGGCCCGCGTGCTGGGCATCCTCTACGTCATGAACAACGTCAACGACGAGGACATTCGCAGTCGCGGTTCCGTACGTCTCATCGGTGCTGCCGTGCCGTTCGTCATTCTCTTTGTGGCTTACCTCGTCCATCTGCTGCTGAAGGACGGCTTTGCCTATACTGACGAAGGCGTCATCTTCATGGAGCCCAACAAGTATTTGCACAACCTGCTCGACATGTGGTATCTCCTTATTATATTATTAATAGGTGTAGTGCTGGTGCTCTATGGCATTGGCAAGACCGTCTGGTCGAAAACTTACATCGACGGCATCTGGCCTGCAGGCATCGGCACCGTGCTCACCGTACTGGCCCTGCTGCTCTGCTCAGCCTGGAACCATACGGCCTACTACCCCTCAACTGCCGACCTGCAGTCGTCGCTGACGCTGGCCAACAGCTGTTCGAGTGAGTTCACCCTGCGCACCATGTTCTACGTCTCGCTCTTCGTTCCCTTCGTACTGGCCTACATCGTCTATGCCTGGCGGGCCATCGACAAGAAGAAACTCGACAAGGAAGACATCAAGAACGACCACGCCTATTAAGGACTTGCACCTCCGACAATGTTGTCGGAGGTGCTTTTTCCCATCACTAATGTTAATAAAACAATGAGAAATGATAACAATTTAATTGGGGCTAACATATTTGTATGTATGATATGCTTATTCATATTGGCATGTAATAGCTCTTCTCCAAATGATCATGAATCCGATTTAAAGCGCAGAGCAGCACAATTACGAGAAGACAAAGAAAAAGCACAAAAATTTGAGGAAGACAAGAGATTGCAAAACAGGATAGACTCTCTTGCAGCCATAGCATGGGGTGATGCTTTGTTTGGAATGACCCGGGAAGAACTTAAGAAAACCAGGGCATTCGGAAAAGGCAATTATTCTGGAACTGTGTTAGAAATGGACTATGACAGAAAAAAGGAAACAATTAAGACTTTCCGTTTTAAACACCTCTCTTCTATAAGAGTTTCTTTCTTCAACGATGTTCTGAATGGTGTTTATATTGATTCTGAGAAGGTCGGTCCTAACGAGTTTGATGAGTTGTGTGCAGACCTTGTCAATATAAAGACCAACTTCAATCGCATTTATGATTCTCCCAAGAAAACCAACAAGGTCTCATTTAACAATTTTGACCAAAATGGAAGGCAAATGGTTGCAGAATACGAGATAAAGGGGCCAAACATTGGATTAACTAAAAACATCAATATTGAATTAAGAAAGAATAATTATGATTATTGGTATAGCATAACGATTTACAATTCATGTATTGATAGGAATAAGCAAGAATAGTTTAAGTGGATAAAAAAGTTCAACGAACGAGACGTTCATCGTGAGGATGTAGAACTATATTCTTTTTAATTGCAGGTTCCTCCATTCCCGAACAGCAGTTGCCTACCCGTTTTCCCATAAGTAGGAGAGTCGCTTACGGACTATGCTGTGCTAACTACGATGCCATAGCCTTTTTAAAAAGCAAGGAAATTCCAACCGTTCGGAAGGAGTTTTCCTTGCTTTTCTATAAGCAATTTGATCATGTTGGACGAGAGACTGTTATAAGTATTCCCGAGATTGTTATTAGTTTTTCCCGAGATTCTCATGTATTTTTCCCGAGATTGTAGGTGAGAATCTCGGGAAAAAGTAACTTAAATCTCGGGAAAAACTTATAACAATCTCGGGAAAATGTAAAAACAATCTCGGGAAAACAATATACGATTCATGCGTAAACTGTGTATAAAGGTTCGCTGATGATGGTACGAAACGGGCTTGTTTCATGTAGAATTGCATGGTAAAGCACAAACAAAACAGCAGGCATGGACAGCAGGACAGCTGCTACTAACTGCTAAATAAATCTAATATTATTGGCCACTTCCCCTTTTTGTTATACCTTTGCAGGCAAAATGAGAACTGGACTTAAGCAACGTCTCTCCGCATGGCTTCTGCTGGCAGTGTTCCTGCCAATGCTCATGCTGTCAGCCCTGCATACGCATGTAGTGGTACCGACAGCTGCTGATGCCTGTGTGGAATGCGTGCACCACCAGCCGCATGCAGGCCACCTGACGGCCTCGACAGTCACTCTGTCTGACTGTGTGCTCTGCCAGTTCTTCTCGTTGCAGTACCTTGAGGCAGCCGCCGTAACGCTCATCGTTGCCGTCAGCCTCGTAGTGATGTCGTCTTTGGCAGTTATTCAGGGCTGTCCATCGCGACCCTTAACCCTCCACACATCGCGTGCCCCGCCGTATCTGGTTTTTTGAAGACATTTATTATTATCAAAAAACTTTATACAGCAAAAAGACACCATGACACGAAAATATTTTCTTCTGCCATTGCTCGCCGTCAGCGTGAGCATGGCAGCACAAGACGTGGCAGACACCGCCGACGTCTTCTTCCAGCATCTGGAACTGAACGAAATCGTAGTAACCGGACTGACGGGCGAGACACGCCTGAGCCATTCGCCGGCTCCCGTCAGCCTCATCAGCAACCGCGACCTGCAGTCAACAGCAGCGACCAATCTGATTGACGCCATTGCCAAGCAGCCCGGCGTGGCACAAATCACCACGGGTAGCGGCATCTCCAAGCCCGTCATTCGCGGACTGGGCTACAACCGCATCGTCACCATCAGCGACGGCGTGCGTCAGGAGGGACAGCAGTGGGGCGACGAGCACGGCATAGAGATTGACCCGCAGGCAGTGAGCTCAGTGGAAATACTGAAGGGGCCTGCCTCGCTGATGTACGGCAGCGACGCCATGGCAGGCGTACTGCTGTTTCACCCTGCCCGCGTCGCCCCCATGGGTACCGTGCAAGGCAGCATTAGCACTGGTTACCAGACCAACAACGGACTGTTCGACTACTCACTGGCAGCCGGAGGCAACCATAACGGCTTTGTGTGGAATGCCCGTTGGAGTCAGAAGCTGGCTCACGAATACCGCAACCATGACGACGGCTACGTGCCTGGCACGCAGTTTCGCGAGCAGGCCTTCAATGCCATGTTGGGACTGAACAAGCAGTGGGGCTACAGCCATCTGACGTTAGGCTACTATCACTTGCAGCCTGGTATTATAGCCCCCCTCTCATCCCCCCAACTGGGGGGAAGACCCGAAGGCGCAGAAGTTTCCCCCCTCGGGGGAACGGAAGGGGGGGCTTCCTACGCCATTCCCCTACCCTTCCAGCACGTCAACCATTACAAGGCTGTCTGGGACAACTCTTTCTGGATTGGCGAGAACCGTCTGAAAGCCACCATCGGCTATCAGCAGAACCAGCGCAAGGAGTATGAAGAAAGTGCCGATGAATACAGTCTGTACTTCCGTCTGCACACGCTGACTTACGACGTGCGCTATCTGATAGAGGACCTCGACGGCTGGAAGTTTGCCACCGGCATTGGCGGCATGTGGCAACGCTCGCAGAACTTGGGCGAGGAGGTTCTCATTCCGGCTTATCGGCTGTGGGACATCGGTGCCTTTGTGACAGCGGCCCACGACCTCGGTCCTGTACACGTTGAGGGAGGCATCCGCTTTGACCGCCGCATGCTTCATAGTTATTCGAGGTACGAGGATACCTCATCCATGATTTCGAGGTACGAGGTGCGAGGTACGAGGTACGAGATGTGCTCAGTCGCCCCCCCTTGCATTGACTCCAAGGATGAGGTATTCTCGTACCTCGCACCTCGGACCTCGAACCTCGAAAGAGAACACCTCGGACCTCGAGAATTTGCCGACTTCCACCGGAACTTTAACGGACTGACGGGCAGCATCGGTGCAGTCTGGCAGGCCACTGACCAACTGAACGTCCGACTGAACCTGGCCCGTGGATTCCGTGCACCAAACCTCAGTGAACTGGGTTCCAACGGTGAGCATGAGGGAACCATACGCTACGAACGGGGCAACCAAGACCTGAAGGCCGAGCACAGCCTGCAGGCCGACCTTGGCATCGATTTCTCGTCAACCTACTTTTCAGCACAGGCGTCTTTCTTCGCCAACCGCATCAGCAACTACATCTTTGCTGTGCGCGACCTCAGCCAGGAGGTAGGCGATATTGCAGCAGAAGGCCTCCACTTCTACCGTTATGCTCAGGGCGATGCCCGTCTGCTTGGCTTCGAGGCCACGGTCGATCTGCACCCCATCCACCAGCTGCACTTCGAGAACACGTTCTCCTACGTCAATGCACAGCAGCTGCACCAGCCAGAGGAGATGAAGTACCTGCCCATGACACCTGCGCCACGCTGGACATCAGAGCTGAAGTATGAGCTGTCCCACCACTCAGCGCTCAACGCTCACCACTCACCACTCATCAAACTCTGCAATGCCTACGTTGCCCTGCAGACGGAGCTGAACCTGGCACAGGACAACTACTACCGCGCTGACCAGACAGAGAGGCGCACGCCGGCCTATACACTCTGGGACCTCTCGGCAGGAACCGACCTGCACATCAAGCACCGTCATGTGGCCAGCATCTACCTGACACTGCAAAACATGTTCAACCGCGTATATCAGAACCACTTATCGCGACTGAAATACCTCGACCACGTCAGCAGCGACGGCCGCCAAGGCTATGCCAACATGGGACGCAACTTGTCAATTAAAGTGGTGTTCCCGCTCAGTTTTACCTGATATTTTTTGGTTTTTCCCGCGGTTTGCATTACCTTTGCACCCATTATGATTGTTTGCATAGCAGAGAAACCAAGCGTAGCGCGCGATATTGCACGCATCATCGGAGCAACGTCGTCACGCGACGGCTATATGGAAGGCAATGGCTACCAGGTGACCTGGACCTACGGTCACCTGTGTACACTCAAGGAGCCAGGCGACTACACGTCGGCCTGGCGCCCCTGGGCCTTAACGCAGCTGCCCATGATTCCACCGCGCTTTGGCATTAAGCTCATTGAACAGGAACACATTACCAAGCAGTTTGCCATCATCGAAAAGCTCATGCAGAAGGCTGACGGCATTGTCAACTGCGGTGATGCCGGACAGGAAGGTGAGCTCATTCAGCGCTGGGTCATGCAGAAGGCACAGGCCAAGTGTCCCGTCAAGCGACTGTGGATCTCGTCCATGACTGACGAAGCCATCCGCGAAGGCTTTGCCCAGCTGAAGGACCAGCAGGACTACCAACCGCTCTACATGGCCGGGCTGTCGCGGGCTGTGGGCGACTGGCTGTTAGGCATGAACTGCACACGCCTCTACACGCTGAAGTACGGTCAGAACCGTCAGGTGCTCAGCATCGGGCGTGTCCAGACACCCACGCTGGCCCTCATTGTCAACCGCCAGAAAGAGATTAACAACTTCAAGCCTGAGCCTTACTGGGTGCTGGCAACGGTCTATCGTGACACCACCTTCACGGCCACCAAGGGCAAGTTCACCAAGAAGGAAGAGGGCGAAGCAGCCTTCCAGACCATTGAGGGCAAGCCGTTCACCATTACGAAGGTGGAGAAGAAGGAGGGCAAGGAACAGCCTCCACAGCTGTACGACCTGACCAGCCTGCAGGTTGACTGCAACCGGAAGTTCGGCTTCTCGGCCGAGCAGACGCTCAACCTCATTCAGACCCTCTACGAACATAAGTTCACTACTTATCCGCGTGTTGACACACAGTACCTTTCCGACGACATCTACCCCAAGTGCCCACCCATCATGAACGGTCTCTTCCAGACCAAGTTCGCCGGAGTGGCACCTTACGCTGACCTTATCCGCCCCATTGGCGGCAAACCGCTGAATAAATCGAAGCGCGTCTTCGACACCTCGAAGGTGACCGACCACCACGCCATTATTCCCACGGGCGTGATTCCGCAGAGCTTGAGCGACGCTGAGCGCAAGGTGTTCGACCTCGTGGCACGCCGCTTCATCGGGGTGTTCCTGCCCGACTGTAAGTTCTCTACAACTACTGTGCTGGGGGAGGTACGTTCTGTTGCGACGGAGTCGCAACCTACTGAGCAGACCATTGAGTTCAAGGCAACGGGTAAGGAGATACTCGACCCAGGCTGGCGCGTGGTGGGAGCGGCCCCCCTTTCGTCCCCCGAGGGGGACACCAATGTCGGCCAGCAAGGTAATGAAGCCCCCTCGGGGGCAGTAGGGGGGGCTTCTGGAACTCCTGCGGCTCAACTTCCCCACTTCACCAAAGGTGAGAGCGGCCCCCACAAGCCTACGCTGACAGAGAAGATGACCACTCCCCCGCCCTACTACAGTGAGGCCACGCTGCTGCGTGCGATGGAGACGGCAGGCAAGTTTGTGGAGGACGAGGAGCTGCGCGCCGCCATGAAGGAGAACGGCATTGGCCGGCCTTCGAGCCGCGCCTCTATCATTGAGACGCTCTTCAAGCGCCATTACATTCGCCGTGAGCGCAAGCGCCTCGTGGCCACCGAGACAGGCATCGAGCTGATTGACCTTATTCGCGAAGACCTGCTCAAGAGCTGTGAGCTGACAGGTATTTGGGAGAAGAAGCTGCGCGACATTGAACACCAGAAATACGATGCCCAGCAGTTCATTGACGAGCTGAAGGCACAGGTCACCGCCATTGTCAACGACGTCATGAGCGACCCCAGCAACCGCCGTGTCACCATCACACAATAAAACGCCTGTCTTTTCGTTATATATAGGTATGAACAGACGGCTATACATATTATATATAATAGGAGCGGTACTGCTGCTCACTGCTTGCGGCAGTGCTGACAGCGCCATGAAGAAGGGCGACAAGTTCTATGCCCTCGGCGAATACTTCGACGCTGCCAACCAGTACAAGCGTGCCTATCAGATGACCCCTGCCAAGGCCCGCCAGCTGCGTGGTAAGCGGGCTGCAAGACTGGCCGACTGTTACCGTCGCATTAATTACACCGGGCGTGCCATTGCCGCCTACAACAACGTCATACGCTACAAGCAGCAGGACTCACTCACCTACTTCCTTCTGGCTCAGCAAATGCTGAAAAACGGACAATACAAAGAGGCGGCCAAGATGTTTGAGACGGCTGTTGACTCTGCCACTGACGACGAGTTGCGCCGAAGGGCACGTACAGGCTTGCGTTCTGCCCAACTGGCTCCTGAGTGGAAGGCTGAGGGCTCACGCTACACCGTGAAGCGCATGGACATCTTTAACTCCCGTCGTGCTGACTATTCACCCGTGCTGGGCGGCAACGAGTTCGACATCATCTACTTCACCTCCACCCGCAACGAGGCACAAGGTGACGAATACAGCGGCATCACCGGAACGAAGAATGCCGACATCTTCATGGCCACGAAGAACGAACAGGGAAAGTGGCAGCGCCCCGTCACCATTGATACCGAGCTCAACTCGTCGGAAGATGAAGGCGCCTGCGCCCTCACCCCCGACGGCAAGACCATGTACCTGACCGTTTGTAAGACTGACCCGCAATATCCCCGCTATGCCCAAATTGCCAAGGCACCCCGTTCTGACGCTGCCTGGGGCAAGCCACAGGTGGTGCCTATCAGCAAGGATACGCTCTCACTCTTTGCCCATCCGGCCATCAGCCCCGACGGCGACTGGCTCTACTTTGTCAGCGACATGCCCGGCGGACTGGGCGGTCTCGACATCTGGCGCGTACGCCTCACCAACAGCGGATTAGGCGGTGCCGAGAATCTGGGTGCTCCCATTAACACGCCGGGCAACGAGGAGTTCCCCACGTTCAGGCCTAATGGCGACTTGTACTTCTCGAGCGACGGACATGAGGGCATGGGCGGACTCGACATCCACATCGCTCATCCTGACTCACTGCGTGAATGGGTGCTGGAGCATCCGGGCTTTCCCCTCAACTCAAGCGGCGACGACTTCGGCATGACGTTCGAAGGAATCCATAACCGCGGCTACTTCTCCAGTAATCGTGGCGATGCGCGTGGCTGGGATCACATCTTCAGCTTCGAACATCCGGAGATTATCCAGACCGTCCAAGGCTGGGTCTATGAGAAAGACGGCTACGAGCTGCCTGCCGCACAGGTCTTCATGGTGGGTAACGACGGTACGAACCTCAAGCTGAGCGTCAGAGGCGACGGCTCGTTCACACAAGAAGTTAAGCCTGGCGTTGACTACGTGCTGCTGGCCACCTGTAACGGTTTCCTTAATCATGCCGAACAGCTCAGCGTGGTCGATGTGGAGGAGTCAGAGGAGCACGTGCTGCAGTTCCCCCTGGCCAGCATTACGGCGCCCGTGCTTATCAACAACATCTTCTACGACTTCGACCGGGCCACGTTGCGTCCCGAGTCAGAGACAGCACTCGACTCACTGGTGCTGCTGCTTAACGAGAACCCGAACGTGACCATCGAACTGGCCGCCCACTGCGACTATAAAGGTTCTGACGAATACAACAAACGACTCTCACAGCGTCGTGCAGAGTCGGTTGTCAATTATCTGATTGCCCACGGTATTGCTGCTGACCGCCTCACGCCTGTGGGCTATGGCGAGGAGGTGCCTAAGACTATACGCAAGAAACTGACTGAACGCTATCCCTTCCTAAAGGAGGGCGATGTGCTGACACAGGAGTTCATCGAAAAGTTGGAAGACCCCGAACAACAGGAGTCCTGCAACCAGCTGAACCGACGTACGGAGTTCCGCGTGCTGCGCATCACCTATGGCATGGTTACCACTCCCATCGAATCGCCCAACGCGTCAGGGCAATGATGGACAGCACCATCAGCACTGCCAACGACAGGAGTATTTCCCATACTGACGTCTGAGTCATCAAGCCTGACAGGTCAATGGCTGTCAGGTCAAACAACGTGGGCAGCGTTCTGACGAAGACTTCCACATGGGTCAGGAACAAGGCAGCGTACGAAGCCAGCGTCGTCCACCCTTGCGACAGGACAAAGATGCCCAGTGCCACGATGACGCAGAACAGCGTCCACAGGTGCGACAGCCAGTTAGTGTGTCCGGGCAGCTGCTGCATCACCCGCTGGGTGAAGCCGTCGTCTTCCAGTTGCTGCGCGGCTGCTTCCTTGAAGAATTGTTCTAACAGTATGTTGTCATTTTCGTTCATAGCCATTTTGTTTTAAGTAGTTAACCAGTTTCTCCTTGCCTCTCGACAGGTGTGACTTCACCGTGCCCTGCGGCATTCCCGTAATCGTTGCTATCTCGTCTATCGGCAACCCGTCAATGAGCTGCAGTGTGATGCACGTCCGCTCCTCTTGCTTCAGGATGGCGAGGGCAGAGTGGATGTCGAATTTAAATGAGGAATGAGAAATGAGAAATGAGGAATGATTGACGCTTCCATTTCTCATTTCTTCATTAACATTTCTCATTTCCAATTCCTCATTCCTCATTTTACGACAGTAGTCATAGAACACATTGTACGCAATGCGCATCAGCCAGGTAGAGAAGGCTGCTGTTCCGCGAAACTGGCGGATGTTGGTATAGGCCTTGATGAAAGTGTCTTGGGCCAGGTCGTCGCTCAACTGACTGTCTCCCCCCGTCTGGTGCAGAAAGAACCGACGCACAGGCGACTGGTATTTGGTCACCAGCTTGTCGAAAGCCCGTCGGTTTCCAAATACCGCCACCTGCGTAACAAGAGAGATGTCGTTGAGTGATGTCATTATTCGTACGTTTTTTCAGGCATGATCATCCATGCTATCAAGTAGAAGAGTGCACCGCTGAAGGCGGTAAAGAACGTGAGTGCAGCAAAGGCGATGCGTACCACGGTGGGGTCAACGTCCAGATATTCAGCAAAGCCGCTGCATACACCTGCAATCATTTTGTTGTCAGAACGTGTGAGTTTCTTGTCCATAGCCGTTATTATTTATTGTCTGTATTACTGTCTGTCGGGGTGTCTTCACTATTCACTGGCGGAGGTGTCGGGCGCGTCGGAGGGACATAGTTCTTTCTGCCTGAGTGCTGCCTGTCGAGCAGGGCTATAACCAACTTGCCCAGTCCTATGAAGAACACCAGTGCGCCAATACCGAAGCCCAGCTTGCCTAAGATTATGTGGAGCAGAATCATAAGACCAATGCCGAGGAATACCTCACGAATACCGCTGCGGATGTTAGGCTCGTAGGATGCCGGCTGCTCTCGTATGATAGACTCCGGAATAGGCCGTCCCTTCTGTATGGCCATCTGTGCCAGCCTCAGCTTTTCCTTCCGGTTCTTGTTGATGAAATAGAAGATCAGCGCGATGATGAGCACCGGCGAGAGCAGGAACACGATGGCGACGATGCACACAACGAAGAACATGCCTGCCACGTCATCCCAGTCAATGCCGCCAAAGAAATTGTTGAGGTCAATGGGCGACAGGTTCACCTGAACGTTTGGTTGCATGGTGTACGTTGTCCCTAAAGAGTCTTCCTCGGCAATGCTCGTGGTATCCGAGAATGCCTCAATGCCTGCAGAGTCCGGCACTGCGGCAGGTGCCGTGGCTGTCACAGCTGCACTGTGCCTGTGTCTTTGCGCTGCAGCCTGCGTCGTCGTGGCAAGCGTGAGCAGCATGGTGATTGCGATAAGATACTTTTTCATATTCGTTTGTAGTTTTTATTGTTTTCTTCACCTGTTTGACGTATCTCTCCCTAAATTAGTTGCAAAGATAAAACATTTTTTTGAAAAAAGTAGTATCTTTGCTGAACGAAACAATGGACAGGAAAACAATGGAGCCCTGTGCCAGAGGGCAGCTGCTGATTCTGGCACCGTGGGAGCACCATAATGAGAAGCTAACCATCAGACGAGGACAATGCCTGGAACTGAACGACATGGCAAAGGCCATCTGCAAATAACCATTGTATTTCAAGAAAAACAGGAAAAAATTTGTTTTTCTCTCCGTTTCTTCGTAACTTTGCCACAAAACCAGCAAGCACCATGGATGTAGCATTCATTTTAGACAAGTATTTTAAGGGGAATTAGAATCACTATGGTAGAATTCAAGTTTATTGAATACGGAACGGATTTCGGCACGCGCGACATGGGGCAGAAACTCCGGGAAAAGCTCTTACCGTTGATTAACGGCAACGAGAAAGTTGTCTTAGATGAATGAAGGGTAACAAGATGCAGCTACCTGAGGAATTTGTCAGAGAAACGCGCCGGCTGATGGGTGACGAGCGCTTCGAACGCTACTTGAAGGCGTTTGAGGAGGAACCGCCTGTGAGCATTCGGCTGAACCCCCGTAAGGTGGAGCGTGGAGCGTGGAGCGTAGAGCGTGGAGAACCTGTGCCCTGGTGCAGCCAAGGCTACTACCTGCCTCGTCGGCCGAACTTCACCATGGACCCCCTACTCCATGCCGGCTGCTACTATGTGCAAGAGGCTTCCAGCATGTTTCTTGCGCACATCCTCCACGCTCAACGCTCAACACTCAACACTCAACACTCAACGCTCACCGCCCTTGACCTTTGCGCAGCCCCAGGGGGCAAATCGACGCTGCTGCGAAGTGTGTTACCTGAAGAATGCATGCTCGTCAGCAACGAGCCCAATGCCAAGCGGGCAGCCATTCTTGCTGAGAACGTGCAGAAATGGGGCTACCCCAACCACACGGTGACCAACCTCTACCCCCGCGACTTCGTCAAGCAGAAACAGCGGTTCGACCTCATACTCTGCGACGTGCCCTGCTCTGGCGAAGGCATGTTCCGTAAGGACCCGGCCACCATCAGCGAGTGGAACCCACAGAACGTAGAGAAGTGCTGGCGGCTGCAGCGCGAAATAGTGAGCGACGCCTGGCGCTGTCTGAACGATGGCGGTCTGTTAATATATAGTACCTGTACCTTTAATACAAAGGAGAACGAAGAGAACGTGCGCTGGTTCATGGACGAGCTGGGTGCAGAGGTGCTGCCCGTCAGTGGCGTCAAGCCTGAATGGCACATCACGGGCTCACTGCTCGAAGGCTTCACGCAGCCCGTCTATCGGTTCATTCCCGGAATGACACGCGGCGAAGGCCTCTTCATGTGCGTACTAAGCAAAAAGGGAGCCCCGGACACTCAAAACGGTCCCAGCATGGGACCAAAACGGTCCCGCCGTGAGACCAAAACGGTCCCAGCATGGGACCAAATCGGTCCCACGGTGGGACTAAACTATCCTCAGGCCATCAACTATTTGAGACGTGAGGCATTAGTGCTGCCCGAAGGCACCCCGCGTGGCGTGGTCACCGTCACCTTCATGGGTCAGCCGCTCGGACAGGTGAAGAACATAGGCAACCGCGCCAATAACCTCTACCCCAAGGAATGGAGAATAAAAACAACACATATACCAACAGAATATGAAGCAATACTTAGACATTCTGAACCGCATCCTGACGGAGGGCACACAGAAGGGTGACCGCACAGGTACGGGCACCATCAGCATCTTCGGCACACAGTCACGCTACAACCTGGACGACGGGTTCCCACTGCTCACCACGAAGAAGCTGCACCTGAAGAGTATCATCTACGAGCTGCTCTGGTTCCTGCAAGGCAACACCAACGTACACTGGCTACAGGAGCACGGCGTACGCATCTGGAACGAGTGGGCCGACGAGAACGGCGAGCTGGGTCCTGTCTATGGGCACCAGTGGCGCTCTTGGCCTGACTATAATGGCGGCACCATCGACCAGATACAACAGGTGGTGGAGCAGCTGAAGCATAACCCGGACTCACGCCGCATGATAGTGTCAGCATGGAACGTGGCTGAGGTGAACCAGATGGCGCTGCCGCCCTGCCACACCATCTTCCAGTTCTATGTGGCTGACGGACGTCTCAGCCTGCAGCTGTATCAGCGTAGTGCTGACACGTTCCTTGGCGTGCCGTTCAACATTGCCTCCTATGCCCTGCTGCTGCAGATGATGGCACAGGTGACGGGTCTGAAGGCCGGTGACTTCATCCACACCACCGGCGATACCCACCTCTACCTGAACCACTTGGAACAGGCCCGCCTGCAACTGACGCGCACCCCGCGCCCACTGCCCAGGATGAAGATCAACCCTGAGGTAAAGTCCATTTTCGACTTCAAGTTCGAAGACTTCGAATTAGAAGGCTACGACCCATGGCCACACATTAAAGCGGAGGTCAGCGTATGATAACCATGATAGCTGCCGTGGCGAAGAACCGTGCCATTGGCTATGAGAACAAACTGATATACTGGCTGCCAAACGACCTGAAGCGGTTTAAGCAGCTCACCACCGGTCATACCATTCTGATGGGTCGGCGCACCTTCGAGAGTCTGCCCAAGGGCGCACTGCCCAATCGTCGTAACTGCGTGCTGACACGTAGCGTCAAGGAACTGCCGGGCTGCGAATGCTTCAGCTGCTGGGACGAGTTCCTCTTTACCTGCATGCCCGACGAGGAGATATTCATCATTGGCGGAGCCAGTCTGTATGAAGGACTGATAGACAAGGCCGACCGTCTCTGTCTGACCGAGATTGACGACACCCCCGAGAAGGCCGACACCTTCTTCCCCGACTATAGCGACTGGAAGGAGGAGTCACGCGAAGAGCATCCGAAGGATGAACGTCATGCCTTCGGATACGCCTTTGTTGACTATGTGAGATAGCTTTTACTCAGCCTGCTCGTCGTCTTCCTTAAAGAGGGGCAGCTCCGTAATAGGCAGCTGACGCTCAAAGACCGAGTTAAAGGAGATAAGTGTCTCGCTGCTCGACAGTCCTAAGGGCTGCAGCTTGTCGTGAATAATGTTCAGCAGATGGTGGTTGTTCTGCGCATAGAGCTTGATGAACAAGTCAAAGTTTCCCGTGGTATAGTGGCATTCCACTACCTCGGGAATCTTTTTCAGCTCTTCTACCACAGCATCAAAGCTCTCAGGATTTTTCAGGTTCAGCCCAATATAGGCACATGTCTCATAGCCTATCTTCTCTGGGTCAATCATAAACTGCGAGCCCCTGAGCACACCAAGGTTATAAAGTTTCTGAACACGCTGATGAATAGCCGCACCGCTCACGTTGCAGACTCTTGCCACTTCAAGGAAAGGAATTCGTGCATCTTCTGAGACAAGACGCAGAATCTGCCGGTCCAATTTGTCGATTTTTTGTATTGCCATGCTGTTGTTATACTTTTAATTGTCTGCAAAGGTATAACAAATAATTGACATGAGCAACAATTTGTAAGTAAAAATTCCCTAAAAGTAATAAATTAACAGCTATTCGTCTATATCAACGGCAGAATAGTTCACTTTTAGTGCATTGGCATCGCGCAATGCCTGCTTCACGTCGGCTATCACGCCAAGGTCTGTATTGCGGTCTGCACGAATGGAGACCACCATGCGTTCCTGGTCCTCGTCGCTCATGTGCTGACGCTGCTGTTTCAGCAGTTCCCGCAGCTCGTCAACAGTCACAATGCGGTCGTTCAGCTGAATCATCGTCTCTGTACCCATGGCAGGCTGCAGCTCCTTGCTGGGCGGACCAATATAGACGTACTGCGCCGTCGATTTATGAGTAAGCCGGCTCAGCTCGGTACCCTGAGGCACACGGTACTGCACCTTCAGGTCCGACTGCCTCATGTGCGTCACAATCATGAAGAAGAACAGCACCGTGAATATCAGGTCCGGCAACGATGCCGTATTCAGTGCTGGCACTTCACGCTCAAACTGTCTAAACCTACTCACCATTACTTTTTCACATTTTCACTTTTCACCTTTTCACTTTTCACTGTCCGGCTCACCTTCACTGATGCGCTGCGGGTAGTGCGCTGTCACAGAGTCACGCTGTTCTGGCGTACACTGCTCCAAGGGAATGCCGAAACGCTCCTTTGCATAGTCATTACGCAACTGGCGGTAAGCGGCCACGATGGCATTCTGCATGGCAAAGTAGGCCTCGTAGTTTGTCTTGCGGTTCGCCTGAATGCTCAGCACGTGCTTGTCCGGCTCTGCCGTCGCCATGAAGGCGAGGATGCGCTCCTGCAGCTCTGCGGGCGTAACGTGCTCATTCTCACAGCGCAGGCTGTCCTTATCGTCTATGCTGATGCGCAACACGTTCTTCTCACTCACATCCATGGTCTGCTGGGCCTCCTCCTGGGGTATGGGGGGCAGCGTACGGTTCAGTCCCTTGTCTGAGTCGATGGACGTGGTGACAAGGAAAAACACCAACAGCATAAACGAGATATCGGCTGTTGCGGTGGTGTTCAGGGATGGCACGCGGCGACGCTTACGGCGGCGGAATCTTATCATACGCTGATGTTATCTTTTATTCGTCCTGCTCAATCCTGAAGAACCTATCACCACACCAACTGCTGCCAAGAGCAACAGGAGGAGTGCCGTCCAGAGGAACATGTCGGTCAGCTTCAGCCAGAAGGCGTCCTTAAACCATTGTCCGTTGATGAGCAGGGGTTCTGACGACCCTAACAGGAACGTCACCACCATCGTCACCACTAATAGTGCTGCCGCTCCCCAGGCTATGGCTGCAGCAGGCACGCCACGCGTAGGCTCCTTGGTCTTCTCATGACAGCGCACGCCATGCACTGCCGACCATACAGCAGCTGCCGTCACTACTGCAAGCAGCAGATAGACCACATAAAGCAACATGTCTATGAACCAATTCTCGCCCATTATCTTATTTCCAATTCTTCACTCTTCACTTTTCACTCTTCACTTCCTTGAACTTCGTTATCGCATCCATCAGCGTGATGGCCGACTCCTCCATCTGCGATGTCAGGTGCTCAATCTTCGAGAGGATGAAGTTATAGAACAACTGCAGAATGACGGCCACAATGATACCGAAGATGGTGGTAATCAGCGCCACCTTCATACCTGCGGCCACAATGCTCGTCGAGATGTCGCCCGCCTCCTGAATCTGGTCAAATGCCATCACCATGCCAATAACCGTGCCTAAGAATCCTAACGACGGAGCCAGGGCAATGAACAGCGTGATCCACGTACAGCCTTTCTCCAGGTTGGCCGTCTGCACAGAGCCATAGCTCACGATGCTGCGCTCTATGGAGTCGAGCGACTCGTGAATGCGCAACAGTCCCTGGTAACAGATGCTGGCCACTGGCCCGCGTGTCTCACGGCATAGCTGCTTGGCTCCCTCTATGTCGCCAGCCTCTATCTTCGCATCCACGTCGGCCATGAATTTCTTGGCGTTGATCTCCGACAGCGTCAGGTAGATAATACGCTCAATACAGAAGGTCAGACCCAGCACCAGGGCCAGGGCCACCAGCGACATGAAGCCCGTAGAGCCTTCCACAAACTTGGTCTTCAGAATCTTATGCAGACCACTACCCTCCTCCGGCACCTCGTCCAGCATGGCGTCGTCAACCACCATGGCAGCTGTTGCTGCTGTGTCGGCAGCAGCGCTGTTACGCTCAACGATTTCCGTCGTGTCCTGCTCAGGTTTGCCTTGTGCCAAAGCTGGCTGACCGTATGTCAGCAAACCCATAATTGCCAAAAGCGCAATTAAATGTTTCATCTTGTCTGGATTTTTGTCTCTTTTTCTGGGCTGCAAAGTTACAACAAAAAATCAATAATAGCTTGATTAAAATACTATTTAACATTAGGTATAAAGATTGTAAAGTTTTAGGAAATCGTTGAGATTTTGCGTACCTTTGCACCCGCAATTTAACAGACAAACATCATCAAATGTACAGCTTAAAGTATCAAGTAACAACGAGCACCTGCGACAGCGAAGGACGGCTGAAACTCTATTCCGCCCTCCAGATGATGCAGGACTGCTCAGAGATGTGGATCGACAGTGAACCAGGGGTTCAGCAGTTCTTCACTGAGCAGAACATGGCTCAGCTGCTTGCTTCCCGTCAGGTTGAAATCATACGAGTGCCGCAGTTCAAAGAGGAGCTGACGGTCACCACGTCTGTCTATGGCATGAAACCGATGTTCGGGTTCCGTAACACGTTCATCTACGATGCCCAGGGCAGGCCATGCTACAGGACGTGGAGCATGGGGGCTTTCGTCGATAAGTCTAACGGCAAGTTGAAGCGTGTGGACGAGGCCACCATCAGCTCCATGACGCTGGAGCCCCAGTTGGAGATGACCTATCGCGACCGCCGCATCATCTTACCGAAAGAGCCTGGCCAGACGCTCGCCCCCGTCAGGGTGCTTCGTGCTGACATCGACTACAACAAGCACATGAACAACGCCAACTATGTCCGCATAGCCATGGAGCTGTTGCCAGACGACTTCCAGGTGAAGGGTCTCAGGGTGGAATACCGCGTAGCAGCCAAGCTGGGCGATGTCCTGGTGCCTACGGTCTATGAGCAGGAGCAGTGCATCACCGTTGCCCTGCTGACAAACGGCGAGGCCTGTGCCATCATGGAGTTTGAGCGGGCATAGCCTAAGATACAAAAAGAAAATGCGGCAACTCATCCTGTCATCGGATGAATTGCCGCATTTCTTCTTTCATGTTTCGTCCTGCGTCAGATTCTGCGCAGTCCAAGCTCCTTCACATAATATAAATAGGAGATGGGTGATATACGCACCACGTCGTTCGGCAGCGTACGTAGCCTGTCCCCTCTTCTGCCGTCCAGCCCTATTTTCTGGTAGCCCGTCATGTCCTCCGTCTGCACAATCACTGCGTCATCAAGATAGCCGCATATATGGTAGGCGTGGTTCTTGTCCTTCTTCACCACTAAGTAGTCACGGGCTATGATGATGTTCTTGTTGTAGAACACGTCATTCAGGTCGAATCGCGGACTTAGGCTTCCCGTGTTATAGCGCAGCTTGAAGCAGTATCGATCCCTGCTGTTATGCTCACGGGCCTCAGCCACTTCCACCCCTGCCACCTTGCGGAAAGCCGGATCATCGTCATAGTAGCAGTTGCCCTTCGGGTCCCAATAGACAAACCAGAAGAAGTCGCCCTGCTTATACCCTCGGGGCTTATAGCTGCTGTAGTAGATGCCGTCCCTCCATTCCACGTCCCTGAACAGTCGCAGCCCCTGGTCTATTCCCTTGCTGTCTATCAGCGAGGCATATTCCACATAGTTATCGTAGAGCTTTCCACCGTAGATGCCGGCTGCAAAGTAGCCTCCTTCGTCATGCAGCCTGACTATCTCCTTGAAACGGGGCTGACAGCTCACTTTTCCGTTGTTCAGCACGCCATAGCGCCCGTCCTTCAGGAATATCTGAAGACCGGCATGCTTCTGACCGCCCTTCTTGATGCGTACCATCTCCAGGTTCACCAGCTCCCGCTGCCGTGTTGAGTCGGATTTGCCATCCGGCTCGTCCAGCACCACATAGCGGCCGCTCTTCGTGTCACCCTTGCCTGATGCCAGTCCAAAGAATGTCTGTCGCCAGTCCCGTTCTTCCGTGGGCAGTCCGAAGGTCTGGTAGAGTCCTACGTTATCTAATATCAGCACATGTGGCTTCCCTTCGCTGATGCGCATGCCTCGTCCCACCTGCTGCAGGTACTTCGACAACGACAGCGTGGGACGCGCCAGTTGTATGAACTCCACCTCCGGACAGTCAAAGCCCTCTGAGAAGATATCCACGTTGACAAGAACATCAAGAGCCTCACCCCCAGCTTGCTTTTCTTCCTGTTTTGCTGTTTTCCTGTTAGTATTCAGCGTTTGTTGGTATATACTCCCCACTCCAATCGGAGAGGGACCGGGGGTGAGGCTTTCTATCAGTTTCCGTCTTTCTTCAGCCGGTGTCTTTGCATCTATCACGGCACACCTGACGCCCTGTGCCTTGTAATATTCAGCAATATGCTGCGCATGCTGTCGGTCTATGGCATACACAATGCCTTTCTTCCCTTCTGCAAACTGCCTGTAGGTCTTATATAGATGCTCTATCGACTCGGGCACGTCCATCACTGTGGCCAGCTCCTTGGTCTGGAAATCACCGTCAGCACCACGCTTGGTCAGGGAGCGCACGCGCCTCAATGCCTCACTGTTGGGTGCTGCCGACACATATTCAAAGTCGCTCAGCCATCCTTTGTCTATGAACTCCTGTATCGTCCACGACTGCAGCAGCGTCTGAAACAGGTCAGTAAACGGCGCATTGTTCAGTCTGCATGGCGTGGCCGTCAGTCCTAAGAACTTTGCCTTCGGCCACCACTCCCATAGCATTCGGTAAGTATCAGCCAGTGCATGATGCGCTTCGTCAACTATTACAAGTGAAAAGTGAAGAGTGAAGAGTGAAAGGCTACGGGTA
>FLNX01001817.1_pt1 | contig 43513 bp, 31 predicted proteins | sample 1140341 | NCBI WGS metagenome assembly FLNX01 (sample SAMEA3878208, study PRJEB12797) | bioreactor metagenome | biome: Moose rumen | place: Sweden | collected 2011-10 | reverse complement strand
TGAAACTGACACCTGAACAGCAGGAGGTTTGCCGTCAGAACTTTGATGCCGTGAAGCGGCGGCTGACACAGACGGGTCATCATTTCCGTCATGATGCGCTGAAGAACGCCATCGAATGCATGATTATCGACTTCTTCGATTTCCACTCCCAACTCTATGGTGCAGACAAGATTTCGTCGCAACAACATCAGTTGATGGAACAATTTATCGACATGCTGGAACGGGGCGACTTCCGCAAGAACCGCGACATTAGCTACTATGCTGGTCATCTCTGTGTCACGTCGAAGTATCTCTCTGAGGTGTCGAAGAAGGTCAGCGGACTGCCTGCCGCATTCTGGATTACCCGCTATGCCTCGCTCGACATCAGCCGTCTGCTGCGTGACCGTAGCCTGTCGTTTACTGACATCAGCGACATGTTCGGCTTCACTTCATTATCACATTTCAGTCGCTATGTACAGACCAATCTTGGTGCAAAACCATCAGAGCTGAGGGAGTGATTATCCGAATTTGGTAAAATTGTCCGCAATTTGTGTAACAAGCCTTCGGGAAATTTGCCGTACCTTTGCAGTCAGAAACTTAAAACAAACAAATATGGCAAAAAAAGTATTGATTGCGTATTACTCTCGTCGCGGAGAGAACTATGTGAACGGAAGTATCAAGAACCTGAAACTGGGTAACACTGAGGTGGTGGCCGGTAAGATCAAGGCCCTGTTGCCCGATGCCGACGTGTTCCAGATTGATACGACCTACGAGTATTCGAAGGATTACATGACCTGCATCGAGGAAGCCAAGCAGGAACTACATGACCAGGTGCGCCCGGAGGTGAAGAACCCGCTGGATAGCATCGACGATTACGACACCATCATCCTGGGCTATCCCAACTGGTGGGGCACGATGCCGATGGTGGTCTATACGTTCCTTGAATCGTATGACTTCACGGGCAAGACCATCATCCCATTCTGCACCAACGAGGGCAGCGGTATGGGTTCGAGCGTCCGTTTCATCAAGAAACTCTGCCCTGGTGCCAACGTTGATGACGGTACACCCATTCATGGAGCCGAGGCCGCTAATGCCGACCGTCAGGCAAGGGAGATTGCAGCTTTAGCAAAATAATGCTCAATTCTCAATGTTCAATGAAAAAAGTAACAGTATTGGTAGGTGCTGGCAGCATAGGCCAGACCATCATCAGGAGAGTATCAGCTGGAAAGCACGTGGTGTTGGCTGACTATAGTTTGGAAAACGCTGAGCGGGCTGCCAAGACGCTGGAGGATGCGGGCTTCGAGTGCTCGACGATTAAGTGTGACCTCGGTTCGAAGGAGGATATTCTGAAGTTGGTGGAGTTTGCCACGAGCAAGGGCGAGGTGACAAACGTGGTGAATGCTGCTGGCGTTTCACCCTCGCAGGCTCCCGTGGCAGAGATTCTGCGCGTTGACCTCTACGGCACGAGTGTGCTGCTGGAGGAGTTCGGCAAAGTGATTGCCGAGGGTGGCAGCGGCATCATTATCTCATCACAGAGCGGTCATCGTCTGCCCGCCTTATCGCAGGAGCAGAACGAGGCACTGGCCACAACGCCCGTTGAGGAACTGCTGCAGCTGCCGTTCATCAAAGCCATTGAAGACACGCTGAAGGCCTACCAGTATTCGAAGCGCTGCAATGTGCTCCGCGTGATGTACGAGGCTACCCGCTGGGGCCGTCGCGGTGCTACCATTAACAGCATCTCGCCGGGCATCATCATCACCCCGCTGGCCAACGACGAACTACACGGTCCGCGCAAGGACGGCTATCTGAAGATGATCGAGGGCATGCCCGCCCGTCGTGCAGGAACACCTGACGAGGTGGGCGACTTGGCCGAGTTCCTGATGTCCTCGCGTGGCCGTTTCATCAGTGGTGCCGACCTGCTCATCGATGGTGGATGCACCGCCAGTTACTGGTATGGAGAATTGGCGTCGCTCCGAGACAATATGTAGCCCTCATTTTACGTTATATAATAAAAATGAAGATGATGTGTATCATGTAGTAGGATATATAAGAGTATCTGGCGAAGCCCAAGACCTTGAAAGGCAAAGAGCTTTGATAAAGAACTATTGCACCAAGAATGGCTATCACCTCATAAAAATTATCGAGGACAATGCCATTTCTGGTGCAGTAGCCAATCGTGCAGGTCTAAATGAACTTCTTTCTTTTCAACAAGGCGATGCTAATTGTGTTGTAGTAAGCGAGTTATCTCGAATATCCAGACAGGAGGACGTGATGAATACACTTATGCAAATACACCAGATTATTAGTAGGTTTGATTTGGTTATGCTTGATGAGCCTGATAAAATATATAAAGCAGGCGAAAAACTTGATATGATAAGTTTTCTTACACTGGCTATAAAAGCATACGGGGCTGCGGAAGAAAGGAAAAAGATTGTAAGCAGAATGAAAACAGGCAAGCAGGTTCTTGTAGCGAAGATGCCTTTAACAGTTGCCAATTCTAATATCTTTTATGGTTTCAAGAAAGTAATTAACCCTCAATACACAAAAAGTCGTTCTGGTGAACCACATTACTTAATGGAGGTTGATGAAGAAGAAATGAAGGTCGTAAAAGATGTTTTTACATGGGTTGCTAATGGATTGTCTGCTAGTAAAGTATGTGATAAACTTAATGCTATGGGTATTAGGGCACCCCAGGGAGGTCAAGTAAACCCGACTTTTGTGTTACGGATGATACATAAGGAAATTTACAAGGGTATAAGAAAGTATAGTGGTGAGCGTTTCAGCACAGGAATTGAATATATACCTTCAGAACTATGGGAACGAGCAAACGCAAAGCTAAAAGAAAACAACGCGAGGGCCGATAAGTTCACCAAGCACATAAACCCCTTGAAAGGTCTGCTGATATGCCCTTGCGGATGCCCTACTACCATCATAAGAACTTCATGCGGCTTCTCTTTTGGATGTGTTTCAAAAACGACGAATGGGAAGCAAAAGTACGAGCCATGTAATTACGCCAGCATAAGAGTAAACGTATTGTTAGCGATACTTTGGTTTGAAATTAAGCAAATCGTTTCCAATGAAGACTTCTTTGTTACGAGCAATAAGGAGATTGACCGTTTAACACAGGAAAATCGCAGACTAGAAGAACTCTCTATTCGCTATGAAAATGAGATTCAACAAAAGGAAGATGAACAAAGGGGTCACCTGTATAACCGCGTGGATTAACCGAAAATCTTGACCAGTCTGAAGATGAAGAATTTCTTGTCAATAACACCTCTTAGCTGAGCCCTGAAGTCCTTGATTTTTGCATTGAGCGATTCTGCTGATGCATTGGTCGACCTGTTGACAAAGTAGTTGAGGATTTCATCCTCTCTGTCGTACATGGCTGCGGCTATGTCGTTGAAGGCTTTGTTATCAAACTCGTCTACTTTGGCATACCACTTCTTGATGCTCTTACGTCCGGCTTCCTTGTTGCACTTTTGGGCAAAGATCATCCTCAGAGAGTGTGTCAGACTGTATGCCATCTCTATATCAGGATACAGTTCAAAGAGTATCTCTGCACGTTCCCTTTGGCTTGGAGTCCACTTCTCTGGTGATACCATCAACAGGTATTTACTACGCATGAGCAGCTCGGCCTTTGTCTCGTTGTTCTTCAGCCTCTCAGGATGGTATGCGGCATTGCTCCGGATGGGATTGCCTTCTGCGTCTACAAGCGGCTTTCCACTCTTGATCAGGTCTTTAATCATTGCCCTGAAGTCATCTCTGGCATTAGCAACCTCCGTCATTACCTCACGGCGATGCCCAATGCGTAGCTCCTGAAGCGCCTCCAGACAGAACTGCTGATGATGGAAACGGTCAAGGGTAATCATCGCTTTGGGGAAGCAGGCACTGACAATCTGGTGCATGCTGTCGGAGAAGTCAAGTGTTACTTCCTCAACCAACAGACGGATGGCTTCCGGTATCTTCTTTAGGACGCTTGTAACCTCCTTTGCCTTGGTTCCCTTCACAATGGCTACGAGACATCCCTTTCGCCCGTGAGCCTCCTTGTTGGACAGGATGGTATAGACCTCGCCAGTGGACAGACACGTCTCATCTATGCTCAGATGAGTGCCCATATTCTTCGGGATTATTACCCAGGCCTCTGCATGGTCTGCGTCTTCCCATGTTTTGAAACCACTGATGGTCTCCTTGTATGAACGTTCGAAATTATCGCCATTGATGTGATAGTCTTTCTCAAACGAACGGGCCGTTATAGGGAGCGTCTCCAAACGCTTCTTTTAAAAAATCCGCCAGTTCCTTTGAACAGCGGGTGGATTCCTGTATGAAGTCAAACTCAGACATGACATTGTGGTTTTCTGTGTCAAGCCAGCGACGGCGACGCACATGCAGTAGCACCTCCTGACCACGTATAGGAAAGTCATGGAAGGTCTTGGCGGGAGTAAACCCGTTTGGACGCAAATCTTCACGATTGTCTGGCGTCAGATTATTCTCGTCAAGATACAGATGGATAATGTTCACAGGACTCTCCTCTGACTGTGTGGCCTGTGTGGCGGCATTCTCCTTGGGCTTCACCTCAACATTGGTCAGTTCAAACCATTCCAACATGTGAGTTGGCAACAAGCATTCGGCAAGTATTTCGTATTGTGGATTCATTGTGATATCTCGTTTCTTATAAGAACGAAAAAAAACACACTTTTAGTGTACACTCACACGTGGTTATGCAGGTGACCCCTGTACCGCCCTCAGATTCACTTCACACCAGCCAAGAACTGGATTAACGACCCTAACGGCATGGTATGTGTGGACGGAACTTATCATCTCTTCTATCAGTATAATCCGCAGGGCAATGATTGGGGCAACATGTCATGGGGACACGCCACCTCGACAGATCTCATCCATTGGACGGAGCAGTCTGTGGCACTGACACGCGACGAACTGGGTGCAGTCTTCAGTGGCTCTTGTGTCATTGACAAAGATAACACTGCCGGCTTCGGAGCTAATGCTGTGGTGGCTATCTATACTGCCGCAGGCGAGACGGGCGACGTGCAGGGCAAGCAGCAGCAGTGCATCGCTTTCAGTACCGACGGTGGTAAGAGCTTCACCCGCTATATCGGCAACCCCGTTATCAAGAACGATGACGATAACTTGCGCGACCCCAAAGTGTTCTGGCATGCTGAGAGCCGTCAATGGATCATGGCACTGGCCAAGGGCTGGAAGATGGGCGTGGAGTTCTATGGCTCTACCGACCTGAAGTCGTGGCATCACCTCAGCACCTTCTTCACTGAGCTGAAAGGTCGTCCAAGCCTTCAATGGGAATGTCCCGATCTGATTCAGTTGGGTAATAAGTGGGTTCTGCTTGTAAGTGTCAACCCAGGCGGTCCCGTCCTCGGTTCTGGCACGATGTACTTCGTGGGCAACTTCGATGGAAATACCTTCACGGCCGATGCCCGTGACTACCCGTTATGGCTCGACTATGGTATGGATAACTACGCTGGTGTAACCTGGAGCAATACAGGTGAACGTAAGGTGATGATTGGCTGGATGAACAATTGGTCTTATAGCGGAAACGTGCCTTGCTCGCCTTGGCGCTCCGCCATGACGCTGCCACGAGAGCTGAAACTCATTGACTATGCCGGTAAGCTCTTGCTCGCCAGCACAGTAGTCAGCGAGATAGATAAAATAGCTGATAGTTGGCAGACTGCAGGCACAACGTTCGATGTTAGCGATGCCTATCAATTGCGTATTACCCTCAATCTCGACAATAACTCCACTATTATGTTGAGCAACGATACTGGCGAGAGGTTTGCCTTAGATATCAATGCCTCTGTGCGAACACTGACCGCTCACCGTTCCGCGGTAACAGGTCAGACCAGTTTCAACGGTACTTTCTCCATCCTCTCGATGAATGCTCCTCTGAATGTCGACGGTAACACTGTCACTCTCGACATCTTCGTCGACCAGTCATCAGTAGAGGTGTTCACTCATAACGGTTCTATGTCGATGACAAACCTAGTATTTCCAAAGACTATATACAATACCCTTACGGTCACTGGCACCACCTACGATGCCCAGTTCCGTCGGTTGAAAAGTATTTGGAATTAGTATGGTCTATAAAAAACGTTCAATACTGATTAAATTCAGTGCAATGAACGTTTTTTGTTAGTGTTTGCATCATTATTTATAGGACGGAAAGGGGAAAAAGAGTATATTTGCAGTAGATTTTATAACTAAAAACGTAAAACGAATATGAAGAAACAGATGTTGCTGATAATGACCGCCCTGCTGATGGCGGTGACTGTGCAAGCCCAAGACCAGATGATTCTGGGCGAGAACCACGCCATGCTACGGGTTAAGCAGGGGATGATGTATCTGCTGCTGCCCGTACAGGAGAAAGAGGAGAATGCACATATTGCCGTGATTGACGAACGGAACGAAGTCGTGAAGCGGCTGAACGTCCGCCTGGCTGTTGACAAGGTGGACTACTGGGTGCCGCTAATCCTCACCCCGTCACGTGGAGGAGAGGGGAGTAGTTACAAACTGCTCGATATTACTTTCAATGGCGACAGGAGGATGAAGGGAGCCTTGAAGGACTTTGTGTGCTGGAATGAGATGAAGTACTCGGACACGTTCGATACGGCGAACCGTGAGAGATTCCGTCCGGTATATCACCATACACCAATGTATGGTTGGATGAACGACCCTAACGGAATGTTCTACAAAGATGGTATATGGCAGCTCAGTTATCAGTGGAACCCATACGGCTCGCAGTGGGAGAATATGACATGGGGATGCTCTACATCGAAAGATCTTATCCATTGGGAGTCACATCCCGCTGTCATCGTACCCGATGGCTTAGGTACAATCTTCAGCGGTTCCTGTGTCGTTGACAAGGATAATACGGCAGGATTCGGCAAGGATGCCATTATAGCATACTATACGTCAGCTGCTGAGTCTCAGACACAGTCGATGGCTTATTCTACCGATGGTGGACGTACGTTTACGAAATATGACAACAACCCTGTTATAACATCCAATGTGCTGGATTTCCGTGATCCGCATATATTCTGGTACGAGAGCACTCACCGTTGGATAATGCTGCTGGCGGTAGGGCAGGAGATGCAGATCTTCTCCTCTCCGAATCTTAAGGAGTGGACCTTTGAGAGCCGTTTTGGCAGTGAGTATGGCAACCATGACGGTGTTTGGGAGTGTCCCGACCTTATGCGCCTGCCTGTACGTGGTACCGGACAATACAAGTGGATGCTGATATGCAACATCAATCCTGGAGGTCCCTTCGGCGGCTCTGCCACGCAGTATTTCATAGGAGACTTCGACGGACATAAGTTTACCTGTGAGTCGAAGCCAAATATTACGAAGTGGATGGACTACGGAAAAGACCATTATGCTACGGTGACCTTTGACAATGCACCAAAGAACCGTCGGGTAGCAATAGCATGGATGTCAAACTGGCAGTATGCCAATGAGGTTCCTACAAAACAGTTCCGCTCTGCTAATGCCATACCACGCGACCTTGATTTGTTCCTCGACGGTGATGAGACTTTTTGCGGAGTAACTCCGTCGGAAGAGATGCTGTCTCTGCGCGGAAAGACATCGAAACATCTGACTGACGCATGTGAGGTGGTAGTATCATTAAAAGGCTCATCAGATATAATCCTTTCGAATGCAAAGGGAGAACAGGTGATAATGAGTTATGATGCGAGCAAACAGACGTTCTCAATGGATCGTACAAAGAGTGGTGACACTTCTTTCAATGAAAACTTCGCAGTAACGACTACTGCTCCGACTCATGGTCAGCTGAAACAGATCCGTCTGTTTCTCGACCGTTGCTCAATAGAGGTCTTCGATGCCGATGGCAAGATGGCAATGACTAATCTTGTGTTCCCTTCTGAACCTTATAACACCATTAAGGTGACAAATAAATCAAAAGTAACTATATATCCTTTCTGAAGTTATGAATAATAAAATGAATAAACTGGCCCTGTTGCCGGTAATGCTATGTTTCTTCGCCATGGGCTTCGTTGACCTGGTAGGTATAGCATCAAATTATGTGAAGGAAGACTTGGCACTTAATGATGCCACGGCTAACATCTTTCCGTCATTGGTATTCTTCTGGTTCCTGATATTCTCTGTTCCTACAGGTATGCTGATGAACAGGATAGGACGGAAGAATACGGTGCTGGTGTCACTCGCTGTGACACTCCTGTCCCTGCTTATACCACTGTTTGGTAATTCTTTTGGCATCATGCTTGTGTCATTCTCTTTATTAGGAATAGGAAATGCCATAATGCAAACATCTTTGAATCCACTGGTGTCAACGGTGCTTAAAGGTGGGAACCTTGCGTCGACACTGACCTTCGGACAGTTTGTAAAAGCCATCGCATCCTTCCTCGCACCATATCTGGCAATGTGGGGAGCCACGGAAGCTATACCTCATTTCGGGCTGAACTGGAGGGTGCTCTTCGCAATATACCTTATTATAGGTGTCGTCGCTGCAATGCTACTGGGCGTGACGCATATCGATGAAGAGCCGATTGAGGGGAAACCTTCCGGCATAATTGACTGTTTTAAGCTTCTGGGTACTCCTGTAGTATTACTTTCTTTCTTCGGAATAATGTGCCATGTTGGTATCGATGTAGGTACAAACACTACGGCTCCTAAGATTCTGATGGAGAGATTGGGCATGACGCTCAATGATGCAGCCTTCGCCACCTCTCTTTACTTTATCTTCCGTACCATAGGATGTCTGACGGGCTCTTTCTTCCTGAGAGTGATGAAGATGCGTACGTTCTTCATCATCTCGGTGATGATGATGGCCTTGTCAATGTTTGGATTGTTTGTCGGTACAGAGAAGTGGATTCTTTATACCGCTATCGCCTTGGTCGGCTACGGAAATTCCAATGTCTTCTCTATGTGCTTCGCCACAGCTCTCGAGTCGGTGCCTGAGAAGCAGAATGAGGTCAGTGGTCTGATGATAATGGGACTCTTTGGAGGTACTGTCTTCCCGCTCCTCATGGGTTTTATGAGCGATGCCATGGGGCAGGCGGGGGCCGTGCTGGTAATGGCTGTAGGCGTTATTTATCTATTTACATATATTAAACAGTTAAAAACTCAAAAGTCATGAAAAGATATATTGTTGGATTAGGCGAGGCATTGTGGGACATGCTGCCTGAAGGAAAGAAACTGGGAGGAGCACCGGCTAATTTCGCATATCATGCTGGGCAGTTCGGACTCGACACACTGGCTGTCAGTGCATTGGGTGAGGACAAGCTTGCGGAAGAGACGGTTGAGGCTTTGGAAAAGAATGGTTTGAATTACCTTATGCCGAGGGTGCCTTATAATACCGGGACGGTGCTCGTGACGCTTACAGGTGACGGAATCCCTACTTATGAGATAAAAGAGAATGTGGCTTGGGACAATATTCCTTTCACTCCTGAGATAGAGGATGTGGCAAGGAATTGTCGCGCCGTGTGCTTCGGTTCGCTGGCTCAAAGGAATATAGTGAGCCGGCAGACTATTCGGAAGTTCCTTGAGGCTACCCCTGCAGACTGTCTTAAGATTTGTGACATCAACCTGCGGCAGCAGTTCTATTCAAAGGAGATTCTCGAAGACTCGTTCCGCTGTTGTGATATCCTGAAGATCAATGATGAGGAGCTGGTTGTGGTAAGCCGAATGTTTGGATATCAGGATCTTGACGAACGTGCTGTATGTCAACAGGTTGTAAGAGATTACGGATTACGGATGCTTGTGCTCACCTGTGGCACCAATGGAAGCTATGTGTTCTATGACGGTAAGGTATCTTTTCAGGACACTCCGAAGGTAGAGGTGGCTGATACCGTTGGTGCAGGAGACTCCTTTACGGGCTCTTTCTGCGCCGCTATTCTTAATGGTAAGCCTGTTGAGGAGGCTCACAGTATTGCTGTGGAGGTGTCTGCGTATGTATGTACGCAGAATGGTGCCATGCCAAAGTATCCGCGCCAACTGACGGATAAGGTAACGAGGAGTTAACAAAGACGGAAGGCTGCCGTCTGTGGCGGCAGACTCTTAGACATTGTTTTATGGACTTCCGCCGCAGACGGAAGTCCTGTAATATTCATAAGGAAGGTAAGCGTGCAAACGTTTGCCTTCCTTATATGTTTTTTAATGTAGGAAGGTGAGGTGTAATAGTGGGAATTACATTATATTTGCATTATCTTTACATAAGGGACTAAAATAATTCGTGATTATGAAGAGGGGAGATTTCAGAGCGAAGTATTCATTTTACTTTTCACTTTTTTACTTTTTTATTATGAGCCAGACCTTGCATTCGCAAACATTCAACTTCGATGAGGTGACATATACGCCGGAGAAGACTACCTTCAGGTTGTTTGCACCCAAGAACTGTAAGAGCGTGAGGGTACAATTGTATAATGTCGGTGAGGGAAGCAAGGCGGTAAAAACGGTGAGAATGAAGAAGATCCCGCATCAAGTGCGGGATGAGGAAAACAGCATTTGGACAGCCGTTGTGAGAGGTGACCTGAAGGGTAAGTTCTATACCTTCGACATAGGTAAGGGGGAATGCCCGGGTGTATTTGCCAAGGCTGTGGGTGTGAACGGCAGGCGCGGGGCTGTTCTCGACCTCCGGGAGACTGATCCGGAGGGATGGGACGATGACTCCCGTCCGTGGCGGGAGTCTGATAAAACATTGTCTATGAGTCTGCCGCCACAGACGGCAGACTATCGCCCAGTGGCGAACTCTCCTGCCGATCTCATAGTGTATGAGATGCATCACCGTGACTTCTCGATTGACAGCTCGTCGGGGTTGAGACATAAAGGAAAGTTTCTCGCACTGACGGAGGAGAAAGCGATAAACCACCTGAAAGAATTGGGAGTGAATGCCATTCATATCCTGCCGAGTTACGATTTCGGGTCGGTTGACGAGACTCGTTTACAGGACAACAAGTATAACTGGGGCTATGACCCGGTGAACTACAACGTTCCGGAGGGCAGCTACAGCACAGACCCTTACGATCCTCTCTGTCGTATTCGCGAGTTCAAGCAGATGGTTCTGGCTCTTCACAAGGCAGGAATACGTGTAATATTGGATGTGGTGTATAATCATACGTATGATATAGAAAACTCCAACTTCCAAAAGACCTGTCCTGACTATTTCTATCGTAAGGTGTATACCAACGACTCGCCAGATGAGGATTGGGTGTATTCTAACGGCTCAGGCTGTGGTAATGAGACGGCGTCAGAGAAACCTATGATGCGGCAGTTTATGATTGAGTCAGTGAAATACTGGATTAACGAGTATCATATTGACGGGTTCCGTTTCGACCTGATGGGAGTACACGATATTGAGACGATGAATGCCATCCGAAAGGCAGTGGACGAGATAGACCCTGCCATATTCATATATGGTGAGGGGTGGAGCGCGGGAAGCTGCGCATTACCGGCAGAGCAACTGGGTGTAAAGGCAAATATCCCAAAGATGCCACGCATTGCCGCTTTTTCCGATGAGATACGTGATGCGTTGCGCGGTCCATTCTCTGACGATGCGAAAGGTGCGTTCCTTGCTGGAATAGCCGGTGAGGAGGAGAGCTTGAAATATGGTATCGTAGGTGCTATCGCTCATCCGCAGGTAGACATGACGAAGGTGAACTACTCAAAAGAGCCGTGGGCTGACGAGCCGACGCAGATGATTTCGTATGTCAGCTGTCACGACGATATGTGTCTCGTCGACCGGTTGAAGACCAGTATTCCGGCTTTGAAAGAGGATTCCCGATTAGACGAGCTTATTCGTCTTGACCTCCTTGCCCAGACTGCCGTGTTCACATCGCAAGGAGTGCCGTTCATGCTCAGTGGTGAAGAGATGCTGCGCGATAAAAAAGGTGTGCATAACTCATTCGAGTCGCCCGACAGCATCAATCATCTCGACTGGCAGAACCTTGAGCGTTATCCACAGGTGTTTGAGTATTACAAGAATCTGATAGCTCTGAGAAAGCATCATCCTGCCTTCCGGCTGGGGAGTGCCGAGCTGGTACGTAAACACTTGGAGTTTCTGCCGTCTGTGGCGGAAAATAACGATAGTGATGACGTTAAAGAAGGATGTCTTGTAGCTTTCCGGCTGAAGAACCATGCCGGTGGCGATGCATGGAAGGATATCATCGTTATACTTAATGCCAACAGAGAGCCGAGAGTAGTGGAGATCCCGGAAGGACACTATGTGGAGGTTTGTTGCAATGGCGTTATAAATGAAGAGGGTTTAGGTGAAATCACTGGTGGAAAGGTGTCTGTAGACGCCCAATCCGCCTTAATTATACATAATTGATATGAAGAGGACTATATTATTTTTCAGTTTCTTAGTGAGTGTTATTGTCATGAAGGCAGCAGGTGTTAAAATCAGTCGTATAGATCCTACAGACTGGTATGTCGGGATGAAAAACCCTACAGTGCAGTTGATGGTTTACGGACAGAATATCACTGCGGTGAAGAATGTCACGACCGACTATCCCGGTGCAAGGGTTGACAGTGTGGTAAGGCTTGACTCTCCAAACTATTTGCTTGTATACATGAATCTTCATGGAGCACAGCCAGGTACGATGACCTTACGCTTTGACAAGACAAAGGTTGCGTATCAGTTGAGACAACGTGAGATGGCAGGTGACAAGCGGATGGGGTTCACTAATGCGGATGTGCTTTACATGCTCATGCCTGACCGCTTTGCGTCTGGCAGGAGTGATAATGACCAGATAAAGGGAATGCGTAAGTATGTAAACGACCGTACGAAACCATCTCTGCGCCATGGCGGTGACTTGGAAGGCATCCGCCAGCATCTTGACTATTTCAAGGAGCTTGGTGTGACGGCTTTGTGGTTTACACCTGTGTTGGAGAATAACTCACCCGATACCGATAACGGTTTCTCGACATATCACGGTTATGCCACGACGGATTATTACCGTGTCGACCCGCGCTTTGGCACTAACGAGGAATACCGCCGGTTGGTGGATGAAGCCCACCGGCAGGGACTTAAGATAGTCATGGACATGATTTTCAACCATTGTGGATTTGAGCATCCATGGGTTGCCGACATGCCGTCCAAGGACTGGATAAACCTGCCAGGATGGCTGAAGGAGTCGAATGGCTCCTCCGACCCTACAGGCACCTCCTTCATGCAAACCAGCTATAAGCTCACGCCGGTGATGGATCCATACGCTTCTGACGTTGATCTGAAAGAGACGGTAGACGGGTGGTTTGTGCCAACTATGCCCGATCTTAACCAGAAAAACCCTCATCTGATGACATATCTTATTCAGAATAGCATCTGGTGGATAGAGACTGTGGGTATCGATGGTATCCGCATGGATACTTATCCCTATGCAGACCGTACTGGCATGTCACGGTGGATGAAGGAGCTGGCTGAGGAATATCCTGATTTCAACACGGTGGGAGAGACCTGGGTGACAGAGCCTGCGTATACTGCGGCATGGCAAAAGGATTCCCGTCTCACCACGCAAAACTCATATCTGCCTACGGTTATGGATTTCAGCTTCTTTGACAAGCTCAGTCAGGCAAAGCATGAGGAGACCGATGACTGGTGGAAAGGCTTTAACCGTATATATAACTCGCTGGTATATGACTATCTCTATGAAGACCCTACTCATGTGATGGCATTCATAGAGAATCACGACACCGATCGTTTCTTGGGTAATGGTAAGGATTCCACTGCTCTGAAGCAGGCAATGGCTTTATTGCTGACCATTAAACGCACGCCACAGCTGTATTATGGCACGGAGATCCTGATGAACGGAACGAAAGAGGTTACCGATGGAAATGTCAGAAAAGACTTCCCTGGCGGCTTCTCGGGTGATGAGCGTAACTGTTTCAAACGTGAGGGACGTACTAATGCAGAGAATGCGATGTTTGACTGGACTTCCCGCCTTCTCCATTGGCGACAGGGCAATGATGTAATCATCAAGGGCTCACAAAAACAGTTCATACCGTGGCATGGCGTCTATGTCATCGCCAGAGTGTATAATGGCAAAACTGTGCTTACAGTCCTCAATGGTAAGCGTGCCAAGAACAAACTTGAGGTGGGGCGTTATGCTGAGGTCATCGGTACGGCGACAGAGGCACATGACGTAACAACGGGTCAGCGTATAGACCTGACAAAAGATGTCCCATTGTCGCAGAGACAGGTAATGGTTCTTGAGTTTTAGGTTTTATAAAAAATAATTTGTCAGGAGCTTGAGCGGTCGGCAGACAGCTCAAGCTTCTGTTGGCTATTTCTATAATCCCCAGTCGCTGAGATTATAGTTTGTCTCTACTTTTTCTTCGATTTCATCGGGAAGGTTACAGAAAAAGTCTATGCCGGTTCTCTCTTCCAGTTCACGGATGCTTACGGCATAATCACGTCCCTTTGCCTTCGTGATAGACTCACTTGTATGTTCCGTCCAGAAGCCAATGGCTTTGTATTCTCCGTTCTTTACACAGAGGATAGCCATATAGAAATATTTCGGGATGAGAAGATGGGCAGAAGTCTTGGAGCTGTTTGTCGTACCGAGAATCTGGTCATTGTCGATGGTTCCTGCTTTCACAACGTAAAGTGTGTCTCGGAAGGAACTGTTGTTTCCCCATTTATTTACGATGTTCTCTAAGGTAAGCCACAGTCCGCCGTTATGATTCTGGTGCTGAGGATGCGCATTGCTCATGTAGAACGTCTGTTTGTTCTGCTCCTCAGATGCCTGACGGTCGTTCGACATGCACATGTGACCGCGGGAATAGCCCGAACCGGTATAGTCGTTGGTATGCGTGCGGTAGGCATACGGTATATCGTAGTCATCCTGCCAGTCATTGTTCCTGCCTACTCCATTGTCGGGGATGCCATTATGGAACTGATAGCATGTCCATCGTTGGCTTTTCTTGTCACAGTCCCATTCCAGTGCGTATGTCACACCATAGTCTGCGGTGCTCTTCTCTATAAATAAATTATTGGAGCCATAAGCATTGAGGTGTGGAATCTCCAGGCGCCATGTTCCTGGTTCTGTGTTTCTGTTGACATTGGCGTCAGAAGGTTCTATGTCGACATGGACGAACACCATGCTGTCAAGCTCGCTGAAAAGGATAACCTTTTCGGTATTGTCATTGAACTCATTGACAAAGCAGGCGTCATTGAGCTTGTTTATCTGCTTTATTTTTGAGAGCAAGACCTCGTAGGTCGTACCGTCTTTTAAATAGTAACGCAATGCGTTAGGCTCGTCCTGTGCGAATGCTGTTAAAGCCAGGACGAATGTCATTAAGGTTGATAGCAGTCTTTTCATAATTATTTAATTATCAGTATAGTAATACCAGTCCGGCGACAGCCGCATAGCATATCATCCGTATTGGATTTATTTTCAGGATCTTAGTACCATAGAACGTGGCGGCAAACAAGAGGATGCTAATCCAGAATTGCCATGGCGTCGTTACAGGAGAGCCGAAGTTGTCCTCATTGCAAAGGAGTAGTGTAGCTGCGGCAAGCAGACCTACTACTACGGGGCGTAGTCCAGTGAATATCGACTGTACGACAGGTGTGTTCATGTATTTCATCAGTAGCTTGCTGATGAGAATCATTAAAATCAGAGATGGCAGCACAAGGGCAAAGGTGGCAGTGGCACTGCCTGCCATAGCTATAATGCCGTCGTATCCTGCGTTATGCACAGCGGTATAGCCGCAATATGTTGCGGAGTTTATTCCAATTGGTCCAGGTGTCATCTGTGATATTGCCACGATGTTAGTGAACTCAGCCGATGATAGCCATTGATGGTGTATAACCGTCTCTGTCTGTATTAGCGACAGCATTCCGTAGCCTCCCCCGAATCCGAAGAGTCCTATTATAAAGAATGTATAGAACAGCTCAATGAATATCATGTCCTTTTTTAGGTTTATTATTTAACTCATAACTCAAATCATTCTGTTGGCTTTACGAATTGTCCGTATAGGAAACCACACAACCCGGCGGCAATGATGATATATATCGGGTTTACACCAAGTGCCCATATCAGCAAGGCACTGATAATGGGAATCCAGCAGTTGGCAAGTGAGATGCCGGCACTCTTGGCAAGGTTGAAGGTCGGCACGGCAATCAATGCCACGACAGCCGGACGTATTCCGTTAAACATAGCGGCAATCCATGGCACATCCATAAAGCGGTGGAAGAAGGTCGCAATAAGCAGAATTATAAGGAAAGAGGGTAGCACTGTTCCTAAGCAGGCACATACGGCTCCCTTTACCTTCCTCATACGATAGCCTATAAAGATGCTGATATTGGCAGCAAACACACCTGGACAGCTTTGTGCTATTGCAATGAGGTCCAGGAATTCTTTCTTGTCTATCCATTGGCGTTTGTCAACTACCTCGTTTTCGATGATCGGTATCATGGCATATCCACCTCCCAAGGTGAAGGCGCCAATCTTGAAGAAGGTCTTGAAGCTATCCCAATAGATGTTCATAATATACCTTTATATGTTATATAGCTTATTTACTGTTTATACAGACTTGCTCTCTATCCACTTGCGGGCATTTACAAAAGCTTCTATCCACGGAGTTATCTCGTCTTGCTTATGGTCGAGTGGGTACCATGCGTTCTGCCATGGGAAGATGGCGCGCTCAAGGTGAGGCATCATGGCGAGATGGCGTCCGTCGGCAGAGCATATTCCAGCCACATTATAGTCAGAGCCGTTAGGGTTGGCAGGATATCCGGCATGATTGTATTTTGCAATGATGTTGTATTCACTCTCTGGCTCAGGAAGTGAGAAACGTCCTTCGCCATGTGCTACCCATATGCCAAGCTTGTTTCCGCTGAGGCTTCCGAACATCACACTATTGTTCTCTGGTATAGCCAGTGATATAAACTCACTCTCAAACTTGTGAGAGACATTATGCAGCATCTTTGCATCTTTGGCACCGGTAAGTCCCAGCTCCACCATCAGCTGACATCCGTTACAGATACCGAGTGAGAGGGTGTCCTCACGGGCATAGAACTTGTCAAGTGCTTCCTTTGCCTTGGGGTTGTAAAGGAATGCGCCTGCCCATCCTTTGGCACTGCCGAGCACGTCACTGTTGGAGAAACCTCCGCAGAAAACAATCATGTTAACTTCTTCGAGGGACTCTCGTCCACTGATGAGGTCTGTCATCATAACATCCTTTACGTCAAAGCCGGCAAGATAGAGTGAGTATGCCATCTCACGTTCTCCGTTGGTTCCCTTCTCACGTATAATGGCAGCCTTTGGATGGCTGTTGCTTGTAGTGTGTACGGGAGACAGGTGATATTGTGAGAGCTTGCCGGTGAAGTCTTTGTTAAAGACCATCTCTATCGGCTGCAGCTTGTAGTTCTTATATCGTTCTGCCGCCATGCCGTTGAAGCTCTGTTTACGGTCGAGCAGATATGATGTCTTATACCATGTGTCACGCAGACTGTCGATGTCGAACTGGTATTCTTTATCATTTTGCTTGAAGACCAGCGTGCGCTCTTTCGGTGTGGGATAGCCAATTTTTGCGAAACCGATGCCTTCGTCTTCCAAGAAGGCTGCCAACTCAGTCTTATAGCGGTCGGATACCTGTATGATAACACCTGGGTTTTCTGCAAAGAGAGTCTTTATGATATCGTTGCTGTTCAGATTAAATAAGTTAATGTGCATGCCACCAGTGGTATTGGCAAAGCACATCTCTAACAATGCCGTAATCAGTCCGCCGGCACTGATGTCGTGTCCTGCCATTATCCAACCCTTCTCAATCAGCTTTTGAACAGCGTTGAAACAATCAACGAAATACTCGGGATTCTTTACGGTAGGGACATCGTCGCCAACTTTCTTCATGCTCTGTGCGAAGGCGCTGCCGCCTAAACGTTGCTCATCGAAACTGAAGTCAATATGGTAGAGAGAAGAGTTCTTGTCATTGACAACAACGGGTGACACAACATTCTTGACATCACTGACTTCACCACCGGCACTGACAATGACTGTTCCCGGGGAGATAATCTTCTCTCCGTTGGGATATTGCTGAGTCAGTGACAGGGAGTCTTTACCTGTAGGTACGTTTACGCCAATCTCACAGCAGAAGTCTGACAATGCTTTGACAGCATTGAACAAACGGGTGTCCTCACCTTTCTGTGAGCGACAGGGCCACATCCAGTTAGCTGAGAGTGATACGCTGCCAAGTCCGTCTTCCAAAGGTGCCCATACTAAGTTTGTCAAGGCTTCGGCGACAGAGAGTACTGAGCCTGCCTCTGGTGATGCCAGTCCAGCCTGTGGTGCGTGGCCGATGGCAGTGGCAATACCTTTCTTTCCACGATAGTCCAAAGCTACCACACCGCAATCGCTCAGTGGTAGTTGTATCTCTCCCTGACATTGCTGGCGCGCAATCTTACCTGTCACACTGCGGTCAACCTTGTTTGTCAGCCAGTCCTTACAAGCTACGGCTTCTAATTGAAGGACTCGTTCGATATATGTGTTAAGTTGCTCGTCAGAGACTTTAGTGCCATCGGATTTTCCTGGATAGTCAACATCGTCATAGCGGTGTGTCACTGTCTCGTCTCTCATGATAGTCTTCGGAGAGTGCCCGAACATCTGGGCAACGTCTAAGTCAAATGGCTTTAAACCATCGGCTTGCCTGAATGAGAAGTGGGCGTCACCGGTTGTCTCACCGACAACATATAGAGGTGCGCGCTCACGCTCAGCAATCTGGCGTACATGGTCGATATGCCTCTCGTCGATGAGTAGTCCCATGCGTTCCTGACTCTCGTTGGCAATAATCTCCTTGGCAGACAGTGTCTTGTCGCCAATAGGGAGCTTTGCCATGTCTATCTCACCACCACATTCCTCAACAAGCTCTGACAGACAGTTAAGGTGACCGGCGCTGCCATGGTCGTGGATGGACACTACAGGGTTGTTGTCTTCTTCTACCAATGCGCGAACGAGGTTATAGGCACGCTTTTGCATCTCCGGGTTTGCGCGCTGCACAGCGTTCAGCTCGATACCATTGCTGTAGCGTCCTGTGTCTACTGATGATACGGAACCGCCGCCAAGTCCAATACGGTAGTTGTCACCACCCACGACAACGATCTTGTTGCCTTTCTGTGGTTCTTTCTTCAAGCAGTCACGTTTCTTGCCGTAGCCTACACCGCCGGCAAGCATTATTACTTTGTCGTATGCGTATTTGGTGCCACCCTTGTCTGCCTCTCCGTCTTTTGTGGTTTCCTGATGCTCGAACGTGAGCACGGAACCGCAAATAAGTGGTTGACCGAACTTGTTGCCAAAATCGCTGGCGCCGTTTGATGCCTTGATGAGTATTTGCTCTGGGGTCTGGTAAAGCCACTCTCGTACAGGAAGGATGTCCTCCCAGTCGCGGATTAGCTTTGAGTCTTCTGAGATTCTTGGATAAGCAGTCATATACACCGCCGTACCTGCGATAGGCCAGGAGCCTACACCGCCGCCCATACGGTCGCGGATCTCACCGCCGGTACCTGTCGCGGCACCGTTGAAAGGCTCCACGGTTGTCGGGAAGTTGTGTGTCTCTGCCTTCAAAGAGATGACACTCTCAATGTCTTTCACTTGGAACCAGTCGCTGGTGCTTTGGTCGGCAGGGGCGAACTGTTCAATGACTGGTCCTTGTGAGAAAGCCACATTATCTTTATATGCTGAAAGAATCTTTCCAGGATGTTCCGCGGTAGTCTTTTTTATCATGGCAAAGAGAGAGCTCTCCTTCTCTTCACCGTCAATAATGAAGGTTCCTCCAAAGATCTTATGTCTGCAATGCTCGGAGTTAATCTGTGCAAAGCCGAAGATCTCGGAGTCGGTAAGCGGTCGCCCGTTTTGCTTCTCTATTTGGTGCAAATACTCAATCTCCTCTGGTGACAAGGCAAGACCTTCCTCTTCATTGAATCTCTCCAAGTCATCCACATGCTTTATGGGAGCCGGCTCAATATTGATGGTAAAGATGTTCTGGTCCAACCCTTGGTATACTCGCTGAAGCATCGGGTCGTAAAGGTCAGCGGGAACTTCATTGTCTTTAGTGAGCTTGGAGTTGTCTACTGGGAAATATTCCTCTATGCGGCTGATACCTTGAAGGTTCATATTCTGTGTGATCTCTACCGCATTGGTACTCCATGGCGTAACCATCTCCCGACGAGGACCGATAAAGAATCCTGTCAACTGCTCTTCTTCCAGATATGCGGCATTACCGTATAGCCAGCATAACTTGTCTTTTTCGTCTTTGTTGAGCTGATGGTCAGCCTCTGTTGCGATGATGCTCCCATTGATGGGTTTGAAGAAAAAAATCATGTCTTTGTCTATTTGATTATTATTATGCTGCAAAGATACTAAAAAATCAAGTAAGCGAGAACAAATGGCGTTAATTTCTTTTGTCAGCCGTAAGAAATTAATCCCAGTCTAATCATATTTCGTGAACGTGATAGCGAAATTGGCTCCTTTGTTGGGTGAGGAGCTTACGTAAATGCTGGCACCGAACTTCTCAAAGATAGCTTTTGACAGAGGAAGCCCGATACCATGTCCTTCATATTTGCTGGTGTTCTCCGCGCGATAGAATGGTTTGAAGATATGCTGAATCTCTTCTGTCGGAATACCGATGCCTTGGTCTGCTATGTTTAGCATTCCCTTGTTTATGGTCACGGTAATGGCTTTGCCGTCAGAATATTTGCGGGCATTGTTTATGATGTTGCGCACGGCAATGAGCAGAAGGTCCTCACGGATGTACACATAGAAGTCATTAATTATCTTTATGTTTGTGTCCGGGGTCTTAAACTGTTCCATAAATGTTGACATACGCACTCTGTAGAGTGAGTCGGGAGTATACTCTTCTGAAAGAGTATTGGAGAAGTGTAGGAGCTGACTAATGATGTCGATGATGCGGTCGGTCTCGTTGGCAATACGTTGCATGGAGTTCTTGTATTCCTCTACCGTGCGGTCTTTCATTAGCGTAATCTCACATTCGCCCTGAATGGCGGTAAGGGGGTTGTTGATCTCATGTGACGCATTGTTCATGAAGAGCTTCTCCGTCATGTAGTCACTTTTTATGCGGTCGACAATGCGTATGGCATATAGGCGGCTGATGAGATAAAGTATTATGGTGGCAAATACAGCTAATGCGAACGTGCTCCAGCCAATGGTCTTGGCAATCTCGTTTACGTATGGGTTGTTGCTGATGACAATTACCGCGTATGTGCCAGAGTTGTCGTCAAGTATAATGGCTGAGCCCACCTTGCCATTCTTGTAAAAGTCAACTTCTTTTTCTTCTTTCAAGGTGGCAATCTCGTCCTCGCTGAGATATTCCGATAGCTTGTTGTCGGCGTTTGGGTCTGTAATCCTGATGAATAGCTCCTCAGAGGTGGGGATGGAGTTCTTCCTCTGGTTCACTATATTCTGGTATTTTACACTGTCAAGCTCGTCTTTGTCAAACTTCTCTATACCGATGAAATGGGCTTTTTCATGAAGATATTTATAATATAGTTCCTGAGTGTAGCGGGATGCAAAGATATAGTACACAATACCTGCTATCACCACTAAGGCAATGGTAATGGTTAAATATATGAACGGTATCCTACGGCTGTCACTCATATTCGTGGATTCATTGTTTTTCCTCTTGTATCATATACCCTTTGCCAATGATGGTATGTATTAGCTTGATGTTGAAGGTGTCATCTATCTTGTTGCGTAGATAGCGTACATACACGTCAACGATGTTTGTGTTTGTGTCAAAGTCCTTGTCCCAAACGTCTCTAAGCAGTTGCCTGCGGGAGAGAATCTCTCCCTTGTGCCGAATGAGATACTCCAGCAAACGGTATTCCTTAATGCTTAACTCGGCACTTTTGTCTTTGTAAAACGCCTTGTGTCTTGACGGATCCAACATGAGGTCACCGCAAGTAAGGCATTGCCTGCTTGTCATCTCTTTCTTCCTGCGCAAATGGGCTTGTATGCGGGCAACCAGTTCCTTGAACTTGAACGGTTTTACAAGATAGTCATCAGCACCGGCATGCAGCCCCATGACAATGTCATCGGTAGTGCCAAGGGCGGTAAGCATGATGACTGGGGTGGAGAAACCATAGTTGTCGCGGTATAACCGGCAAACCTCCAACCCCGACATCTTCGGCATGCGTATATCTAAGATTATGAGGTCGAATGTCGGAGAATCCTGTAACAACTTCCATGCTGCGGCGCCATCTGAGGCAGCCGTAACGTCATAGCCGAAATCTGTAAGTCCGCGACTTACAAAGTCGGATATGTTCACCTCGTCCTCTGCAATTAGTACTTTATAGTCAGCCATCATTCTTATTTTGTTTGCAAATATAATACTTTTTAGGGAAAACAAAAAAAATAACGGAGGGGAACTTCACAGTTACCCTCCGTTTCTCAAACGGGATATGTTACTACATATCTGTTCAACAAATCTACTACAATCTACAAAAACTCTTTTACATAAAATGATGTGATATCACTATCACCAAAAAATTGCACTGCAAAGTTAACGTTATTCCATAATTAAAGCAACAAAAAGCAATTAGAATGCTCTAATATGCGAAAAAAATTATACCTTTGCGCCATTAAAACCGTTATTTATTGTACATGACGATGGATGGTGAGATTAAAATGTTGCGTTTTGCCCTCTTTGGTAATGAGTATCAGGCAAAGAAGTCGGCTTCTATACAGAAAGTCCTGTCTTATCTTTCAGACAGGAAGGCACAGGTGTTTATAGACCGTCCGTTCTATGACTTTATTACTAACGACCAGCATTTGAGTATTGACGTCGCAGGGGTGTTCGATGCCGACGACTTTGATGTGGATTATGTTATTTCCATGGGTGGTGACGGCACATTCCTGAAAGCTGCCAGCCGGGTAGGACAGAAAGAGATACCGATAATAGGTATCAATATGGGACGGTTGGGCTTTCTTGCGGATGTGTCTCCTGGTGACATCGAGAAAGCATTGGATATGTTGTATTCCGGTGAGTACCGCCTGGAGCGCCATACAGTGATACAGCTCTCTGTCGACGGTGAGCCTGTCTCCGGTAATCCATACGCTCTTAATGATATTGCGATACTCAAACGCGACAATGCGTCAATGATATCTATACATACCGAGATAAACGGAGAGTATCTGGTTACATATCAGGCCGACGGACTGATAGTATCTACACCTACGGGCTCCACGGCATATAACCTATCTAACGGCGGTCCGATAGTCGTTCCCGAAGCCGGCATCCTTTGTCTGACCCCCGTTGCACCGCACTCGCTTTACGTCCGTCCTATTGCCATCAATGACGACAGCGAGGTGCGCCTGAAGGTTGAGAGCCGTTCGCATAACTTCCTCGTAGCTGTCGACGGACGTTCGGAGAAGCTGCATGAGGGCTCGGTCATCACCATTCGGAAAGCTCCGTTTGTTATAAAGATAGTGAAACGCCATTCGCATCGCTATTTCTCTACCTTGCGTGAGAAGATGATGTGGGGAATGGATTCCAGACAATGATGTTATAGGATGAAGATAGGGGATATACTGAAAAGGCATGAGTCAAAGTATGATACCAGGGATATTCTTAAATGGCTCTGGAGGGCATGGCGCGGCAATAGGTTGCAGGCTGCCCTGAATGCCTCTATCGGTATATTTGCCGTAGGTGTGAGTCTGGCTCAGGTGTGGGCTGTGAAACATGCCATTGACGTGGCTGCCGGCACCCTTCCTGGAAATATTTATGTGGCAGTGGCTCTCATGGGCGCTCTTATCCTTTGCGACTTCGCGCTGCATATCGCTGGTATATGGGTCAGGAACTTATTGGGTATAAAGGCGCAGAACAGAATGCAGCAACGCATGCTCGACCGTATCCTTCGCTCAGAGTGGCACGGAAAGGAGAGTCATCACTCCGGTGATGTGCTCAATCGTCTGGAGATGGATGTGTCGAATGTCGTGGGATTCCTTACCGAGACTATACCAAGCTCATTGTCTACACTGTGTATGTTCATCGGAGCGTTCTTCTATCTTGCCTCGATGGATTGGAGACTGTCTCTGGTAGTCACCTTTATGATACCGCTTTTCGTACTTGTAAGTAAGATATATGTGCGGCAGATGCGACGCCTTACACGTAAGGTGCGGGATAGTGACTCTAAGGTGCAGAGCGTTTTGCAGGAGACCATCCAACACAGGATGCTGATAAAGACTCTTGAAAGCGATGATGTCATGGTAGACAGACTTGAGAGCACACAGAGCGAGTTGCGACATCATGTCGTGAAACGTACGATGTTCAGCGTCTTCAGTAACCTAATTCTTAACTTTGGCTTCGCACTGGGATATCTTGTGGCTTTTCTGTGGGCGGCGATACGTATGTCGGCACATACTCTTTCCTTTGGAGGAATGACTGCCTTCTTGCAGTTGGTAAACCGCATACAAGGTCCGGCTCGTGCGCTTACGAAACTTGTTCCCGCTTTTGTGAGCGTGTTTACTGCGGCTGAGCGTCTGATGGAGCTGGAGGAGGATCCGCTGGAGGAGCAAGGAGAGCCCATCGAGTTAGAGGGACCATGCGGTGTATATTTAAATAATGTGTCATATAGCTACGAGGAGAGCGAGGGTAGGGTTCTCGACGGGTTGTCGTTCGACTTCCCTCCAAGGACTTGTACCGCCATTCTTGGTGAGACGGGAGCGGGAAAGACAACTCTTGTGCGCCTCCTTCTTGCATTGTTGCGACCGCAACAGGGTAGTATAAAGATCTACAATAGCCACAAACGCCTTGAACTTAGCCCGCTCATGCGTACTAATTTTGTATATGTGCCACAGGGGAATACTCTCATGAGCGGTACTATCCGTGAGAATCTGAGGTTAGGAAAGCTGGATGCCACCGATGCTGAGATGGAGATGGTCTTGCAGAAGAGCTGTGCCGACTTTGTGTTTGACCTGCCGGAGGGATTGGACACTGTCTGTGCGGAACAGGGTGGCGGACTAAGTGAGGGACAGGCGCAGCGTATAGCCATTGCCAGGGCTCTTCTTCGCAATCGTAGTATTATGTTGTTCGATGAGGCAACATCTGCCTTAGACCCGGAGACGGAGCGTCAGCTGTTGCAGAACATCCTTTCCGGAAGCGACAAGACGATTATATTTATTACCCATCGTCCCGCGGTAGTTGACTACTGCGACCAGGTCTTGCGCATAGAGAAGAAGGAGTAAAAAACACAACGTGATAACGAATTCGTTATCACGTTGTAGTCGTTATTTCGACATTTCGTTATCTCGACATGACGTTATTACGTTATAACGTTATTCCGCCCCCTATTTAACTATAAACTTCTTTCCGTTCTGAATGTATATGCCTTTTGGCAACGTTGCCGGAATGTGGTCTTCAGCGACCTTGCGGCCTTGGATGTCATACACAGTTCCTTCGCGGTGACTGTCGGAGCTGACATTCTCGATGCCGCTGGAGTTGCCAAGGAAGTCTTTCAGTACATAGAGTGCCGACATGGCTTTGCCTGTCTCATTGTCGAAGAGCGACGCGTTATACCAATTGTCTGTCACACGCTGGGTACTCCAGTTCAGACCATATTCGTTTGCTTCGGGAAACCACCAGTAGAGACCGTCCACACAGTCGTATTTATTAAGCATCTGGATAAGATCGTTGGTAAACTGCAGCTGTCCTGCTTCTGTTGCCGGCCATGTAGGGAAGGTGCTTACTGGATAGGTGGCATTGTCGGGGTACCATTTGTGATAATACCCGGTCTCCACAATCTCTATCTTCTTGTCCGGATAGTCATTGTGCAATGTCTTTATCACATTCTCCATCGTTGACAGTAAACCGTGATAATAGGGGTAGTATGATATGCCGATGACATCGTAATCGTTGGTGTATGATTTCAATGTCTTATAGAAGTTAGTGACATTCACAGCCTTGCTCATCTCGGTCTGTATCACAACCTTTGCCTGAGGACAGGTCTCACGGATAGCCTTGATGCCTGCCTGAAGGTATTTGGCAAAGTTGGCAAAGGTGCCGCCGCTGTGGCTGCCTCCGTCAGGATAGCAGTGACCTGTCGGCCATAGCATGCCGTAGGTAATCTCATTACCTGGCTGCACGAAGTCGGGTTCCGCACCGTATGCTTTGAGCTCGTTCAGGCAGTCTTTGGTGTAGTTGTATAGTGTCTCGGCAAGGACGTCGGGGTCTGATGAGGTCCATGATGCCGGTGTGCTGTGCTTGCCGGGGTCGGTCCAGGTGTCGCTATAGTGGAAGTCAAGCATGAACTTCATTCCGGCGTCTTTTATCTGCTTGCCTAAGTCTTTCACGAAAGCCAGGTCCTGACAAACACCTTCTCCCTGATGTGTGGCGGAGGCTTGTGACGGGTCTACAAACAGGCGTACACGCATGGCGTTCAGCCCTTGTTGCTTGAAGTATTGCAGCATGCCACCAGTGATTAGCTGACCGTCATTGGTGTAATACTTGGCGCCGTTTGCCTCATATTTTGGAAGTAGTGAGATGTCTCCGCCTGCGTATTTCTGCGCATTGGCTGTCGTGGCGATGGCGAGACATAGCAGAATCGCTGATAAAAAGTTAATCTTCTTCATCGTTATGTAGTCTTTTGTTTGCTTACTTAACCACGAATTTCTTTCCGTTACGGATATATATACCTTTAGGCAACTGGGTGCCACTGTAGGTTGATGACTTGCCGTCTGACACCTTTCTGCCTTGCAGGTCATAGATGTTGCCGTCGGCTGTGCCGTCTGAATAGATTCTCTCCACTCCCGTCATGTCGTTTGTGACATCGTTGACGGTCAGCTTACCACCTTGCTCCGTGGTATTGATCTCATAGTATTTGTCGGTGTTGATAGGACCGATGTCTATTGTCTGTTTCTTGCTGAGACCTTGGTTGAAGATGATGTTGAAGGTATAGTCCTCTTTGCTTATAGTGAAGGTCTCGTAGTACCATGTAGCTCCTTTGATGGTCTTCTTGTCACTGATGGTCTTGCCAGGCCAGCTGCCGTTAAGCTCTTTCATGTCGTCCCAAGCGTAGAAATAAACCTGTGACCACTGTGGATCCTTGAGGTATACGGTGACGTTATATGGCGTGAAGTTACTGAAGGTGTACTCTCTTGTCTGGATGCTCTTGACACTGCCACCGCTGAGCAGGCCGACCTTGAGCGTGGTGTTGCCGCTGATGTGTACCTTTGAGCCGCTGGCGACCTGGGTGCTCTGTGCGGTAGGCGTGGAGCCGTTGGTGGTATACACCAGTTTCGCATTGGCATCTGCCGAGACCGCTGAGAGGGTTACGTCAAACTCTTGCGAGTATTCGCCGTTGCCTTTGTCGATAAACACGGTTTCCATGTCGGACGACAGGTAATAGGTGTATTTATATCCTGACAGTATCTTGCTCCAGCTGCCGTTGGGAGTGTAGCTGTTGGCTTTGGTTCCTACGACGCAAAGGAGCTTGCCGTTGGTTCCTGTGGTGCGTACGGCATAATAGTCTTTGTTGCTGGCAAAGTTAAGCACGGCACTCTCATTGTGGATGCCAGCCATGCGGCGGGCGTCTATCATTGGCTTGATGGACTCCTTGCAGTCTATCCAGTGCTTGAAGAACACACATGGTGTTCCAGGCATGGCAAGCAGGAAGGCGTTGGCAGCAAGTGTGTCTTTCCTGATCGGGTCTTGTTCGGCGTTAGAACGTTTCTCGGTGTCGTGGTTCTCAACGAACGTCACGGCATACCGGCGGTAGCTGCCGCTCTCTGTGTTACTGCTGTTGAGCGGCCAGTTGCCATCGTTCTGCATGCCTAACTTCGTCCAGTCTGCGTTGTTTATGGCATTACGCACAGTGTAGCGGAACTGGAAGTCGAAGGCTGCCGACTGCGGCTGTCCGTTTACCTTCGTACCGTTAATCCAGTTCTTTATTGTGGTGGTGCCGTCCCAGCACTCTCCTACGGAGAACTGTGGGTTGGCGTCAGAGTTATAGTCACCGATGAAGCTCGCGCTGAAGCCTTTCACCATGTCGTAGCGGAAGCCGATATAGCCGAAATGGTCTTTCAGCATGCGGAGATAGGCTTTTACGTTTGTCTGTACGTTCTGACTCTTGTGGTCAAGGTCGGGCATGCCGCCCCAGTCCTCTCCGGTGTCGTTGTTCTGGCTGACCTGATAGCCTTGCTGGTTGGCGTAGGTCTTGCTGCTCTGACCGTCAGAGCCTGTCCAGTTGCTCTTGTCATCGGCACAGATGTCTGTCGACAGCAGCTGGTAGGTCGTGCCGTTGTATACCTCTCTTGGGAACGACAATGTCTGGTTGAGCGTCCGGCGGTGGTTGATGACTACGTCGGCAATGGTGCCAATGCCATTAGCTTTGAATGTGGAGATCAGTGACTTCAGTTCCGCCTCATTGCCAAACGAGCTGGTATAGTTTGAGCCGCCAGGAAACCAGTAAAGGTCATTGTAGCCCATGGAAGTGCCGTCACAATTGGCACTCTGGGGAAGCCACACTAAGTTGAAGTACTGACCAAGCTCCTTGGCTTGTTTCTCAAGGGTCGTCCAACGGGAAGCTCCGTAAGAGTCCCAGTAAAAACCTTGGAGCATCACGCCATCGTATTGTGAGGGCCAGCCTTGGGCGTAGGTTCCTGTGAATGCGCATAGCGCCATCAGTGCAAAAAGTATCCTTTTCATCGTCGTTATTATTGTTTAATGGTTTATATCTCTCTGGTAGAGATCGTCACTCGTTACCGATTGTTTTTGCAAAGTTACAATATTGCGGACAATTTCCATGCTGATTGCCTTGTAACATTTTCTTGTTGTCAATGCAAACGTTTGCAATAGCGGCGGCTGTTTAACTTTTCTCTACTGTCGTGCTACTTTTCCAGTCATCTCTCTCTAAACATATTATATGTTACCCGTAATCGGAATTTATTGTAATTTTACAGTAAATACCGAATAGAACCCCATCTGTAATCGGAATTTGTTGTAATTTTACAGAAAATTCCGAATAAAACCTTGCCTGTAATCGGAATTTATTGTAATTTTGCAGAAAATTCCGAATGATATGTTGCAATATATTCAAAGAGATACTTACCTTCGTAAGTTGATTGATAGACGTAATAACGGAGAGGTGAAGATTATCACAGGTCCTCGACGCTGTGGAAAATCGTGGTTGTTGAACAGGATTTTCAGAGATTATTTGCTGGAAGACGGTGTGTCTGAGGATCATATCATCATTGTTTCCTTTGACATGGATGATGAGGAGGAATATGGTGATTTGACTGACAGGCAAGTTTTGAAGTCCTATTTATATAGTCGAATCGGTTCTGATAATGCCACATATTATATTATTCTCGATGAGATACAGGAGGTTGAGGGCTTTGAGAGAATTGTCAACGGACTGAATGCAAAGGACAATGTTGATGTGTATATAACAGGGAGTAACTCGCATTTCCTGTCTTCAGACATCAGAACCATTTTTAGGGGAAGGGGCGATGAGGTTAGGGTCTACCCATTCTCGTTTAAAGAGTTTTGCACAGGACGCACCGAATCCGTAAGTGAGTTGTGGAAGGAATACTATACTTATGGTGGCATGCCGGGACTGTTTAGACAGAAAACTCCAGAGCAAAAGGTTGCTTATCTGCAGCGTCTGTGGACTAAGACTTACCTTGACGATGTGGTGGAACGACATCATGTCAGGAATAGGGAATCACTGGCTGCCATCGCTGACGCTCTCTGCTCGTCTGTCGGCTCTTTGACTAATCCGAACCGGATGGCTAATGTCATGAGAACTGTGCAAAAGGTGAAAATAGATCCGGAGACGGTCTCTAACTATATAAGCTATTTGGAAGAGTCTTTCCTGTTTGATGGAGCCAAAAGGTATAATATCAAAGGTAATAAATATTTTGAGAGCTTAAGGAAATTCTATCCAGTCGATGTGGGGTTGAGAAACGCAAAGCTCAACTTCCGGCAGCAAGAGGTGACTCATATCATGGAAAATGTGATATATAATGAGCTTCGCATGAGAGGTTTCTCCGTTGATGTGGGACTGGTGGAAGTACGTGAGAAGCGTAATGGAAAAATGGAATATGTCCAGTATGAGATAGATTTCATCGCTACTAACGGCATGGAGAAATATTATATACAGTCTGCTTTCTCCCTTGATTCTGAGGAGAAACGTAATAATGAGCTGAGGTCTCTTCTTAAGGTTGATGATAGTTTCCGCAAGATAGTCATTGTCGGGAATGATATTGCAGAATATACTGATGAGAAGGGTATCAGGTTTGTAGGTCTTTTCCAATTCCTTTTGTCGGGTCTGCATTAATACAATTTTGATAAAGTCATACACTATTCTGCTACTTTTTTGATTTTAAAAGTGGAGTGTGAACTTTTTTTCTTTAATTCTTTTGGTGCAAAAATAAAAACTTTGTAACTTTGCAGCCTAAATTACCGTCATATTAAAATGACGGCATGTCCCTTATATATATAATAAGGTGTAACGGAAGACAGGCAAATGATTGAGACCGTGACGGTTCTATATTGTGCCATACAAAAACGAAAAAGTATAAACCAAATAATAATTCGAACAAAAAATGAAGAAGTATTTACTTACTTTAATTGCGCTCGTCTGCGCCGTAACGGGGGCGTGGGCAGATGACACCTACAACTTTGGTACGGGCAATGGCTCATCCGCAACGATTGATGGTACAACCATCACTATCAATGTGAACAATGCCGGTGAGTTTGCCACGTGGGTTGCATCCTTGGGTGATGGGACCACACCTACTCTCGCTACTGTTCAGGCTTGCACTAACGTTACATTCACTGGAACGCTTGATGCCACTGACTTAGCTAAATTCGACCAGTTTACTGCATCGCCTGTTGATTTTGATTTGACAGGTATATCATTGGTCAGTGGGACTTCAATCTCAAGCACAGTTCTATACAGTGCTGCTTCTAGTTATTTTATAAAATTACCAGCAACAATTCCTGTTACTAACAACTTCTTGAACAACAGTTATAACCTGGTAGCTATTTCCGTTAACGGTACAACAACAAAAGCTTATATCCGATATAATTCGGTAACTGGCGGATCAAATGGCACATTGGCAAAGATTCCCGCTGGTACAGAAACAATCGTTTTATATACGGGAGGAGAGAACAATTTAGGTAGCTACGGAACGGCTGGGAATCCAGTGATAGCGGATAGTGACTTACATAACCTTTATCCCGCGAATTTCGTAAATTGTAATCCGACAACTTTGGACCTATCAAATGTAACCGCATGGACTGCTGCTGATTTTGGCACGAACTTCACCAACTATCAAGCGGTGAGTGGGGAAACCACTACCAACGCAGAGCGATGGGCTAATGTTGTCGATCCTTCCAATCGTCTCAGCGTAACAGGGACTATTGATGCCACACGAATGGAATATATCAGAAAGAATTTTAAATGCGAAAGTATAGACCTCAGTGGTGCAACACTTGACCCCGATGCCAGTATTCTCCAAGTTAACTCTACTCTAAGAACTTTGACATTGCCAGCTGGCACAACAATTACAGATGCCATCAAGAGTTCGTTGTCAGCTCAATGTCCTGATCTGCTATATGTTTACTCGCCTACCAACACCGCCCAAACTGCTACAGACCAGACTGTTCCTGATTATGTATTCGTAGTTAATGGAGGTGGTTTGCATCAAGGTATCATTAATGAGTCTAAATTGTGCAAAAGTGCATATATAAAGGTTGAGAGCTACAATCCACTTCTTGCTGAAGATGTAACTTTTGGTTATTATGACGCTTGGGATCACGCATTCCATGATTATGCTTATTTAGATTTCAGTGGTGCAAATGTCACACCTGACATTATGAAGGATTTCACTTATGCCAACACAAATGAACAACCTGATCACAGAATTATTCTACCTGACAATTGGTCATACGATGATATGGCTAAGGTTGCCAGCGGTAAAGGCTTAAAATTGGTAGCTCTCTATTCTTATGATGGCACACGACTAAATATTTTAGGACTCAGTTTCAGCTATTCATCAACAGCTCTTGCCGATTCACGTATTGTGCGCTCTGGTACAACAGCTGTAGATTTCGTTCAAGGCACTTATAATAATACAACATACGGAATGTTTACATCCAGTATGTTGGATGCTATCAATAATGCAAATACACCTGCAAGCATTAAGAATGCCAGCGTTTCGGTCTCGAACGTTAACTTTGCAATGACCTTCTCCAACACCAACCTGACCGTCATTGACTTGGAAGGGGTAAATGCCAGTAACAATGTGCTGAATGTTGACGCATGCTCAAGTCTTACATACCTTAACTTAGGAGGAGCCACCGTTGGCAATGTCGATGCAAGTGTAGCCAGTATGCAGTCAGTAAATCTGTTGGGAACGACCATCAACGGCTATGCAGACTTCTCTAATGCTACCAGTCTGCAGCGCATCACTGTTGACACTAAGATTACTGGTGCGTTAACTGCTACAGGCTGTACCAACCTGATGCGAATCAGCAACACCGGCACCATCGGCAGCATTGCCGCCAACGGAAGCACTGGTGATGGTAATACGCTGACACGTCTCAGCACCTTCATTAACTCTGGCACTGTAGGTGACGTAAACCTATCGTACACTGGTTTGTCCAACGTCACTAATACTGGTACGGTTGATAACTTCACGGCAACCAACTGTTCGTCGCTGACTGCACTCAGCATGGCAGGAACAGTGAATGGTGACATCAACCTGACTGACTGCGACAACCTTGCCTCGCTAAACGTTGCAAATGCAACTATCAACAACCAAGGAACAAGTACTGGAGACATCATCTTGACAAGAAGCTCTGCGACAAATCCTTCATCTATTAGTGATGACGCATACAGTAATATCAAGGACAAGATTACCAAAGCAGACTCTGGACAGGCAAGCCTTGTTATTGTACCTGGATTCACGGCAAAAGAGGAAGCAAAGCAGGATGTCTCTGTGGCAGGCGTAACAGCTGAAGACTGTGCATTGACCGTTACTATTGGCGATACTGGCAAGACGATGACTCAGCTGCTGAAAGAGTACTATCATCTGCTCCATAGCAACGTGGCAGTTGCAGACGTTACTGTAGCAACACACCTGTCAACACTTAGCATTTGCAACCTCACCGTCAATGGCGAAATTACTGCTGATGACATTATGACCATCAACGGTCTCACCTTCGGTGCGGACAACTCTGCCGGAGTTATCTGGCACGATGCCACGCTGAATCTGGACGGAGCCACGCTGGCATCTGGTGTTTCACTGAGTGCAAATAAGATTGCAAACGCTACCATTAACAACATCATCCTACCACAAGACCTCGACAAGACGGTCGTCAAGGCGGAAAACTTCTCAGGTTGTACCAACTTGAACGCCGCAGTCTCTCTGGATGCCGATCGTACTACAATGGTAGGCTATGTCAAGAAACCTGGCACACTGCGTACAACGCTTGATCAGGTACCCGACATACGCATCAACCCTTGGCAGTACAATTGCAACTTGAAGTATGTCACGCTTAGTGGCTCTTTGCTTGCCAGCGATATAGCCACAAGCAGTGTCAACCTGAACAACAATGGTAACTATGAGTTATCGGCAAATGGAAATGCCATCTATACTGCATTCGAGAACGATAGCAAATTGGCAACCCTCGACATAGAGAATGCTAAGTTTGTAGATGCCCGTGATAATAGCCTGACACATGCAGCCAATATGACACTTGCCAACCTTGGGTGGGCTGGTATCACAGAACTGAAGATGTCGTTGCAAATGGATACTATTCCAGCTAACTTCCTGTACAACTGCAAGCAGATTAACAATCTGAAGATTCCATACTGCTATAGATGGATAAAAGATGCAGCTTTCCATCTGAGCGGACTGAACCATATCACTACCACGGATGCCAATGGTGCTGAAATCGACAATGGTGAAAACACCTATACACTGTCAAAGAATCTCCTGGAAATAGGCACAAATCCAGGTAATGACGAGAATGGCTTCCCAAAATCTCCTGACTATCCTGTATTCGGTGCATACAACTCTGGTACTGTGAGTGATGTATATATTCTACGCAACGGCTACGAGGACGGTTCAACATTCACCCCGACGAAATGCTATCGCGGTACATTTGCATCTGGTATGACCTATGGATGGGGCGGCTTCGATGGTGGTAACATCTATTGTCGTGACAAGTACAAGAACGGTTCATTCCTCTTTACCATCCTTCATTATCCCGACAAGGCCTCGCTGCCAACAGCATCTAATACCGATGCTAACTATGTGACGATGGAGAAGTCATACACTGACATCACCAAGCAATATACTAAGAAAGACCAGACAGGAGCAGTGGATGCCAATGGTGATGCAATCCCTTGGCCAACATTTGCCGAGTTGGGACGTAGTTATAATCAGGCTATACGCCGACTTATTTGGGCAGATTGGACACCAATATATGGTGAGAACCCTGACGGAAACATCCTTGGTGGAACTATCAACTTTGATCCTACAACGCTCCCTGATGGCGTGCAGAACGCCTCACCTCAAACTCGCTTTGATCTGGAGTACGTGGGCTGGCATGAGTTCGTGCTTTCGAAGGCTACATACGTGGCACCAGATGAGAAGGTGGAGGACGAGGTTGTCATCCGCGAATACGAACAGGATGGATGGTACACCTTCTGCATACCATTCGACATGACACGCGCACAGGTGCTCGAATTGATGGGAATACCAGCAAGTACGAAGACTGTCACTAACAAACTGATTGATAATAATACGGTTACTGTTGTTCCTGATGACATGATGCCTGACATCCGAACCCTGAAGCAGGTTACTCGTAATGGCACAAACAGTCAGGTGACGCTGATACTTAGCAAGAATCTGAACGGTGGTGAATACTGGAACATTGATTTGAGTGACGCATCGCAATCAGCTTATGCCAACAACTCCAATGGTGTTGTCATCCGTGGCGGCTACCCATACCTCATCAAGCCATACAAGAGGATAACGGACGGATTTACCAACCTCGGACGTGTGGTGCTGGCACGCTATGAGTTCCCGTTGGATCAGTCAACGGTGGAGACGGGCAGTGCGACTTCTGACACCTATATTGAAATCGGAGGACAGTACACTGGCGAGACATCGAAGTTCGCAAAGCCGTTCACCAAGCATAAGATTCAGGCTTCCAACGCATCAGAGGGAGGTTCCGGGTATTTGGATTACGACAGTAGTCATAAGTACTATTACACCTTCATGGGTCAGTACTGGCGTCAAGCCCTGCCTCTGTACTCTTACTATATGGTTAGTCACGTATGGTATTTCTACAAGACCCTGCAAAGCAACTACTACTGGAACCCGTACAAGTGTATCATCAACGTTAATACGGATTATAACACAGAGACGAATGTAACCAACTACACCAACGAGAGCACCATCCCCGAGGAGGTGGCAAAGGACGAGAAAGGACATGCCGTGTTTAAGGACGCATTGCAGTTGGTTTATGGCAACGGTAATGATGACTCGTTCACAACGTCTGGCAAGGAATATATCTTTATGTTTGACGATGGTATAACGGAGCTTGATTCTGATGGTAATCAAACAACAGCAATCAGCCGCCTTGACAATGAGGATGTCATTATCACAACAGGTAAGGTGTACAATATGAGCGGACAGTTTGTAGGAAATTCTATCGAAGGACTTCCTCATGGCTTGTATATCCGCAATGGAAAGAAAGTTGTAGTTAAATAGTAAAAGGGAAAAGATAATATAATGATGAGAAAATTATATATCAAACCGCAAATAGAGTCAATAGACTACCATATAGACCGCCACCTCTGTAGTGGTTCCGACACTACGCGAGTTATCGACGATGGTGAAGGTGGCGGTGGTAGTCAGACTATCGGAGGTGACCAGCCGAATCCTGGTATGGATGCGAAGGATAATGACTTCCCAAGATCATATAATCCTTGGGAAGATTAAATGCCTTTGGTAGCTATAGCAAACGAATAGGCTTAACTCCTCTCCCTGAAAAAGGAAGGGGAGTTTGGCTTTTCCAAAACGATGAAGTGATATGCAGAATATGAAGGGATTATTATTGATAGTGTCTGCCTTGATTTGCACGTTGCCTATATTTGCAGAAGGCATTGTTTTTGCCGACAGCAACGTCAAGGCATTGTGCGTGGCAAACTGGGACAGTGACAGTGACGGTGAGCTGAGTATGGAGGAGGCTGCAACAGTGACGACACTCGGCAGTGTGTTCCGTGAGAAGAATGGCATTGTCTCGTTCGGGGAACTGAGGTATTTCACAGGATTGTCAATGATTGACAGCTACGCTTTCTATAAAAGCTCAATTGAGACAATTGAGCTGCCTTCGTCTGTTACAAGAATTGGAGACTATGCTTTCAGCCAGAGCAATATCGCAGGAGAGCTTCATATCCCGGGAACTGTAAAGGATATCTCAAGATATGCTTTCTATAATTGTAAGAACCTGACGGGGGTAGTGCTTGAGGAGGGTGTGCAAACGATAGGATACAGTTGTTTCTCAGGTCCTATTGCCATGTTGTCATTACCAGCAAGTCTGACATATATCTACAATATGGCTATAAATCCGTTTGCCAGTGGAGACTCTTCATCTGGCATTTTTGTTCCGGAGGGTGACCTGTATGTCTATGCTCATGGCACCACTCCTGCCGCAATCAACCAGTTCGCGTTCTACTATGTCTTTGGTGAGGCTCACCTCGTAGTTCCCTTTGGCAGCATGGAGGCATACAAGGCTGAGCCGGGCTGGTCTCACTTCGGTGAGTATCTCCAATATGGTGACGTGAACAGCGACGGGAATGTCAACAACCGTGACGTCATCAGCCTCCGCTCGTATATCCTGGGTAATAATCCTACTCCGTTCAATGTCAATGTGGCTGATGTCAACGGTGACGGTACGATAAACAACCGTGACGTGATCCTGTTGCGTAACAGTATAATGAACCAGTAATCAAATAAAAGAAGATGAAGAAGTTTTTTACTATATGTGTGTTCGCTCTGGCTTCCATAGCCTCTGCCCTTGCCGACGGTGTCAGCATAGCTCCGTTCACGATAGCGGCTGGCGAGACTCAGGATGTGGACATCGTCCTCGAGGATGAGGGCGGGGTGTATGTCAGCGCGCAGTTCAACCTTTATCTCCCTGACGGCATAGGGATAGTGTATGACGGTACCGCCTATGCGTATACCTCCCCACACTACGGCAGCTCGTTCGTGGGCGTGTCAAAGAGGACCGACAGGGACGGCAACGACTATTACCAGTTCTATCTGGAGGACAGGATGATGAACCCGCTCGGTGCCGGGACGATGTTCACGGTGACTCTTGAGGCAACCGATATGGTCTCTACCGGCGTGCAGACGGGATATATTCGTAGCGTCTCTCTCGTGGATGAGATGGGGGGCGGTCCCGACATAGCTGAGCTGACATACGACGTGACAACGTCTGTTGATGTCACGGTGTCTGACCTGGGATATGCGTCTTTCAGCTGGCCCCGCACGCTGGACTTCAGCGACAGCGGCATACAGGCTTTCATCGGTACCCGTTATGCCAACGGCAGCCTGCTCATGAGCGAGGTGACGGTGGTGCCTGCGAACACCGGTGTGATACTGAAAGGTGCCGCCGGTACGTACAACCCTCAGACTACCGACGGTCCGGGTGATGACGTGACGGAGAACATCCTCACTGGTACGGGCAGCAGCAGCTACACCGTACAGGATGGTGACAACATCTACGTGCTGTCAAACCTCAACGGCGCGGGACTGTACTTCGCTGACCCCGGGGTTACCGTCGGGGCTCACAAGGCTTACCTCGCACTGGACGGTGGGACGGATGCCAAGGATGGCGGCGTGTCGCTGGACTTCAATACGACAGGCATCGGCGCTCCTGCTGTCGTAACTGATGCCGCAATGATGCGGAACTCTTATTCACAAGGTATCTACACTATTGACGGAAGGAGGGTATGCTCTGAAAACTTAAAGAAGGGTTTGTATATCTCCAACGGCAAGAAGGTGCTGGTGAAATAATGGTGACTGATATGGGAAGAATATACTGTAATGCTCAATATACCGTGAGCTGTGATAAAAGCATGAGGGGGATATACCATAGGCCGGCAATAAAGCTGCTCAGCACAGACGTTGGGCAGCTGCTTGGCGAGAGCCTGCCGGTGAGTGACGGTGACACGGCACCGCATGTGACCTCCGACGACCAGGTGTTTGCCAAGCCGGATGACATGCCTTCGTCCCCATCAGTATGGGATGAGTGACTATTCCTGCTCTATCTCCTCCTTGCTTAGTCCCGTAATACGGGATATCTGCTCGATATCCATGCCACTTGCTTTCATGTTGCGGGCTATCTCTAATGCTCTTTGGAGACTACCTTCGGCGATGCCTTTTGCCATTCCTTTTGCCTCACCCATGGCAAGTCCCTCTGCAAGACCCTTGACATGTCCTTTGCTGAAGCCCTCGTCATGTGCATACCCCATCGTGACGAGGTTGTCACGGTATACCTTGAGCGAGTGCTCGTAGGCAACCTGCTCCTTCCTCGTCATGTTAGCCTTGTCTGCCACGCTCAGCAACCTCTCCAAGGCCTTCATCCTAACCCTCCAGGGCATCCTCTTCAGACTCTCCATATTCTTAAGAACATATATCCATTTGTCAAAATACTCCTCACAGTCATCCGCCTCCTTGCCGAACAGTGGCAGCTGAAGGAACACCATCCTTATCTTGTCGCAGAAAGGCTCTCCGTCGTCCATGTCAGCCAGCGTCACGTCCGTGCGGAACTTGCCGCGGAAGCCCTTCTGGGTGAAGTTCATGAAGAACACGCCGTAGACGGCCTTGATGTCATAGCCCCAGCCCTTGCCCTTCAGTGCCTGCCTCACGATACCCTTTGACATATAGTACACGGCACGCTCCTTGAAGTTGCGGTGGGCGTTGTTCTGCATCTCAACGATGATGCTCTCGCCGGTGTCGGTCTTGCAGAAGATGTCGTATATCAGGCTGCGGTCGTCGCCGTAATCGCCAATGAGCTCCTTGTCAAGGAACTTCAGGTCTGTTATCACTCGCTCACCGGAAAGCAGGGTGTTCAAGAAGTCAATGATGAGATCCTTGTTGATCTCCTGACCGAATATTCGCTTGAAGCCCGCATCGGTGAACGGATTAATGTATTTTCCCATAGAAATCTGATGTTAAGGATTAAACAAAACTGATATCGGAGGCAAAGATAATGCAAATCGAACGCAATAAAGCTTGCTTTAATTGCTGAGATGCAGCTTATCTTATGCAAAGATAATGCAAATCGGAGAAACCTCCAAGACATAGCGGCTCTTTTTTAGAGTCTTGCTAAAGCTTTAACCAAATGTGTAGCACAGGAGAGCTTACCCTCTGCTAAAAACCAGTTTTAGAAAAATGTAAATTTGCGTCACGCGTCACACTTTGGGGCAGAGTTTAGAGGAGATTCTTTCAATCGCTTCGCTTTGTGAAAGCGCTAAGGCGATTACCGCATCAAGTGCTGGATGAAGGTGAAAGTAATATTTTAGTTTGCTTCGCAAAGTAACCGTTTCTTCAGTACGCTTTCACCAAGCGAAGCGATTGAAAGAAACCTGTCACACTTGCGTCACAGGTATTTCTGTTTCGTAAATACTTGATAATCAGAGGACTTTTAATCCACAAATGGTCGATTTTACTTAAAAATGGGATTTCTGGGTGCGTCTCACTTGCGTCACACCACTTTTTTAGCGTGTCTCGGTGACGCAAATGCGACACGATACCCGTAAAAACACCTCATCTCGCACTCCCCTCACACTCATCACGCACTCGATGCGGTAATCGCCTTAGCGCTTTCACAAAGCGAAGCGACTGAAAGAATCTCCATTAGCATTGATATAGACATGGTAGAGCTGTCATATAGACAGGCTAAAGCATACATCTTCCATTCCAATATCAATGCTATCAGAAAAAAGTTGTTACAACTTTTCAAATTCTTGTAACAACTTTCCGCCAGAAGCTTTGCTTTTAGAATATCGCTCCACGGTCTTTAACCTCTAAACCATCATCCCGCATAACCCATTCCCTCATCCCGCACTTGATGCGGTAATCGCCTTAGCGCTTTCACAAAGCGAAGCGACTGAAAGAATTTCCTCTAACCTTTACCTCAAAGTGTGACGCGTGACGCAAAAATACGTTTTTTGAAAATTAGTTTTTAGCAAACGCTTGGTTGGGTTTGCTCGGTTGAGTTTGCTTCGCAAAGTAACCGTTACTTTGCGAAGCAAACCCGTACTAAAGGCGGGCGAAGCGGCAGGCAGTCTGTGATGGCTCCGCTATTATAGAAAAGTTACTATTCGTCGTGCCGTTTTACTATTATCGGGTTCTCAATAGACTCGCGCCATTCCTTCAGGAACTTGAACCACTCTTTCTCCGACTTATAGCCAAACGTCTCATTGGCACTGGTGTATGCCAGCTTGTAGCTGAGCCTGTCTTTTGGAGGACTGACAACAAAAGCGTAGTTGTCTTTGTTTGCCGGCTCCTCACTTACACGGTATTGGTCGGGGATGTAAATACCGAGACCGACGGTTTCGCGTGGATGGCTGATGGAGTCGTTGGCGCCAGAAGGGAAGTCGGAGCCCCAGCAGCCGCGGAGCCCTTTGTTGTCGGTGAATTCCTTGGAGCCTTTCACATTGATAAGTCCGGTGGAGAAGTTGATTCCTTTAAGGTCACGGTTGAAGAATACATCTACGTCAATATCGCGGTGACCGGCATATAGGGTATAGCGTACCGTCATGTTGATTCTGGCAATGCGCGGGTCGGCTTTCCAACCGCGGTCTTCAACCTCCACGATGGTACGAAGGGGACCGTAGGACACGATACGCTGGGTACGATAGCTCACATTCTCTACGAGAGTAGGCTGGCTTCCGTTCCATCCTCGCATGGCACCTAATCCGAAGGTGTTGCCTACCCACAGCACGTCATCACCATATCCTTCCTGCTTCTGCTCGGCGGTGGTGTAGAACTGTGTTTCCGCAAGCTCCAGGCGTGGCTTCTTCTTTCCATAGAGGTCCAGTGTCTGACGCTTGTCGAAATATATACGTACGGCAATAAGCTCACTCTCGAATGCCACGCCGTGATGGTGTAGCAGGTGATACGGGTCTTTCAGTTCTTTTGGAGCCGAAATCTCTGTAATAAAGAAGTCGTGCTTGTTCTTCTCTTTCACCTTTGGATTGCGGAGAAGCATCTCTGCTGTCACACGGAAAGGATATATGTGTGGCTCACCGTTCTTGTAAAAGCATACGGTGTACTCGCGTGTCTGTTTCTTGCCAAGGTCGGCAAGAAAACACAGCTCATCGTAGATGCCGTCACGGTTGAGGTCGTCGAGCTGTGATGGGATTTCTCTTCCGTCAACAACGACCATGGCTGATTGTATGTCGTTACCTGGAGTGAGTCCGATGACTACCGGCTGGTCTTTTCTCACATCATTAGTGGGGTTGGTTACCTCTATTGTTATTGACTTCTGGGCATTTACCGCAAGGGTAAAGCATACAAGTGATACCAAGGTTAATACTTTTCTTTTCATTTTTCTTTGATTCTTCATTTTAAATAATGAGATATTGCTTATGTCTTTATTTATGCAAAGGTAATATTTTGTGTCGTCTTTCAAATAAAACGGCTACGTAATTTTCAACAAAATAAAGTTAATTTGGCTCAAAATGCGATTTTATTTAACTTTTTTAGCAAAATATTTTGGTTTTTAAAAAGTTTTTAGTACTTTTGCACTCGATTATGGCAATCGTTATAGCGTGAAGAAGGTATATTACATATTGTTCCTCTCGATGATTCTTTGTGTCGCCTGTGAGTTCAAGCTTAAGAAGGGTGAGGATGAGAGTCAGGCTCCACTCATGGAGGTGGTGCGCTATGACCGTTTGGAGTATCGCTACCTTACAACAGGTGACTTCTCGGCGTTGCAAGAGATGAACACGGAGTATCCTATAGAAACGAGAACGCTTATAGAGGATGTGTTGAAAATAGGCTCGGCGACCGACCCTGAGATTAATACGAGATTACTGAAGCTGTTTCAAGATACCACGGCACAGATGCTGATTTCAGACGTGGAGGCTATGTATGCCAATATGGATGACCTGAATAAGGAGCTGAACGTGGCTTTTACAAAACTGAAGAAGTGGTTCCCTGACATGGAGCTGCCGCAAATTTACGGACAGCTGTCGTCCTTGGATGAGAGTATCGTGGTGGGTAACCAGACCGTCGGCATCTCTCTTGACAAATATCTTGGCGAGGACTATCCGCTGTATCTGAAACACTACCCGCCGGCGCAACGGAAACAAATGCGAAGGGATATGATCTTGCCTGACGCATTGTCATTCTTCCTTATGAGCCAGTATCCGTTGCAGAATTTTGAGACCAGACCACAGCTGGAGCGTGACTTGCACATGGGAAAGGTGCAATGGATCGTAAACCAGGCTTTGGCAAGGCATGTGTTTCAAAGTAAGTTCGTGAATACCGTGGATATCTATATGAAAAGCCACGCGAGCATGTCATACGAGGAACTGCTTAGGATGGCTGACTTTACCGCTTTTAAGGTCAAATAGGATTGTACAACTTTCCCTGAAAGGAACCCGTCGCTTTCAGGTGGTTATTGAGAAGATGGGTGAACTCATGGTTTTTCAATCCCCACTTCGGGGCAATGAGCAAGTCGGAAGGCGACTGGCTGACAAATCGTTCCAGGACTATAGTGGGGCGAAGACGTTCGATGTAGGATGACAATAGTCGTATGTATTCCTCTACGCTGAAAGTGTGGAACGGTGACTGAGCGTAGAGCCGAGCCAAACGGGTGCCTTTGATTACCTGCATCTGATGAATCTTCAGTATGTCAAGTGGGAGTGATGATATTACAGATGCCTGGCGGAGCATCTCAGTTGTGTCTTCGGAAGGGAGACCAAGGATAATATGCCCCCCGCAAAGAAGCCCTCTTTCTGCTGTCTTGCTGACGGTTTGGCGTACACACGTGAAATCATGATTGCGATTGATGAGGCTCAGGGTGTTGTCGTTGACTGATTCTATACCATATTCAATTAATACAAAAGGAAGAGTGGAGAGATAGTCAAGCAAATCGTCGCTAACGCAGTCGGGACGTGTGCCGATGACTATGCCTACAACGTCTTCTACCGACAATGCCTCCTCATACATCCTCTTAAGGGTTTCCAATGGGGCGTAGGTATTGGTGAAGGCCTGAAAGTAGGCGAGGTATTTCATGTCAGGATACTTGCGGGAGAAAAAACGCTTGCCTTTCTCCAACTGGACAGTAATGCTGTCTGCCGGATCGCAATAGGGTGGGTTGAAAGTGCGGTTGTCGCAATAAATGCAGCCACCGGTGCCTATGCGACCGTCTCTGTTGGGACAGGTAAAGCCTGCGTCAATAGATAGCTTCTGTATACGATACGGAAATCGGTTGCGTATCCAGCTGCCAAAGTCATTATAATAATTTTCCGTCATATCCTATGGTG
>FLNX01004331.1_pt1 | contig 43524 bp, 28 predicted proteins | sample 1140341 | NCBI WGS metagenome assembly FLNX01 (sample SAMEA3878208, study PRJEB12797) | bioreactor metagenome | biome: Moose rumen | place: Sweden | collected 2011-10 | reverse complement strand
AGCGGATTGCCCATCTTTTCCAGAGACTCAAGGGTCATCTCATGCTCAAAAAGGGCTTCGGAACCCTTGTTTTGGCGGTATTTTTTCACTTTTTTGCTCATTTGTACCAATTTTGGCGCAAATTTACGAATTATTTCACTGATTACCAAATATTTAATTTATAGAAGCCCCCTTTATTGCTGATGTTCCCGCCTGATTCTATTATTTTATGTGATTTGCTATCAGCCTCCGGCCTGGAGGAAGAATGGGCAGATGCTTTCCAAGCAGATAATGAGAATACCAGCCACATAACCGGCTAATGCCAGCAAAGAGACACGCTTGAAATACCAGAAGAAAGGGATCTTCTCGATGCCCATGGCCACAACGCCCGCTGCCGAGCCGATGATGAGCAATGACCCCCCGACGCCAGCGCAGAAGGTGAGCAAGTGCCAGAACAAACCATCCTCGACAAAGGTCAATAGATAGGGATCGGTAGTGCCCGCAGGTGCCATGTTCTCAAACATCTTAATACAGGCCGAAACAAGGGGGACATTATCAACGATAGACGACAGGACACCAATGATGGAAGTCATGAGCACGGGCTGATGGATCTTGGTGTTCATCTCGTTGGCCAGGGTATTGAGGACGCCGACCTCGGAGAGAGCTGAAACCGCCATAAGGATACCCAAAAAGAAAAGAATAGTGGGCATATCGATGGTGTGCAGGGCGGATGAGACACGACCACCCATCTTGGAATCTATCTTGAAACGCTTCACCCAGATCTCGGTAATGCCCCAGATGACGCCCAAAGAAATCATGATGCCCATGAATGGAGGCAGCCCCGTCAAGGTCTTGAAAACGGGGACAAACAACAAGCCTGAAATACCGATGATGAGCATGGCCTTGCTCAAGTGGGGATGACGGTCATGCAGGTCGGGATTCTTATCGGACATCTTGGTCACGGTCTGCATCTTTCCCTCCTTGATATAACACTGGGCAATGAGGACGGGAACCACCATAGCAACGATGCTTGGAATGAGCAGATTGACAATCAGGCCAATAGAAGACACCTTCTCGTCCATCCACAGCATTATGGTTGTCACATCACCGATGGGGGAGAATGCGCCGCCAGCATTGGCTGCAATCACGATAAGGCCGGCAAATAGCCAACGCTCCTTCTGGTCGCTGAGGAGCCGGCGCAGCATCATCACCATAATAATGGTGGTGGTCATGTTGTCGAGAACAGCCGACATTACAAACGACAAGGAACACATGATCCACAACAAGTGGCGTTTGTTCTTGGCATTGATGTTCTCGGTAATGAATGAGAAGCCACCATAGCGGTCGATGATTTCGACAATAGTCATCGCACCAATAAGGAATACCACAATCTCGCATGCATCGCCCAGCTGGTTAACGATTGCCTCATGCATGTGGGGATCATTGCCCAAAATGGCATAGATCGACCAAAGCAAACCACAAGTGAGCAATGCAAAGGTAGCCTTATTAATATGCAACGGATGTTCCAAAGTGATCAGCACATAGCCAATCACAAAGATGATGATCATTGAAGTAACCATCGGTAATAAGATGTGTATTGGTCAAAAAAAAATGATTGGAGTAAAACGGTTAGGCCTGTAGGCGATCGGCAGCTACTTACCTGAGTCTGTCGGAGTCCCGTAATTTCTTCTTGTCATTGGACATAGCCTTGTGGGCCATCATGAGGAAGAAGATCGACAGTACGGGCAATGCAAGATACCACTGCCAGTTCAGAACCAAGCCATCTTTACCACTCACGACGAAGGCTTGAATGCAAATAGCAATCAGCATGGCCAAGCCGATAATGATATCCACAAAGCAGACCGTCATTTGGCGCTGCAGATTTTTGTACAGGAAGATGTCGATCAATGCCAGCAATGAAATGAGGATGACAAGGGTCAACATCAAGGGATCGATATGGGTCAGGCCCACCTTGCCAGTTTCAAGAGCACCATAAACAAATTCCCTGCCGCCCAAGTCAAAAGTCAAAGCGGGGAAAAACGCGAACACCACCATCAAAATGACGGCAATCAGCAAGTAAACAGATTGAATGCGTTGTATAACCATAATGTCAAATGTTAGTATCTATTTATATTTTGCGGGCAAAATTAAGGAAAAATTTCTATAATCATCATAAAACTCCAAGAAAATTCGTTTCAAATAGCAATTATTGTTAATTTTGCATAGTATTTGCTATTCCTAATGGCGAAATATACTTCACAAGAGACTCATGACAATACAAGAAATCGATAACATCCACTTGTCGGCCTCGCGTTGTATCGACGATGCGATGGTTAATGAAGCATTTGACCAGATAGGCCGCTTGGTGGGCGAATTGGGGAACGCCGGCATGAACGACGAGCTGGTGAGACTACGCATGTCCTACAGACTCATGCTCAAATATCTGGAGCAAGGAGTTGTAGACCCTCAACGTGATGAAATACTCGGCAATATTCTCCAAAGCCTGTACACCCTGAATGACCGCAGCTATATAGCCTTGAAAGAGCCTATTAGCCCCGAGGTCTTCTATGCTCGCCGCCGTGATTTGGGCAAAACCTCACTGGTTAACATCGTGAACGAGTACCGCGAGTCCCTCAAGGAGCTTTCACTTGTCCAGACGGTTCCAGTGGAGCATAATGACAGTCATGCCATTTTGTCACGCCTACAACAGGCAGAGTCACTGGAAACCAAGTTGTTCAACCGCGTGTGGTCGACATTCCCCATGTCAAGTGATGATGCAAACAGCGTGAAACTGTGCATAACAGGTGACATCCTACCTGTTCATACCCGTTGCCTGCTGGTAGCCGCCTTGATGTTAGGATTAATGAAATTCTATGACGAGAGCAAACTTCTGGTACTGCTTGAGGCATATTCATTGAGTGATGAGCCCCAGGTGCAACTGCGGTCATTGACATGTGCCATGCTTGCCATGGTTGCCCACCGGAAACGCACCACAGGATCATCATCAATCCAGTTACGACTAACCACGCTTCTCGACACTCCATCCTTCAACCAAGACGTGTGGAGCATCCAGGCCCAATTAGCCCGTTCCCGTAACACAGAGAATGTGCGCCAGCGTGTTCGCAATGACCTGATTCCCAATATCATGAAAATGCGTCCCGACATCATTGACAAGCTCAAGGACAAGGACTCTCAGATCATCGACTTAAGCGACATCGAGGCCAATCCCGATTGGCAAGAATGGCTGGACCAGAGCGGCATTACCCGCAGGATTGAAGAATTTAACGCCATGCAGCACGAGGGCAGTGATGTATTCATTGCCACGTTTGCCCACTTGAAAACATTCCCGTTCTTCAAGACGCTGAGCAACTGGTTCCTGCCCTTCTACCCGGCTCATTCTACCGTGCTTGAGCAATTGGGAGCCAACAAGTTGCCTCTGGCCGAGGTTGTGGAGCATGCCCCATATCTGTGCAACAGCGACAAGTATTCCTTCTGCCTCTCGCTTGGGGCACTTCCCGAGTCACAGCGCAGCATGATGTCGGCTCAGCTGGAGGAGCAGAATGCCGCCCTGAGTGAGGCCCGACAAGCCGAAGTGCCTGATGAGCGATCGCAACGCATCGGTATTGTCAACGCGTTTGTACAGGATTTATACCGTTTCTTCAAGCTCTTCTCTCGCCGCCGTGAATTCATTGCCGTGATGGACAATCCAGGGCTTGACATGACCGACTGCCTGCCCCTTGCCCCTGTGACCCGTGATGTCCACATATTGGAGTTGCTGGGAGCACTGTATTTCAAGAACGCCTTCTATGACGACGCCATCAAGTGTTATACCCGCCTTGAAGGAATGGACCACGCCGCAGACGACCATATCTACCAGAAAATCGGGTTTGCTTATCAAAACTCGGGGAAACCAGACCAGGCCCTCACCTATTATAATAGATATGAGCTGCTGCATGAGGATGATGCATGGAACCTGCGGCACATCGCTGCATGTTATCGTGCAACAGGGAATAGCGCCAAAGCACTGGATTATTACCGACGTGCCGAAGCCTTAAGTCCCAACAACATCTCGCTGGTGCTCACAATTGGCCATGTTCTGCTTGAACAAAACCGCACTCGTGAAGCCCTGCAACAGTACTTCAAGGCCGACCTGATGGACAATGCCAAGCACCGTGCCTGGCGCCCCATTGCCTGGTGCTCATTCCTGCTGAGCGATTATGACCGTGCCATCGACTACTATGAGCGTATCGTCCACGACGACAAGCCATCCCCCCAAGACTATCTCAATCGAGGCCATGTGCTGCTGTGCCAAGGCAGGATGCAAGAAGCCATCGAGAGCTATCGCCAGTCGCTGCAAGGCATGGGCGGCAACAGCGAGAAGTTCAGATCAGCCTTTAAGGACGATGGTATGGAGTTGCGTCTTCATGGTATTTCGGCCGTGGACCAGGCTCTGATTCCCGATGCCGTGTGCACAACCAAGCAAGACAACTGAACCGCATTAACGCTGCTAAGAAGATGATAGACCATAACACCGTACAGCAGATACTTGACACCGCCGACATTGTTGACGTTGTGAGCGACTTTGTGAGCCTGAAACGTCGCGGAGCCAACTGGATAGGCCTGTGCCCATTCCATAACGACCGCCGTCCTTCATTCTATGTTTCCCGTTCCAAGGGCATCTGCAAATGTTTTGCCTGCGGTGAGGGCGGCAGTGCGGTCAACTTCATCATGAAGCACGAGCAGCTCAGTTATCCCGAAGCCCTGCGTTATCTGGCCCGCAAATACCATATTGACATCCAAGAAAAAGAGCTCACCGACGAAGAGAAACAGGTTCAGAGCGAACGCGAAGCCATGTTGATGCTCAATGAGTGGGCGTGCGGCTATTTTGAGAAACAGTTGCACGAGACCCAATCAGGACAAGACATCGGTCTGAGCTACTTCAGGGAGCGAGGATTCAATGACTCGACAATCAAGGAGTTCCGCTTGGGCTACTCCAGCGAAGGCTATGACGACCTTTACAAAGCCGCGACCGCACAAGGCTTTAACCCTCAACTGTTGTTTGACGTGGGCTTGTGCATTGCCAATGAACGTGGAGGGGGCTATGACCGTTTTCGCGGTCGTGTGATGTTCCCCATCATGAACATATCGGGAAAGGTCATCGCCTTTGGCGGCAGGACACTCAGGAAAGACAAGGAAGTTGCAAAGTATGTCAACTCTCCCGAGTCGATTATCTACTCCAAGCGAGATGTGATTTACGGCCTGTACCAGGCTAAACGCGAAATCAGCAAGCAGGATAAGTGTTTCATCGTCGAGGGTTACGCCGATGTCATCTCGATGCACCAGGCGGGTTTTAAAAATGTCATTGCCTCGTCGGGAACTGCATTGACCGAGGGGCATATTCACGCCATACGCCGCTTTACCGGCAACGCCACAGAAATGTTTGATGGCGATGCCGCTGGTATAAAAGCCGCGATACGCGGTGTTGACATGCTGCTCAAGGAAGGGTTGAATATCAAGGTCTTACCCTTACCGCCTGAAGACGATCCAGACACGTTTGTGCGTTCTCACAGCCATAGTGAGGTCGAGGAATACATCAAGGAACATGAGGAGGATTTTATCACCTTCAAGACGAACGTGGTCCTCAAGGATGCCAAGAATGATCCCATCAAGCGCACAGCCGCCATCACCGATGTGGTCAAGTCGATCGCCATCATCCCCGATGAGATAGCCCGTATGGTATATGCCAAGGAGTGCAGCAACTTGTTCGAAATCGACGAGCAGACCATCCTGCGCCAAATCAAACACCACCGCAACAAATTCGTCGAGCAGTGGCGCAAAGAACGTCAGCAACAACAAAACAGGGAACGTCGCCAAAACCAATTCAATACCCCCGCACAAGAGACCGACGGCGACACCCCACCGCCACCCATGCCCGAAGACGTTGCCCCCCAACAGCAGCCAATCGGTCCAACAGTGCGGCAAAGCGGAATAGCTGCCCAGGAGCGCGAAGTCATCCGGCTCATCATCAATTATGGCATGTGCTATCTAACAGACACCCAATACAATGACGGATCATTTCACCCAACGACCGTACTGGAACACATCTCCAATGAACTATCGCTGGACAACATGAGTTTTTCAGACCCGATATACAGCCGCACATTTGAAACGGCCAAACAGTATATTGGAGCATACTATAAAGATTTAGAGAACTTTAACAGAGAGCTTGAAGCACATATTGCAGAATTCATTGCCAATGAAACCGCCAAGGAATTGCAAGAAGAACCGGGCGAACTTGACAGCGACACCCTGATCAGCACTCAAGAACGCATTGAAAAAAGCGTCAATTCCAAGGCCGCGGTGATGGCAAACCATGAACGTCAAGAATTCAGCAGCGGTTACCTGATGAAATTGCTGTGCTCACTTGATGATGATGAGGTGCGCCAACTTGCTTGCGACATCGCCACTGATAATCTACCACAACTCAGCAAAATACACACACAATTTGCAGTAATACTTGAAGAGCAAGACAAACTGCGCACGTTAGTTCCCGAGAGGCTTTATAACTGGAAAAACGCCATTCTTGTCCAAAAGATCAACAGCCTCAAGTCACAAATCGCTCAAGCCAGGCAGGACGAGCAGCCACAGTTGATGGAGCAATTGCAGAAACTTTATCAAACCCGCCACGAACTGGCTGCCTACATCGGTGACCGCGTAGTCAATCCCAAATGACCTGCCAAACACGTCCTTCGAGAGGGGAATGATTCCTATATTCCAGAATTTTTAGCTGCAAATCGACTGCCTGATTGAACAATTATTATTATTTTTGCCACCATGAATGCGCATTTATAGTGCCATTATTAAAACCATTACTTTAAGCATTGATAGATAATTCATTAATTATGAGCATCAAGCACATATTTATTGTGGCAATATTGGCAATTGCCAGTACCACAATGTCAGGACAAACCCAACTGCCAAAAACGACGATTGGTGGACACGAATTCTATTATTATGAAACCGGATCCCACGAGAGCATCTATGATGTTGCAGCAAAGTTGGGCGTCACCAAAGACTATATCATCAAGAACAATCCAAATGCCGCCGATGGCATCGAGAGCGGAATGACACTGTACTTCCCCATCGAGGGTGACAATCAACCCGCTGTTGACCTTGCGGCTGCATCCACGATTGGCAAGCAAGCCAGTTCAATTACCCATGTAGTTGAACAAGGTCAAACCCTCTATGGACTGGCTAAAAAGTATGGCGTGACTGTTGAAGAGCTCATTAACGCTAACCCTGGTTCGGAGAACGGCATCAAGATTGGCCAAAAGCTGACCATACCCACAGGCACTGCCAGCCAGCAAGTGCGCGGCGCGTTCAGCAACAACGCCTCGACCATTGCCGCACCCCAAGGCACGGCTCCAGTGTACCATACCCTGCAAGCAGGCGAAAACATATATACCATAGCCAAACAATATAATGCGACAGTGGAAGGCATCATCGCCGGCAATCCCGGTTTAAAGCCCGACGAGTATACAGCCGGTGCCACCGTGAAGGTTGCACCCAACACAGCCCTGCCCTTCATCTATGAGCGCACTGGACGGCGCAACTACAAGCATGAAGTGCAGCGTGGCGAGACTTTTGCATCAATTGCCGCAGCCAATGGCATCAGTGAGCAAGAACTCAAGTCCGCCAACCCTGACATGAAGAAGGCCAAGAAAGGCAAGGTCATTGTCTTGCCCAAGCCCTACACCGAGCGCGTGAACGGAGAAATGGCAACCATACCCATCAATGAGTTGCAAGACTACTATGAGCCCCGCATTCAGGACCTGTATGACAACCTGGTCACCAAGCGTATCGAAAACGAGGTGAACATCGCCATGGTGCTCCCCTTCCAGCTGCACAAGAGTGCGCCGCCCAAGCAAGCCTATCTTTATACCGACTTCTTCAAGGGTTTCCTGCTTGCCATGGATAGCGCGAGCCACGTGTGTGACAAGCGCATCAACCTTAAGGTCTACGATACTCAGCATAACCTGAATGTCACGGACAGCATCCTTGCCCTTCCCGAGCTGAAGACCATGAACATGATCATTGCGCCGAGCGAGCCACAACAATTGGCACGCATCAACGCCTTTGGCAACGCCAACAATGTGCCTGTGCTGAACTGCTTTACCACCAAGAACAATGATTACTTGGAGAACCCCTACGTTTTCCAAGTGAATACACCCACCAACGAGTTGATGCACAACGTGATGAGTTGGTTTGACAAACACTTTAACGGCTACAATGTCATCTATCTGGCGACATCGGGTGAAAACGACAAGGAAATGTTTGAGCACATCCGCAAACACATTAATGGCAAGAAATACAACACCACGACCATCAATGTCAATAACGACTTGACTTATGCTGACATTTCCAACCAGATGAATCCAGGTTCGAAGTATGTCTTTATCCCGTCATCGGGTGACAAAACCCTCTTGAACAGATACATCAAGGCCTTGAAGGAAGTGAAAAAAGAAAGGTTTGACTGTGAACTCAGCCTTATAGCCTATCCTGAATATGTGCTTTACCTGAAGGAGTATCAAACCGACATTCAGGATATCGACACCTACATGTTCACCCGCTTCTTTAATGCAAAGGGGTTCCGCACCCGTGACCTTGAGGCTGCTTATAAGGCAAACTTCAGCGGTGATCCCCTGCAAGCGACCCCCAACATGGCCATTTATGGCTATGATACCGGCATGTACTTGTTGAAGTCGCTTGGTGTCGACGGCCGCATCAGCGAGGACACGCCTCAATACAAAGGGATCCAGACGAGTTTCCGTTGGGAGCGTGGTGACAATTGGCGCGGCATGACCAACCAAGCCGTTGAAATCGTCCACTTCTCTACCGACCATCAAATCACAGTCAACGTGCAATGAGACTGACAGCCATTGCCTTGTCGATGATGCTTGCGATTGCCGCGACAGCCCAGCCCCACCATGAGGGAAACATCTCGGTTGGCGGTAAAGGCGGAGCTACATTCTCACGGCTGAATTTCAATCCCAGCGTTCATCAGATGATGCTCCCAGGCATCACCGCGGGAGTGATGTTCCGCTACATCGAGGAGAAGAACTTTGGCCTTGTTGCCGAACTCAACATGACCCAACGAGGCTGGAAAGAATCCTTTGATGATGCGGACTACAGCTTCAACAGGCGCTTCACATATCTGGAACTGCCAATCATGACCCACATTTTCTTTGGCAACCACCGCGTGAAAGGATTTTTCAACTTGGGTCCCGAGTTGGGTGTGATGATGGGCAACAGCACCTCGTCGAACTTCAGTTACCAGGACGCCCCCTCGATGGACTACTTTGTGCAAAACACCCGTCATATCGAGCAGTACACTCTGGACATCGAGAACAAAGTGGATTACGGAATTTGTGCCGGAGCCGGGATGGAACTCAATCTTAACACTAAGCACTCATTGCTGCTTGAAGGTCGTTTCTATTATGGATTGACTGATGTGTTCGCCAACCACAAGACCGACGCCTTCTCCAGTTCCAATTCCATGACCGTTACAGTGACTCTGGGCTATTTCTATCGTATTAAGTAAACAGCCACATCTTTCTCATGACCACTATCGAACAAATCACCGACCGATGGAACTACATTCAAGGCGGTTTTTCCTATATCGACACCCACGGCAAGAACGATGGCACCGACAACACAGTTAAGTTATCGGCCAATGAATTGCTGGGGTTCATCACCGAGTTGCCCATCATGCAGAACCAGGCAAAGGCATCGATCATCGATATCCTGGTCCCCGATGCCGAGCCCTTATTGGCAGATGGCTTGCCCAAATCGTTCCAGATCATGCTGGGATGCGACAATGCATATCTTCAAACAGCCCCCGAGACTGTGCTTGACAGTCAGTTTGGCTCAGTGGCCATTGCTCTGCTCTATCGAGACGTTGCAGCCTGGTGCGGGGTCGAAAGCCCGATTCCCGGTCAAATGTTCAAAGAGATTGAACGCATAACAGGCCATCGCGCAATCATAACAGGCTAACCATAAGCCTCGAAAACCGACACGCTCAGCTAAAGAAATAGACTCATGCAACATTTCTACACTATCGGATTACTTATCGTCTCTAATATTTTCATGACATTTGCCTGGTACGGGCACTTGAAGCTTCAACAAGTCAAGATATTTACCGATAACACCCCTTTATATGTCATCATCCTCCTGTCATGGTTGCTGGCCTTGCCCGAATACACCTGCCAAGTTCCCGCCAACCGCATAGGCTTTGAGGGCAATGGAGGCCCTTTCACCCTCATGCAACTGAAGGTGATCCAAGAGGTGATATCGCTGACGGTGTTCACCGTGTTTGTCACCATATTCTTCAACGGCGAGTCATTGCGTTGGAACCATCTGGCAGCTTTTGTTTGCCTGGTGCTTGCCGTGTTCTTCGTTTTCCACAAGTAAGCAGTTTCAGGGGCACATGAGTGCCGTTAAGAACGTGATGGTCTTGCTCAAGGAGCCATCGGTGCTCCAATCGAGGGTGATGCCAAGCATGTCGGAAGCTGCTGCAGTGATGTCAAAACCGACCGATTCAAGCGAGTGCCGCATGCGCTCGGGATGTCGGCAAGGTTTTCCCTCAATTCGAGTACAACCCTCTTGACAAAGGCTGCATCTGAAAGTGAAGCAACGGCTGCCGGGCACTTGCCGTTCCATCTCATACATCTTGGGCAAGAGCGTTTGCCATACTTCCTCCATTGCCTGCTTTCCCACCTCGACAGCCTGTTCCTGCGTCTTGCAGGCCGCCCTTGTTGACTCATCAAACTCGATAACCGTGCCTATCAATATCACGGTGCTGAACGCATTGGTGACCGATTTTGGGTCAAAATCAAAAGGCGGACAACTCCAAGACTTACCATATCCAGGGCATTGCAGGCAAAACTGCCTGATGCGTTCGACATCTTGGTAACGTCGAATAAAATCGGTGGCGGGCACAGCCGCCTGTCGTGTTGACACTGTATAATTCATGTCCACAAAATTAGTCATTGATCGGCAACCACACAAGCCATCGTCCTTTTTTTTCCTATTTCCATCTTCTAATGAAGGTTTTAGTAACACGAAACCGATTAATCGCGTCATTAATGAGATAGATTCATGAGAAAGCGTGTATCTTTGCACACAAAAAAAGGAACGAAATGGCAAACAACAGAGAAAAAAAGCATGTGGTGTTTGACTTGGGAGGTGTCATCTTCCGCTTGGATAAACAAAATGCCATCAGCCGATTCAAAGAAATCGGAGTAAGAAATGTCGAAGAATTCCTTGATGATTATGCCCAAAAGGGCATCTTTGGGGATTTGGAATCCGGCAAAGTGACTGCTGAACAATATCGCAACGCATTGAGCAGGATCGTCGGTAGAGAGCTGACCATGCGAGAACTGGAATATGCCTGGACAGGTTATGCCGCCCAATTATACCGGCGGAATTTTGATGCTCTGCTGCGATTGCGCCAAGAGGGTTATCCCGTTGCCCTGCTGTCCAACACCAACCCCTTCATGATGCGATGGGCAAGAAGCGGCGAGTTTGACGGTCAGGGGCATGGATTGGACCACTATTTTGACCGCCTGTACCTGAGCTACGAACTGCGCATGATGAAACCCTCGCCAGAGATTTTCAGAACAATGATTAAAGGCGAGCACACTGCCGCAGACAACATCCTGTTTGTCGATGACAGTGCCCGGAATTGCCAAGTTGCAGCAGGATTAGGAATCCAAACACTCAACCCAGCCAATGGGAGCGACTGGACTGAAGAAGTGTTCAAGACTATTGGGCTGGATTGAGATTAACAGTAGACCAGTATTATGGATTGAGATTACAGCGGGAGGGCCGAAAACGGTCCTCCCGCTGTAATCTACTATTGACGGGTTCAATTAGTTCTTTTTCTCCTGGGCAGGAACTGCAGCAGGTGCAGCTTTGGCGGCATTGATGCTATCCTGCTTGGCTTTGTACTGCTTTGCAGCCTCGCTGTCGGGCTTCAACCAAGTGTCAAGCCAGTTGAAGAACTCACGTTGCCACAGGATGCTGTTCTGTGGTTTCAAAATCCAGTGGTTCTCATCGGGGAAGAGCAACAGACGAGCGGGCAGGCCCTTGATCTTTGCTGCATTGAATGCCTGACAAGCCTGGGTGAAGACGATGCGATAGTCAAGTTCACCAGCGGTACACATGATGGGAGTATCCCAATTCTGCACGTAGTTCTTGGGGTTAGCCTGGGTGTAAGAGCGTTGTGCAGTTGCATTATTCTTGTCCCAGAAAGCACCGCCGAGATCCCACTGCACAAACCACATCTCCTCGGTCTCGAGGTATTGAGCCTCAAGGTTGAAAATACCAGCATGAGCCAAGAAGCAAGCAAAACGCTTGTTGTGGTTACCAGCCAGGAAATAAACCGAATATCCACCATAGCTGGCGCCAACAGCTCCAATGTGTTCACCGTCGATATAAGGCTCTTTCTTCATGTAGTCAACAGCACTGAGGTAGTCACGCATGTTCTGGCCACCATAATCGCCACTGATTTGCGCATTCCACTCGGTGCCGAATCCCGGCAGACCACGACGGTTGGGCAGAATAACGATGTAACCGTTGCTGGCCATGATGCGCATATTCCAACGGTAGCTCCAGAACTGACTTACGGGCGACTGAGGTCCACCCTCGCAGAAGAGGATAGCAGGATACTTCTTGTTAGGATCGAAGTTGGGCGGGAAGCAAACCCAAGTGGTCATGAGTTTACCGTCGGTGGTGGGCACCATGCGTTTCTCAATGCCAATGGGATCAACCTGAGCCAACATCTCGTCGTTGACATGGGTAAGTTGAACGGGTTGCTTTCCCATTTCGATAGAATAAACCTCGTTGGGGGTCTGGTAGCTGTGCTGACAAGTGATTACCTTATCGCCGGCAAATGCAAGACCATCGTAGTCACACACTCCCATGGCAATGGTGTCAACACGCTGCGTAGCAACATCCATGCGGAAAATGGGCTGCACACCCTGGAAGGGGCAGATGAAATAGATGGCCTTCTCGTCGGGAGACCATGCGATAGCGTCAACACTGTAGTCCCAATTCTCGGTCAGGTCTTTCTTGTTGCCGGCAGCATCCATGAAGAAGATGCGGTTCTTGTCGGCCTCGTATCCATCATGTTCCATGGAGAGCCATGCCATCTCCCCCTTGCTGTTGATGATGGGATAGGTGTCATAACCCATCATGCCCTGAGTGAGGTTTTCGGTCTTTCCGGTTTCCAGGTTGTACTTGTAGAGGTCGCTATTGGTCGAGAAAGCGTAATCCTTACCCGTCTTCTTGCGGCAGACGTAGACCAGGCTCTTGCTGTCGGGGGTCCAAGCCAAAGACTCGATACCACCCCATGGTCTCATGGGAGACTCATAGGGTTCCCCTTCAAGAATGTCTCGCACGTTGCCCGCCTTGCTGCCGTCAAAGTCGGCGACAAAGGGATGAGGAATTGCCTTAACCCACTCATCCCAGTGCTTGTACATCATATCGTCGAAGATCTTGCCAGTAGTCTTGTCCAAGTCGGGATACATGTCCTGAGCTGTTTGGCCATACTTCACTTGACCAATCATGACCACGCGTTTCTCATCGGGCGAGAAGACGAATCCCTCGATACCTTCAGGCAAATTGCTGACACAACTGCGTCCACCACCGTCGGCATTCATGACCCACAGCTGGGGGCACTTGGCCTCTCCGTCCTCGGTAAAGATAAAGGCAATCTTCTTGCCGCCATCAATCCACACGGCGTTGCTCTCGCTCCTGGGCGTGTTGGTGATCTGGCGGGCATTCTTGCCATCGATGTCCATCACCCACAAGTCGCAGTTGCCCTTGTTGGTTGAGATGTCATAATAGGTCACGCCGTAAAGGATTTTCTTGCCGTCGGGAGACACTTGCACGCCCCCCACACGTCCCAACTGGTTAAGGAACTCGGGAGTAAACTCTTTCTTTTCCATCTTCGCCGAAGATTTCTCGGTAGCGGGAGCCTCACCAGGAGCCGCCGTATCCTGCTTGGAGCAGGTCGATGAACTCAACAGAGCCACCACCGCAACCGACATTGCTGTTAACTTGAGTAATTTCATAATTTTACTGTTAATGATATATTTTCGTTTTAAATAGGTTTTCGTTAGTTTCAACCTGCAAATTTAATCATTTATTGACAACAAAGCGCAAACAAGTGCAGTTTTTTAGCGAGAATACACTATATTTGCACATGCAAAACCAAAAGACGACATATCATCAATGAAAAAAGCATTATTATTGTTTGCACTGGCCTTGACGAGCCTGTGCGGCATGGCAACAAACAAGAATTACACGCAATGGGTAAACCCGAGAATCGGCACTGGAGGGCATGGGCATGTGTTCTTGGGTGCAAACGTGCCTTTTGGCTATGTACAATTAGGCCCCACTGAGCACACTCGCGGTTGGGACTGGTGCTCTGGTTACCATGACAGCGACAGTGTGCTCATCGGCTTTGGCCACCATCACCTGAGCGGAACAGGCATTGGCGACCTGGGTGACATCGCGCTGCTACCTGTCACCAGGCAAGACGAGCGTGAAGTTTTGTTCAGCCATGACGACGAGACCGTGAAACCCGGATATTATGCCATTACACTGCGCGACGGCAACAAACCCTATGTCAAGGTAGAGCTGACAGCAACACAGCGAACCGGCATGCATCGCTACACCTTTGCCACTGACCAACCGTCAATCAAGATATTGCTCGACTTGGGACAGGGCATCGGTTGGGATTCGCCCAAGGACGTACTCATGGACCAAACTTCGCCAAGAGTCATCACAGGACAGCGCAATTCCAAGGGCTGGGCAAAGGATCAGAAAGACTTCTTTGCCATGGAGTTTTCCAGAGATGTGGAACTTATTAAAATTGATGGAGACACACTGGGGCTGATCACAACGCCCAATACTGGAGATCCGCTACTGGTCAAAGTGGGACTGTCGGCAGTGAGTGTCGAGAACTGCATGCTGAATCTGAGCAGTGAGAATCCTGCATGGGACTTCGAGGCCATTGTCCATAAGGCCGAGGGTGCATGGAACTCTGAACTGGGTAAAATCGCCATTGAAACCGACAACGAGGACGACCGTGTGGTGTTCTACAGTGCACTGTACCACACGATGGTAGCTCCGTCGGTCTTCTGTGACGTGAACGGTCAATACCGCGGAGCCGACGGCAAGGTACACGAGGGAGATTTCGGCAACTACACGACCCTATCGCTCTGGGACACTTACCGCGCTGCCCATCCGCTACAAACACTTATCCACCGCGAGAAGCAGCACGACATGGCACAGACCTTCCTTCACATCGCCGCTCAACAGGGCAAACTACCCGTTTGGCACCTGATGGGTAACGAAACCGACTGCATGGTGGGTAATCCAGGCATTCCAGTTCTGGCCGACTTGGTGCTGAAGGGTTTTGATGTAGACACTGCCGCAGCACTCAATGCCATGGTAGCCAGTGCCATGCGCGACGAACGGTCTATGGGACTATTGAAGCGGTATGGTTACATCCCCTATGACCTGGAGCCCGAGAAAGAGACGGTGGCCCGAGGACTGGAATATGCACTGGCCGACTGGTGCATCGCCCTCGTGGCCGAGGTGGAAGGAGACAAGGATAACCACGATTATTTCCTGAACCGCAGCAAATCCTACGAGAAGTACTTTGACAAGGAGTTGAAATTCATGCGTGGCAAGGACAGCAAAGGAGGCTTTGGTGACGTCAATGAATTTGACCCCCTATCAACCAAGCATCGCAATGACGATTACTGCGAGGGCAACGCATGGCAATATACCTGGCTCGTTCCCCATGACGTGCATGGCCTGGTGGATTTGTTTGGCAGTGAGAAAACGTTTATCCAGAAACTCGACTCTCTATTTCTCGTCGAGGGAGACCTGGGAGATGAGGCATCACCCGACGTGTCGGGCCTCATTGGCCAGTATGCCCACGGCAATGAGCCCAGCCACCACATCATCTATATGTACAACTATGTGGGACAACCGTGGAAGGCAGCCCGTCTTCTCCGTCGCGTGTTGCGCGAGCTTTACCGCAACGACCTCGACGGCCTGTCGGGCAACGAGGATGTGGGCCAAATGTCGGCATGGTATGTCCTGTCTTCCATCGGCCTGTATCAAGTGGAACCTGCAGGCGGCAAGTACATCATCGGCTCGCCATTATTTAACAAGGCCAGCATCAATGTGGGTGACGGCAAGACGTTTACCGTCAAGGCCACCAACAACAGCGACGTGAATATTTACATTCAGAGTGCCCGACTCAACGGCAAGCGCTATGACAAGAGTTACATCAACTACAGCGACATCGTTGCAGGCGGCATCCTCGAACTGCTTATGGGTCCTAAACCGAGCAAATGGGGCACAAGCAGGAAGGCACGACCGTGAGGGCATACCCATAAGCTCAGGGCAAGCGACACACCTATAAGACCGCCGAGACAACAGCTGGAATGTTACCGATGACGGGATATGCGGTAGATGGTACCCTCGATAAGAGAGCAGTAGATATCGCCACTGTCATCGACCTCAAAGCCATTTATCTCGCTGGTGCCTAAACGATAAGTGAACTCAAGCTGGTGGGTATTGGCATTGACCACCGACAGCATTCCACGTCTTGAACCGCAATAGACATATCCATCATGCTCCAGCACGATGCAGGGTGCATGCTCATAACCGAAACCCAAGTCGACTTTCCACAGGGCCTGGTAACTGTCGCCTGTGCTCATGGCGACCAATTCTCCATCCATAGTCTTGGAATAGGCCACCTTACCATCGGCACTGCGGCCCAGGCTCTCGCGCACCTTATTATCGTTCTTCTCCCGCCACAGCTGTGAACCACTCTTGCGGTCGATGGCTGTCGTGAAACGGTCGGGGGCCACGATGACCACATGGTCGGGGGTTACCACGGGGACAACGTTGCCAGGACTATACAAGTTCACGCTCTTGCCGTTGTTCCACTGCCAATGCAGGGCGCCCGTGCGTCGGTCTATTGAGCGCAGATAGGTATCCCATGCACCAAAGATGACATCATTGCCATCGACAACGGGAGCCGCCTGGCAATAGTTGTTGATATCATTAAACTGCCACAACAAGCGATGGCGCTTCACGTCCCAAGCCTGGAAGGTCTTGAAGCCACCTTGATACAGGATGCCATCCTTGACCACTCCATCGGCCACATATGGGCCATCGGCATCATACTGCCACTTGGCCTTACCCGATTTCTTGTCAAGCCACACAAGGTGCTTGTCGCTGGTGGGAAGAACAATGTATCCACCGCTCACAGCAGGACGCGAGAAGAGCATGGCATCGGTCTTATATTGCCACTGCAACGCTCCAGTTTTCTTGTCCACCGCCTTGCAATAACCCATTGAGTTACCATAATACAGGTTTTTGCTGTCCCACCCCACACGGGTAAAGATGGAGGCATTGTCGGCGATAACGCGCTGAATGCCAAAGCCGGCAGGCAGCGTGAAGTGTTCCTGTGGCAGTTGAGTAGTATCAAAGTCGAGATTGATGTGATAGGAATACATGATTTGAGGATCATGACCTACCTCTTTATTATATACATATATCCAGTTGCGGTCAAGATCGACATCCATGAGCGTGTAACCATAGTTGCCTCCGCCCATATCGAGGGCACGTACCATCACTCCGTAAATGCCATCGGTCTCGTAAAGGCGCCAAGCATGGTAGTGGCCGCACTGGTGAGTAATCACAGGGTACTTCTTGAGGATGTCCACATAGGCGCGATAATTGTCCAGATCGTCGAGAATGGGATAGTGATTAACACTCAACACCCGCATGCCAGGCTTGACCATGGCATTGAGCGTGCTGTCGAGCCACAGGAGGTCCTCCTGCTTGATGTGACCGTCGCCCATCTTCATGAACGGGCCGCAGTTCATGCCCACTACCACCAGATTGTCGACAGAGAACACAAAGCGATCACCGCCCCACAAATCATTAAAAGTCTTGCATGCACTCTGGCTCCAGTTGTTCTCGTGATTGCCAGGGATGATGTAGAACGGGCGGGAGATACCATCAAGAATGCCCTTGATGTTGCGCAGCTGCTCATCACTGCCCTCGTTGGTCAGGTCGCCCGTAAGCATGACCGCATCGACACCAGAGGCATTAATCTCGGCCACAGCCTCGCGGAGTTTACCCTCGTTGGCATTGCCTGGAGTGACATGCACATCACTCAAAATAGCCAGTTTGACCACCCCAGCCTGCACTGCCATCGACAGAACGGCAACCGCAAGCGCCAAAAACACTAATCTTTTCATCATAGACATGAATTGTTCAATTGCGACCACAAAATTAAACGATTCCCGCCATACTTCAAAATAGTACCAGCCAAAACTTGGCGAAGCAAGAAATTGCGTCTCCATATTGGCAACTGAAAAGTTTTCTGTACCTTTGCCGCCGATGAAGCATGAAATGTTCATAGCACGGCGCATGACGCTGAACAGCGAGCGACAAAAAGGTTCCCCAAGCCTGACCGTCGCGCTCGTGGGCATTGTTCTTGCCGTCGTGGTAATGATTCTCTCGATAGCCGTCGTGATGGGCTTCAAGGGAGAAATATCGGGCAAAATCATGCGTCTTGACGCTCACCTGCGGGTAACCAACGCAGCCCTGGGCCTTGACGATAACTATGCCACTGTCAACGGGCGCGAGGTGCGCGAAGCGATAGCAGGCGATGCCGATTTCTCTCAATTTGTCGAGAGCATCAGTCTTGTTGCCGACAAGAGTGCGATTCTGAAGACCGACAACGACTTCATGGGCATCATCATGCGTGGAGTTGACGCAGGCTACGATTTTAGATACCTGAACAGCAAGATGGTTGAGGGCGTCCTTCCCGCTGTGGGAGACACAGCGAGCACACAGCAAGTCGTGATTTCCAAGACCGTTGCCGACCGCCTGCAGCTTCATGCCGGTGCTAAGGTGCTCACTTACTTTATCGACAACACCATCAAAGTGAGGAACCTGATGGTGAGCGGCGTGTTTGAGACCGACCTCGAGGCGTTTGACAATGCTTATATCGTTGGCGGAATTGGCATTGTTCAGGGTGTGAATGGCTGGAACGGAGACACGGGGACGCAAGTGGCCGTAAACATGAAGGACACCCGAGACCTGGAGACCGACGGCTATAAGTTGTATTCCCTGTTGGCCGAGAGCACCGTTCAACATGAGAGTAAAAACCTGTTCTACGTCACGACCACCCATCAGAACAATCTGCCGTTTTTTGCATGGCTGCAGATGCTGGACATGAACGTGGTCATCATCCTGACGCTGATGATGGTTGTGGCAGCGTTCACGCTCATCTCGGCCATGTTGATGATTGTGCTGGAACGTATCCGCGTCATCGGCAATTTCAAGGCCATGGGAGCCACCAACGGCTCCATACGCCGCATCTTCATCTACCTGACGGGGAAGCTCATCGTCAAGGCCTTAATCATTGGCAACATCATCGGCATCGGGTTGTCCTTGTTGCAGCATTACGTGCATATCGTTAAGCTCGATCCGGCTGCCTATTATATGCCCTATGTACCCATTTCGCTGAGCATACCGGCCCTGGTGATGCTGAATGCGGGCATCCTGGTGGTGTCATACCTGACCCTGCTGGGCGCAAGCCACATCATCTCGACCATCAAGCCAACGGCAACGATGCGATTTGAATAATGGCTCAAAAATAATCCCGCCCATCCAGGCGGGATCCATTACAATCTTGTTTTAATGATTTATCTCTTGTTGGTAATGGGACGCAGGCTGCGTTCTTTGAGTTCACCCGAGCGGTAAGCATCAAGCAATTCTTTGAGATCGTCGATTTGTGACTGCAACTCGGCGCCGATGTCGGTGTCCTTGACGTGCATGCGGTGGTTGGTCAACTCAACAAGACTACGCCTTGACTTGATATCCTGTCCCAGTCTCACAGCCTCATCGATTGATGAGAAGGGCTCATGTTGAACCAACTCAAAGCCTCGTGAATGGTAGACAAGCGTGTATCCAGCAATACCCGTTTCGGGTTGATAGGCTTTGGAGAATCCGCCGTCAATTACCATCAACTTGCCGCCAGCCTTGATGGGGTTCTCACCCTTGATGGTCTTGACAGGCACATGTCCGTTGATGATGTGGCGGTGCTCGCCCTGTACGCCGAACTCGTCAAGAATGGCATCCACCACTTCGGGGTTGTCGCGCATGGTGTAATATGCGCCTTTTACCTCCTTGTGCGTTTCCTTGTCGGCAATGAAGTAGCGTTCAAAGGTAGCCATCTTGCTCTTGTCAAAGGCTGGTGAGTCCTTGCCACACCAGAGGTACCACAGGTAGTCGAGGGCAAAGGCATGTTCCTCCGGATCCTCACAGCCGAAGTAGGCGCTGCGGATGAGGTTGCCGGCGCGCTTGAGCAGAGCCTTGCCATGGAACTTCTCGCCACGGATGAGCACATCCTTTAACGTGCCATCGTCGTTGAGAGGTATCGATGCATGGTAAAGGAGATTGCCGTTGACGATGGTATAGAGACAGCCATTGCGGAACATGCACTTCATGTGCTTGCGCAGTTTCTCGCTCTCGGTGAACGACTGGTGAAGCTTGGTCACGATCGATGCCTCCTCGGGGGTCAGTTTATAGGGATGCTTGGGATCAACCGTCGGGAAATTGGTATCCAACAGTTCATATTCCTTGCCCTTGATTTTAATGACACCTTTGGCCAGATCCATCTTGTCGAGCAGCAGACGATCCTTCATATCAAAGTCGGGACGTCGCTTGATGGCGGCAGCCTCGAGCTTGAACTGGATGATGCTGATAGCCTTGTGCATCTGAGCCACGAGCTGTGCCGTGCGTGCTCGCTCGGGATCCTTGGCACTGCCATCCTTGGGCAGGAAGCGCTCGCAGGGGTCACCGGCATAGGTATCCATGGCAAACGTGGCCAGGGGGAGCAGGTTGATGCCGTAGCCATCCTCGAGGACACTGTGGTTGCCGTATCGCAAAGCGATACGCAACACGTTGGCGATGCTACAATCGTTGCCTGCGGCGGCACCCATCCACAGGATGTCGTGGTTGCCCCACTGGATGTCGAAATTGTGGAAGTTGCACAGTATGTCCATAATCTTGTCGGGGCTGGGTCCGCGGTCATAGACGTCGCCCAAGAGGTGCAGCATGTCGATGGTGAGCTGCTGGATGAGGTTGCACATGGCGATGATGAAGTCATCGACGCGGTGTGTTGAAATGATGGTGCGTATAATCACATCCACATAAGCCTGCTTGTTGGGATCGCTGCTGCGTTCGTGCAAGAGTTCCTGAATAATGTAGGAGAAGTCCTCGGGCAGTGCCTTGTGAACCTTGGAGCGGCTGTACTTAGAAGAGACATTGCGGCACACCCTCACCAGGCGGTTGATGGTGATGAAGTACCAGTCATTAAGTTCAAGGGGGTCGGTAATCTCGGCCTTGACCAGCTCAAGTTTCTCAGCAGGATAATAGATGAGCGTGCACAGATCCTTCTGTTCACGGGTGCTCAGGGAGTCACTGAAAATCTCACCCACCTTGCGCTTGATGGTTCCGCTTGCATTGCGCAGCACATGCTGGAAAGCCAGATACTCTCCGTGCAGGTCGGCCAGGAAGTGCTCGGTGCCCTTGGGCAGGTTCAGGATAGCCTCAAGATTGATAATCTCGGTGCTGGCGGTTGCCACATTCGGGAAACTGCGTGACAGCAATTTCAGGAAATAGAGGTCACGTTTTCTTTTTTTAGGTTTCATAGTTACGCTATATCTTGGTTTATGTTTAAGGTGTGTATTACATTTTATATAATATGTAACGTGGAATGTTAACGAATATTATTTGAGCAGTGAAATTCTTACCTTTTTGCCCTTTATTCTGGCCGATTGCAGGTGTTTAAGTACCATGGGTGCCGCAGAACGGGGTACCGCGGCCAGTGAGTAATGGTCGCGCACGTCGATGCGACCGATTTCTCCGGCACTGATTTCAGCGTTATTGGCAATAAATCCCATAATGTCGCCACGAGATAGCTTTTCCTTTTTTCCTGCCTGGAAATAGAGCGTCGCCATCGCTGCATGCTGCATTTTGTCAGCGGGATGCAGTGCCATGGTCTGATCAATGGTAATCCAATCGGGCAAGGTCTCGCCGGGGGCAGTGACTACATAGGCGTTGCCAACGGCATCGACACGCGCTGTGCGGCCGTTGCGATGGATATAGGCCTGCTCGGTCACAGGGATGTGATAATGGATAATGTGCTCCACCTTGTCGATGTCAAGTCCACGAGCCGCCAGATCGGTTGCAACAAGTACGGTCAGAGTGCCGTTGTTGAGCATGGCAACGGCCTGCTCGCGCTGCTGCTGTTGCTGGGCACCGTGGTAGATGCCCGCGTCGACGCGGTTCTTGAGCAAATACTGATGGATGCGCTCAACACTCTCGCGATGATTGGCAAAGACGATAGCCTTGCCTCCATCCAACGAGAGCAAGAGATGGCGCACGGTATCGAGTTTGTCCTTGTCGCTGGACTCGACTTGCCACACCGTGATGCGCCCGGCGGGTTGCTGATCCGGATCAAGGACGTTGAGCGTGAAAGGGTTGTGAAGGCGCACATAATCGGGCACCACGTCGAGCACGGTGGCCGATGCCAGGATGCGGCGGTTGATGCGTGGCATATGCTTGAGCAGTTGGCGCATCTCGTCTTCAAAACCGAGTTCGAGCGACTTGTCCATCTCGTCGAGCACCAATAGCCGGGTTCCGCTCAGGTCGATGTGTGCGCGCTTGTGGTGATCGAGCAAGCGGCCAGGGGTGGAAACGATGATGTCGGGGGTGATGGCAAGTGAGGCTTTCTCGTCGGCTACTGCATGGCCTCCATAACACGGGGTCACCTTGTAGCCAGTGGCAAGCAGCCGCAAAATCTCGGCGGTCTGCATCACCAGCTCACGGGAGGTTGCCATCACCACGGCCTGTAACTGCTGCATGGGAGGTTTGAGGGCCTGCAACAGACACAAGGCAAAAGCCAACGTCTTGCCCGTCCCCGTGGGAGAATACAGGATAAGGTCTCCCCCGCCCTTTTTCCACACGTCCAGCGCCCGGTGCTGCATCTCGTTGAGCGCCTCAATGCCCATACGCTCCTTCACCACCTGCAATAATTCCTTCTCCTTCATATAATGTGACTTGGTATAGAATGGCACAAAATTAGACAATATTGCCCGTTCATGCTGCCCTAAACAGAAAAAAAATACTACTTTTGCACCCAAACAGAATCTGATTATGGCAAAATTCTTTATTGTGGCGTTGGCCGTGATGGCGGTCATGCAAGGTTATGTGTCGTGGCATGTGTGGCGTGTGCTGCCCTTGTCCACGACCATCAAAGTCATCATTCTCGCACTCATGCTGGTTGCCCTGGGCTGCATGATACTGCAATTCAAGAGCGACAGTGTGCCGCTGGGGATGGCGACGGCAATGTATGAGATCGGCAACTCGTGGCTGGTGATCATGTTCTACCTGCTTATGGCATTCCTGGTGCTTGACATCGGCAGGCTGGTGCATCTGGTTCCCTCCAGCTGGCTCAAGGACAACGCCATCACGTCGGTGGTGCTGACCGGCATGATGCTCACGACCTTTATTGCCGGCAACATCCATTACCACAATAAACAGCGACAAGAGATCAACCTCACGACCGACAAGCATCTTGAACGCCCGCTCAAGATTGTGATGCTGAGCGACGTGCATGCCGGTTTCCACAACCGCCGTTCCGAGGTGAGCCGCTGGGTGAACATGATTAATGCCGAGAATGCCGACCTGATTCTCATTGCCGGAGACATGATTGACGGCAACGTGCGCCCGCTGCTGGAACAAGGCACAGCCGAAGAGCTGAGCCGCTTGAACGCCCCGACAATAGCCTGTGTGGGCAACCATGAGTACATCACAGGTATTGACCAGTCGCTCGACCTGCTGAGCAAGACAGGCATCCATGTGCTGCGCGACGACATCGTGAGCATCGATGGCGTGACCATTGTGGGACGTGACGACCGCAGCAACCGTCACCGCAAGAGCATCGAAGAGCTCATGCAGAATGTGCATGTGGGAGACTATCTGATCCTGCTCGACCACCAGCCTTATCAGTTGGAAGAAGCTGAGCAAAACGGAGTTGACCTGCAATTGAGCGGCCACACGCATCGAGGCCAGGTGTGGCCGTTGAACTGGGTGACAAGAGCCATGTATGAATGTGACTACGGGCAGTACCGCCGAGGCAAGACCGACTACTATGTGAGCTCTGGTATCGGTATTTGGGGCGGTAAATTCCGCATCGGGACCGACTCGGAATACGCAGTTATCACGGTGACGTCGTCCCAAAAATGAAAAAAAGTTGAAAAAAATCACTTTTTTTCTTGCTGGTAACGAAAAAAGCATTACCTTTGCAGTCGCAATTAGGAATTGTCCTGTGGTGTAATGGTAGCACATCGGATTCTGGTTCCGCTTGCGAGGGTTCGAATCCTTCCAGGACAACAAAGAAAGTGACCCTTGAACAAGGTCACTTTTCTTGTGAAAATTAACAACTTATATTAAATTTAAACTGTTTAGATTTTATGGCAACAAAGATCAGATTGCAACGTCACGGTCACAAGGACTATGCGTTCTATCCCATTGTTATTGCCGATAGCAGGGCACCACGAGATGGTAGATTTATTGAGAGGATTGGTTCTTATAACCCCAACACTAATCCTGCTACCATCAGTTTGAATTTCGAACGTGCACTCTATTGGGTAAACGTAGGTGCAATTCCCACCGACACTGTACGCAACATTCTCTCTCGCGAGGGCGTGATGCTGATGAAGCACCTCCAGGGCGGCGTCAAGAAGGGCGCCTTCACCGAGGAAGAGGCTCAGAAGCGTTTTGAGGCATGGAAGGCCGAGAAGCAGGCAAAGCTGGACGCAATCCGCAACAAGGAGCGCGACGACAAGAAGGCTGCTGACAAGAAAGCCATCGCAGAGGAAGCCAAGAAGAACGAGGCCAAGGCTGAGGCCGTAGCCAAGAAGAAAGCCGAGATTGCTGCCGCAAAAGCTGCTGCCGAGGCTGAGGCTGCTCAAGCTGCTCAGGAGGCTGCTGCTGAAGAGGCTCCCGCTGCCGAAGAGGCTGCAGAGGCTCCCGCCGAGGAGGCTGCTCCCGAAGCATAAAAAGAGCACCGTTCATTTTGACATCACATCAAGAAACCGTCTCTTGACCATCATGGTTGGGAGACGGTACTTTTTTTTAGCTATACATCTGATACCGAAGAAGAAATACCCGAAAAGACCAATTTTGGCCTCGCTTTGATTTTTTATCTTGAAATAATATTACTTTTAAAAAAACAATGTAACTTTGTGGCATCTAATGTAATGCACAGATAACAAAACATTCGTTTTTTTGACATAAACCAATTTAACAAAACAACAGTTATGAGAATCAAACAACTTGTTTATTCTTGCGCATTGACTGCGTTTGCCGTAGCTTCGCTCAATGTTAATGCCAAGAGTGTTGATGTAACTGCTGCCCGTGCGGCAGCCGGCAAGTTCATCCAGCAGAACACCGCAATCAAGTTCCGTTCCAGCTCACTGAACAGCATCAAGCTGGCCCACGCCGAGAAATCCAGCGTGAAGGACAACGCTTACTATGTGTTCAACATTGACGGCGGTGGTTGGGTCATTATCGCCGGTGATGACCGCGCCAAGCAGGTGCTTGCCTATGGCGACAATGGCAGCATCGACATGAACGGCATGCCCGACAACATGAAGAGTTACCTGAACAGGTATAAATCACAAATCGAGTTGCTGCAGAACTACAAGGGCGAAGTTGAGCCGATGAAGATAAAAAGCGTTGAGCCGGTTGAGCCGCTGTTGCGCTCAATTGACTGGGCTCAGCAATCACCATTCAACTATCAGTGCCCAACGTATAACGGGTCTCGCAGTTCAGTTGGTTGCGCAGCTTTGGCAATGGCCCAAGTTGTCAACTATTGGGAATATCCCACCGATTTTCCTGCACTGGGCGGCTACCAGAATGCTTACAATTACCAGATGGTTCCTTCTCTGCCCGCCAGAACGATAGATTATAGCCTGATTCGTGACCAATACACTTACTTTAATGACGAAGGCAAGCTCGACTGGGTTGACGGGGTCACCGATGAAGAGAAACAAGAAGTGGCTTGGTTGTGCCGTTATTGTGCTCAGGCTTGCGTGATGAATTTCTCGCCTGACGGGAGTGGCAGCAATGTTGATAAACAGAGGAATGCATTCCTCAACATTGGTTACAGTACCGATGCTCGCCTGCTTGGTATCGAGGCTTGGCCAAGCCGCAATACCTGGAACACGACCGATTATACCGACGATGAGTGGACTGCAATCATGACTGCTGAACTCCAGGCTCATCATCCACTGCCTTATTCGTGCGAAGGTTGGGACCTTGGTCATGCCTTTGTTGTTGACGGTGTTGACGCCGATGGTCTCTATCACGTGAACTGGGGTTGGTATGGCCGTGGTGACGGCTGGTTCCAGCACAAAGCCTTTAATGTAACGGTTCAAGGTCAATACATGGAGTTCAACGAATCATTGTTCATGATTGTTGATCTGTACCCCTATGAGGGTTATGTTTCTCCCAATGATCCCAACGCATCGACCGATGATATACCTGGCGACATCAATGGCGACCACATCCTGAATGTTAGTGACGTCACACTACTGATCCAAATGGTGCTCAATCAAGAAGAGGTCACCCTTGACATGGATGTAGTAGATATCAATGGCGATACTCAAATCAACGTTGCTGATGTCACTGCACTTATTCAAATGGTATTGAGCCATTAAATTGTTTCAAATCAACTATCAAGGGCTGGAGCTTTGAGGCTTCAGCTCTTTTTTTTCCGATACACCTTATCCCGATAAAAATGCGCAGACTCTATCATTAAAATAGCGCAAATCAAGAAAAAAAATGCTACCTTTGCACTCCTAATCAAACTCATAACAACATTACTATCATGGCAAAGAAAGCATTATTGATGATTCTGGACGGTTGGGGCGAAGGTCCGAACGGCCATAGCAACGCAATATACAGTACCCCGACCCCCTATCTCGACTTCCTGCGAGCCTGTTATCCCCACAGCACACTGAAGGCCTGTGGTGAGGATGTGGGACTACCCGATGGCCAGATGGGCAACAGCGAAGTGGGACACTTGAACATTGGCGGTGGCCGTATAGTGTATCAGGATCTTGTGAAAATCAACAAGAGCATTGAAGACGGCTCTATCTTGAAAAACCCCGAGATTGTGAAAGCGTATACCCATGCAAGAGAGAGCGGCAAGTCGTTACACATCATGGGATTGACAAGTACCGGAGGCGTCCACAGTTCACAAAGCCACCTGATGGCCCTGTGCGACATCGCCAAGGAGTATGGTCTGGAAAAGGTATTTGTACACTGCTTCATGGACGGTCGTGACACCGATCCCGAGAGCGGCAAGGGCTTTGTCTCGCAAGTAATTGAGCACTGCCAGCAAAGTGCTGGTACCGTTGCCACGGTAATTGGCCGCTACTATGCCATGGACCGCAACAACAATTGGGACCGCATCAAGGTTGCCTATGACATGCTCACGCAGGGTACAGGCAAGAAGAGTGACGACATGGTGCGCGCTATCGAGGAGTCGTATGCCGAGGGCGTAACCGATGAGTTCATTAAGCCCATCGTCAACTCGACAGTAGATGGCCGCATCCAGGAAGGAGACGTTGTTATCTTTTTCAACTTCCGCAACGATCGTGCCAAACAGATCACCATTGCATTGACCCAGGAAGACAAGCCCGAAGACGGCATGCACGTGATACCTGGGCTGCAATACTACTGCATGACTCCCTATGACCCGACCTATAAGGGGTTACACGTGTTATACCCCAAGGAGAACATCGACAACACCCTGTCGGAGTACCTATCAAGTCTGGGTAAACGCCAGTTGCACATCGCCGAGACCGAAAAGTATGCCCACGTGACCTTCTTCTTCAGCGGCGGACGTGAACAGCCGTTCGAGAACGAGGACCGTATCTTGGTTCCGTCGCCCGACGTCGCCACCTATGACCTGAAGCCCGAGATGAGCGCCTATGAAGTCCGGGACCGGTTGGTTGCAGCCATTCGAGAAGACAAATATGACTTTATCGTAGTCAACTATGCTAACGGTGACATGGTGGGTCATACCGGTGTATATGATGCCATCACCCAAGCTGTCAAAGCAGTCGACCGCTGTGTACACGACACCGTCGAGGCTGCCCGTGCTACGGGATATGAGGTGATTATCATCGCCGACCATGGTAATGCCGACCATGCCATCAATAGCGACGGCACCCCCAACACAGCTCACTCTCTGAACCCCGTGCCCATCATCTACGTCACCGAGAATCCAGAGCTGATCATCAACACTGGCCGTCTGGCAGATGTGGCACCCAGCATCCTTCAAATCATGGACTTGCCACAGCCCAAGGAGATGACAGGCCATGGCCTCATTGATGTGACCAAATAAACGTCACGTCTACAATCTCAAAACAAGAGTCAGGCAATCCTTGCATAACAGCCTGACTCTTGTTTTTCTCTAATAATTGTTCAAGGAATGCGGTTTATCATTTCTATCCGTGCATGACAATCTGAATCAGCAATGTGACATCAGCGACCGTGATGCTACCGTCGCCATCGATGTCGGCATAGGACAAATTGACACCATAATTGTTATTACCTAAAGCACAATTGATTACTATAACCACATCAGCGATATTGATCAATCCGTCTCCATTGACATCACCTCTTGCAGGACGTAAATTCTTAAGAACTATCTGCATTCCGGCAAAAGCATCGATCTTGCCGTTGGGACCGAATTGACAACGATGGGGACCCATTGTGAAAGAATCGTTGATCGAAGATTGTGAAATGATATCTTTGACGTCGGCTACCGAGAGCTCGGGATTAGCCTGAAGCCACAATGCAATAATGCCGGCTACCGTGGGAGCAGCCATCGATGTGCCGCTCATGACACCCCAATAGCTGCCGTCATCGGACTGCATGACCGTGTTAATGCTCCCCCGCGCAAAATAAGAATAACGGCTACCTGCGGCGACCACATCAATACCCGGGGCACAAACCGTGGGCAACGCTTCCTGTGTCGGGCCCACGCCAGGTGCTTGATAGCTGGAGAAATAGGCAATATCCCCGATGGTATAGGCGTTGTCGGTCACAACTTGCCCCTTCACCATAGAATAGTAACTATTACGGGCAGCATAAGCACCAGCCGAAATTGTGGAGTCGCTCACAGCATAAGTGCCTATAGAACAAGAATCGCTGGGTATCGCATAGTAGTTATCAATTTTTTGCCCGTCAAGAGTCAGTACAGTGCGATCGAAAGCCCCGAGTCCAGAACTCGAGTTGCAAGTCCAGGCGTCAATCTCGGCCGCGGTCTGCTTGCGTGGATAAATGCTCAAGCCGAGAGCATAACGGCCCATTCTGACACCGTTGACCAATGCATACTCTTTACTTTGCAGGTTGCGAATGGTCACCTGAAGCCGGTATTTACCATAAGAAGAAGCCGTCAGTCCCTCGATGTATCCCACTGAATCCCGAGACAAATCGGGTATAAAGTAATCGCTGAACGCATCGGACAAGATTTTATTTTTGGCCGACAGTCTTGCAGACTCCCATACAATATTTCCCGACCACTGGTCCAAGATATGGAACTTATAATAATGGGTATAGTTGGCCTCCCTCATCCAGATATCGGCCAGCAGGCCGGAATAGTAATAGGTGGAGTCAACACTGCTGGAAGTCTTGGACTTGAACAGGATGCGCAAGGGATTGGAAGGAGAGGCAAGTTTATGGGCATAGGCAATGCGACCTCCATCGTTGCCTGAAGAGATGACAAAGATGCGTCCAGGTCCCATAATCTGCTTAACCACTTTGGACAAGAAATCGTTGCCATCCCTTTGCCCGTTGGGAGTGCTCACACTAATGCTCATCACACAGGGCTGGCCAACGCTGTCGGCATAGCTGTCGATATACCTCACGCAATTGGCTACTTCGACAGCCGACATGCTGCCGTCGAGCACGCTTACTGCGCACAAGACAATGTCGGCGCCAGGAGCCATACCTCCATATCCGTTGACATGAGTGCCGGCAGCGATGCTCGACGTGTGTGTGCCGTGGGTGGATGTAGCGTTATCGGTCGTGAGCTGATAGATTTCATTGCCCATAAAAACAGAGCCCGGCATTATCACGTTAGCATTATAACAGGCAGGATGTCCAGACTTGTCGGTCGTGCTGTAAACCCTGGCAATGCGCGTCATAGCGGGATTATTCTTATCCCTGAAAGCACGATGCTGATAATCAAAACCCACATCGATGACCCCGATAATCACGCCAGAGCCATCGTAGGATGCCGGCAGATGATTGACGAGACCATCATGAAGCATATTGACATGAGAGACCGCCATCGTTGAGTCGGTACAAAGAGTAAGGCGTGGGCTGATTTCCAAATCTGTGACACCGCGCAGCCGAGAAACCACCTCCAGACGATTGACAGGGACCTGTGCGGTCACAAATCCGTCAAATTTACAGTTGACAATCACGCCCATCTCCCTTAATACAGGCAGCACCGTCTCACTCTCGATGGCCACAAAGGCATCAACCATCTCGCAACCGTTCACTTCCCGTGACGGGACATAACGAAGCTCAGCTGAAGGCAAATCAGTCCCGCGGGCAGCAAAGCGCTGCCTGAGTTCACGTTCTTCCAGGAACTGCTGCACTGATGGTGGCAACAAGAGCTGTGCACCAGCAATCATTGATGATGCTACCATCAACAATAACAATACTGTAGTCCTTTTCATAAACCACATTCTATTCACTTTTTCCATTCCATTCATTCTTTTGACAATATCATTTCAATGAGCTTTGTAAGATCTGTCACATTGACTTGTCCATCATGATTAATATCACAAATACCCGGGATGACACCTGTGAAATCAGAATTCAAGATACATTGAATAAGGGCCGTCACATCACTGACATTAACAAAGCCGTCTCCATCCACATCGCCATCAATCAGCTCAATGGGATCGATACCCAGGATATAGCACAGGCCGGCCATGGCATCGATTTTACCATTAGGGCCAAGGCGTGGACCATAGTAACTACTTTCCATGAAATCATCCTTGATCGCGGTGTGGGCAATGACATCCTTAATCTCGGCAACGGACAGGGTTGGTTTGGCCTGAAGCCATTGGGCAATGATACCAGCCACAGTGGGCGCTGCCATCGATGTGCCACTCATGACACCCCAGACGCTGCCATCGTCGGTCCTCATGATTGTAGTTGTATTTTTCTCATAATTCCCAAAGAAGGAATAACGATTAGCTGCTGCCACAACGATGTAACCTGGAGCACAGACCGTTGGCAACGCCTTGCCCGTGGGGCCGAAACCATCGGCTTGAAAAGCAGTGAAGCTACACGGAGCACCTATTAGCGCTCCACTGGTTGTCTCGACCTGAGTGGTCATGGAATAGAAAGAGTTGCGCGCATTGAAAGCTCCTACCGAAATGACCGAATCATTCACAGCGAAATTGCAAATCGTAGCTTTATTGTTTGGCGTCGAGTAATAGTCTTCCACCTCGTGAGTTATCGTGTCGCCATCGGCTGTCAGCTCATCAAAATTGATCACTTTGGGCGGTGTGATGTTATCCCCCTTGCAAATCCACATGTCAACATAGATGCTGTCGGTCAGATTGGGATAGGCGGCCCTGGGCGGGTAAATTGAAGCGCCCAACTGATAACGGCTTGTAATCTTGCCCACAGAATCCACGGTGAAGGATTTGCTCTTCAAGTTATAGACATTGCAATTGGCCTGGAACTTGCCTCTCAAAGGATCCTGACTAATCATCGACAGACAGTATCCATCAGGACCGATAGCCGTATCGGGCTCAAAATAATCACTGAATTCAGTGTAGTCCACCCTACCGAACAAAGTAATTTTCTCGGATTCATAAACGATGCGCTTTTCTTCCTTATCAAAGACATGAAAGGCTATGACAGGCCGCTGGTTGACGCCCCGGACCCAAATGTCATTAATTAATGTCCTGTAGCAATAAGACTTATCGTCATCAACACCCGGCAAGTCGTAGCCCAACAAGAAGCTGAACGGCTTGTTCATGGTTGCCGGGCCACTGCAGTAATGCGCCAAGTTTCCACCATTTCCGGCCGAGATGACAAAAATTCTACCCGGTCCTGAACGCTGTACGACGGCTCTGGAAATCCTGTCATTTCCGTCATGGGCACCATCGAGAGTGCTCACGCTCAGATTGATCACACAAGGCTTCCCGACGCTGTCGGCATAGGCAAAGATGTACCTGATACAACGGGCCACGTCAATCTCGCTAACCAAAGATTCCATGTTGCGGCAGACACACAGCACGATATCTGCTCCGGGTGCCATGCCACCATATCCGTTGACATGCGAACCTGCTGCGATGCTTGTTGTGTGAGTGCCATGGGTAGCCGTTCCGTCGGTCTTCAACGTGTCGATTTGATCACCCATGAAAACACGTCCAGGATACGTCACATTATTGATTATAACGGGATGTGCAGTCGAGTCAAGCAAATCATAAACCCTGACAATGCGATTGCGACTGGTATCACTTGCATCGCGAAAAGCCAAATGCTGGTAGTCATAGCCAGCATCAATCATGCCGATGACCACGCCTGTACCATCATATCCCTGTTCAAGGCCAAAGCGTTCACCTTGAATAACCCTACCGGCATTGGTGACCTTCAACGTGCTATCGGTACTCAATTCCAGCCACTTGCCAATCTCAATATTGAGAACACCAGGAATGTTTGTTATCTGCTCAAGCAGATTCACGGGTATTTGAGCAGCTGCAAAGTCATCGAACACGGCATCAACCTTCACGCCCACTGCAGACAAGCGGTCAATTACACTCGGGTCATTGAAATCAATGAAGGCATCAATCATCTCAATACCGTCGATGATGCGAGGAGTTACAAACGTGGGTCTATAGTCTTTAGCAAGCTTACCGGACATGGTCTTCATCAGTTCATGTTCGACCATAAATTGACGCACGCCAGGTGACAACTTATCATAGAATTGCGTTGCTCCCGCCAACAAGGCCAGCATCGCAATCAATGTCAACAAAAATCTTCTCATGACATACTTTAATGGGTTATTAACGAATTGCAAAGTTAACAAAAAAAATCGAAATACAACCGCTCAGTAGCAATAATACAGGCTATTACATGCCAAGAACCATTTCGATGAGCATCGTGACGTCTGAGACGTTGAATAAAGAATCACCGTTGACATCGGCATTGGAAGCGTTGAACAGATCAACATGAGAGCCCAATACATAGGCAATCAGTGCAGTCACGTCACTGACGTTGAGATTGCCATCATTATTCACGTCTCCCAAGATATTTACAGGCTCCTCGTTTATCACATCGAGCCTGAAAGTGAGGTTATTCAAGTCGAATGTTACCAGATAGTCGCTCCCGTCACCAGTGAAGTAATAGGAATGGTCGTTATTGCGTTTAGCCGTCGAGTACTGCGTACCAGTCGTTATGGTCAAGACCGAAGCCGGACCATAGCGGTAGGTAGAATTAAAAGCGGTCCAGTCGTTATTCCACTGTGCGGGACTGCCATCGGCAAACACAAAATAAACAGGAGCATTAACGGTCAACGTGTCCACATAGATGCCATCACCCAGGCATGTCATTTTGCCCATGGGTTCATTGAGGTTCCAATTTCCCTCGCCGCCAACAATATAGATATCGCCGGGCTCGACTGCGCCATCATCGGCAAATGCGAGAATCTCGAACAAGGCATCCATTTGTTGGCCAGTTGCATTATCCCACCAGCCACAGTTGTACCAGCTTGAAGTCACGCTATTGGTGTAGTTGATACCATACTCATTGGCCTCGGGGAACCACCAGTAAAGTCCATTCACCCTGTTATGGGCTTTAAGCACTTGAACGAGGTCGGCGGCAAAAGCCTTTTGGCCAGCCTCGGTAGCAGGCCACACCGATTGCAGGTCATAAGTTGAGCCCGTGGGATAATAGGCATGGGGGTATCCCGCCTCAACAATTTGAATCTGCTTTGTCGGATAAGATGTTTCCAGCGATGTGAGCAGATTGTCGAGCACAGTCAAGTCGCCGTGCCAGTGGGGATAGTAACTCAGTCCGATGATGTCGAAGTCGGTAGTGTAGTTCTTGAGGACATTATAGAACGAGGTGACATTAGTCGACCTGCTCATCTCGGTATGGACAACGATCTGGGATGCGGGACACACCTCGCGGCAGGCCCTGATACCCTGCATGAGGTAACTGGCAAAAGTCTCAAACTTACCAGTTCCGTAATCGCCCCCATTGGGATAGCAGTGCCCAGTGGGCCACATCATGCCATAAGTCACCTCATTGCCCACTTGGATGAAATCGGGAGTTGCGCCAGCGCCGATCATCGCATTAAGCACTCGCTTGGTATAGCTATAAACACTGTCGGCAAGAGCACTTGCCACTGTCCATGACGATGGAGTGGAGTGCTGTCCGGGGTCGGTCCAGGTATCACTATAGTGGATGTCCAACAAGAGGCTGAATCCAGCCGACTTGATGCGTTGCCCCAGTGCCATCACATAGGGAAGATCTTGACATACGCCCTCACCCTGATGAGTTGCGCTGGCCTTGGAAGGATCGACAAAAAGCCTCACACGCATGGCATTGAACCCAGTTGTCTTGAGATAAGCAAGCATATTGGTGATTCTTGCGCCATTCTCATCGTAGTAGATGGCTCCATGCTCCTCATACTTGGTGAGCAAGGAAATATCGCCTCCGGCATATTTTACCGAAGCGCCGACAGACAGCGAAAAAGCAGAAATCACAGCAAACAATAGAAAACAAGTCTTTTTCATAAAAATACGCATTTTTGAATTCTGGAATAATATATATAAATGACAGCAATCTGTCAAGGGATTTCAGGCATGGAGGATTTTGTAAATCAGCACTTTGAGCAGCGCATACTGGTCCTGTCGAGAGCCGATGCCCTTGCTACGAGTATCACACTCACGCAAGAAGCCGATGATATTGACAAGCGAGCGAGTGTTGTACATGCGTGTCGCGTCGAGGAACTTGCGAGCCCGCCAAGCACTGGAAGCGCCAACGATGGCCGCAACAGCCTCAGGGGACTTGCCGCGAACAGTAGAAGCTATCAAGGTTGCAGAGAAAAATGAGAACAGCATCGCCACTACCTGCATTGTGGGATTGTTCTTGGGGTTACGCTCAAAATAATCCACAATGCGGAATGCTTTGGCCGCATCTCGCTTGGCCAAGGCATCTTCCAACTCAAAGTTGTTAAAGTCCTTGCTGATGCCCACATTGCGTTCAATGAGCAAGGGTGTAATGTTCTTGTCCTGAGAGAGGATAGCCAGTTTATCAAGCTCGCTGAATTGCCGATTGATGTCGGTACCGATATGGTCGGCGAGCATGCTTGTTGCCTTGCTGTCGATATTGCATCCGAGCGAATTGGCATAATTGACAATCAATGTGTAGAGGTCACGACCTTCACGCACCTTATTGGAGCTGAAGACCACTCCACTACCCGATGACTTGAGCGCATCAACAAAAGGCTTGCTCTTGAGAGCCCCCCCCTTGTGACAAATAACGAGAATAGTGGATGGCAAGGATTTCTCGGCATAGGAGGCGAACAAGTCCAGGTCATTCTTGTGGCCAGACTGTTTGGGAATGAGCTGCGCCTCTCGCACGACCACTACCTTGTGTTCCGAGAAAGCCGGATATTGCTGGCAGGCACTTATAACCTCCCTCACACTGGCCGTGTTGCCATAAAACAGCGACAGGTTGAAATCGCGCTGATCCTCGGTCAATGCATAATCGATAATGAGCTGCTGAAGGCGATCAATGAAATAAGGCTCCTCGCCCTGCAGGACGTAGATGTTTCTGAATTTACCTTCCTTGATTTCCTTACTCAATGCGGTAAAAGTGATCGATTCTCGCTTGACAGCCATAACAGATGATGTGGATTGACGCTGCGAAGATAGTGAAAAATAACGTCAAATGAAGAACAGAAAGAGTCAAATATTGCGAGAGTAGTCATTTTTAACTAATTTTGCAAGAAATAGAGTAGATACCCATAGGACGACAATTAAGAATATGAGGAAATTATTTATATTATGGCTATTGACCATGGTTCTCTCACCACGAGTCCATGCTGCCACTATCGAAGAATTAAGGACACCCGACCTGTCTGGTCTCAACGCCACCGAGGATGAAGCGGAAGCCATGCGGTTCCTGTATGCCTACATGCCCCTTGCCGATGTGACTGATTACAGCGTGGAATTCCATCTCGAGAATGTACGTGCTACACTCGATGCCCGCTCACAAATGCCTTGGGGCTCCAGGGTGCCCGATTTGTTATTCAACCATTTTGTGCTCCCGTTGCGCGTGAACAACGAGGCCCTGGACATGTCAAGGCCACTGTTCTATGGCGAACTGAAGGAGCGTGTCAAGGGCATGAGTATGGAGGAAGCCATTCTTGAGGTTAACCACTGGTGCCACGAGCATGTGACCTACCAACCAAGCGACGCGCGCACGTTATCACCCCTGGCGTGCATGAACACCGCCATTGGCCGTTGTGGCGAGGAGTCGACGTTTACAGTCGCTGCCCTGCGTTCAATTGGCATACCCGCACGACAAGTATACACGCCACGTTGGGCCCACACCGACGACAACCACGCTTGGGTCGAGGCATGGGCTGACGGTCAATGGCACTTCATGGGAGCATGCGAGCCCGAGGCTGTTCTGGATTTGGGATGGTTCAATGCTCCCGCATCACGCGCACTGCTGATGCACACGCGAGCCTTTGGAGACTATAACGGTCCCGAGGAAGTGATGCTGCGCACCCGCAACTTCACCGAGATCAACCTTATAGGCAACTATGCCGCGACCGCCTCCCTGCAAGTGCGTGTTCTTGACCGTGTTGGAAATCCTGTTCCAGGAGCCAAGGTTGAATTCCGCATCTATAACTACGGAGAATTCTATCCTGCTGCCACCAAATACAGTGACTCAAAAGGGAAAGCATCACTTACAGCCGGTCGTGGCGACATGCTCGTGTGGGCCAGCAAAGACGGCTGGTATGGCTACCGCAAGGCAACCTTTGGCAAGGATGGCAAGATAGATGTCCAGCTCACGCGCAGCAACAGTCTCAAGAGTGGCTCTATCTATGAGACATTTGACATCGTGCCGCCACAAGAGCAGGCCAGGTTGCCCAGGGTGAGTGAAGAAATGGCATCGGCCAACAAAGCCCGCCTTGCACATGAAGATTCCATACGCAGAGCACACGAATCAACTTTTCTCACAGCCGAGAAAGCTCGGCAATTGTGCCCGATGGCTGTTGACTATCTTGTCAAAGCACGCAGCAACTGGCAAACCATCATGGAATTCATTCATCGCCACAACGACAATACCGACCGCGTGATTAATATTCTCAAAGGGCTGAATGAAAAGGACATGCGTGACGTAACGATGGCTATTCTTGAAGATGCCTACAATGCTCGCAGCAACCAGCTTGCACAGCGCGTGGAATATGAGATGATTACATCCCCCTTCAAGGTTGAATTGCAAGACGCCTTTGACACATCGACAGCAGCTCGATTCCAGAGCGACCCGTCGCAGCTGGTGGTTTGGGTGCGTGATCATATTGCCATTCACCCCGAGGAGAATGCCCTGCACATTGCACAAACCCCCATTGGGGTGTGGCACTCAAGGGTATCGGATGAGCGAGGCCGCGACATCTTCTTTGTGGATCTGGCACGCTCACTCAATATCGAGTCCCGCATGGATCCCGTCACAGGAAAGGTACAGTACCGCAGCGGAAGCGAATGGAGCGATGTCAACTTTGACGCCGTTGAACAACAGAATGCCCAAACAGGGATCTTGAAACTGCGTTATACCCCCACGCCAACACTTGAAGATCCAAAGTATTACCATCACTTCACGCTGTCGCGCATCTTAGATGACGGCACGACACGACTGCTGAACTATGATGAAGGGGACTCGGGGCTGGAAGAAGGCTCATCGTGGAGTAATACCTTTGAGAAAGGCGCTCCACTCGATGCCGGGAACTATATGCTCACAAGCGGCACCAGAGCCGCGAGTGGCAAAGTGCTCGTTGCCAACCGCATCTTTACCATTAGGCCGAATGAGACCACGGCCATCAGTCTAACGATGCGTCAAAGCGATGACATGGTGGCCGTAATAGGTAATTTCAATTCGGAATCAAAATTCCAACTCCTTGACAACGAGTTCAAACCCGTTGGTGACGATCCTGTGAGCATCTTGTCACAAACAGGTCGTGGCTACTTTATTGTGGGCATCTTGGGTATCGGGCAAGAGCCTACCAATCATGCCCTGCGCGACATTGCCAAGAAGGGTGCATCTCTTGACAAATGGAGCTGGCCCCTGGTACTGCTGTTCGAGAGCGAGAATGAGGCCCTGAAGTATCGTCAAGAGCATTACGGCACCCTACCAAGCAATATCATCTATGGCATCGACCGCGACGGCAACATACGCCGCCAAATTGCCGAGAGCATGAAATTGCAGAGTGATGCCCAGCTACCGATCTTTATCCTTGCTGACACGTTTAACCGCGTGATGTTCTGCTCACAAGGTTATACCATCGGCCTTGGTGAGCAACTCACCAAAGTCATCAATAATCTTGACCGATGAGACAATTGATCGATAGGCTGAAAGCATGTCATGAGTTGCACCCTGCAGAGTACAGGATGCTGCTCACCATGCCTAATGGTCCGTTGGTTGATTATCTCTATGAACAAGCTCGACAAGTTGCGCAAGAACACTTTGGGAAAGGGGTGTTTGTGCGTGGTCTCGTCGAGTTATCGAATGTTTGCCGCAACAATTGCCTGTATTGCGGCATCAGACGCGGTAATGGGCACGTGGCTCGATATACCCTCACCAGGGATCAAGTAATGTCATGTTGCGACCAGGGTTACCATCTCGGGTTCCGCACAGTTGTGCTGCAAGGAGGCGAATGGGGTGAGGAACGATCGGCATGGGTTGCGAGCCTGATTGCCGACATCCGTCGCCAATGGCCCGACTGCGCCATCACGTTATCGCTGGGCGAGCATCCGCAAGAGACCTACGCACAGTGGCGCGAGGCTGGAGCCGACCGTTACCTGATGCGGCACGAGACGATCAATGGGCGTTTATATGGCCTGCTGCACCCGAGAGAGATGTCGCACACCCACCGCTTGCAATGCCTTGGATGGCTCAAGGAACTTGGATACCAGGTTGGAGCAGGCATCATGGTGGGGGCGCCGTTCCAGTCAATCAAGAGTATTGTTGAGGATATTCAGTACCTCATTACTTTCAAGCCGAGCATGATAGGTATCGGCCCCTTTGTCCCTCAACATGACACCCCACTGGGCTGTTTTCCGGCCGGAAGTGTCGAAATGACATCGCGTCTGTACGCCATTCTCAGGTTAGCATTACCACAGGCGCTGATTCCCAGCACTACGGCAATGGCGACCCTGTCAACCGACGGCAGGATACGCGGCATCCTTGCCGGTGCCAATGTAGTTATGCCCAACCTGTCTCCACAAGAGACGCGTTCCTCCTATGCCTTGTATGACAACAAAGCCTCGCTGGGTGCCGAGTCGGCTCAAGGGCTTCGACTGCTTGAGCAAGAATTATCAACGATAGGCTATCACATCGACTGGTCAAGAGGTGACGCCATGGATAGTCATCATGTTTAAGAACCATCAAACAGAAAGCTGATTATGGGAAAGATTAATTTCACACAAATCTTGAGTGCGACTCTGGTTTTGCTCAGTATTATCGACATTGTGGGTTCAATCCCCATCATCCTGCAGCTCAGGGAGAAAGGCCGTCATGTTGACGCGACCAAAGCCACCCTCTACTCTACCCTGCTTATGGTGGGATTCTACTACGGCGGCTACTGGCTGCTGAGGATTTTTAACTGTAACATCTACTCGTTTGCCACAGCGGGCGGCTTTCTCATGTTCCTAATGGCATTGGAGATGATCCTTGACGTGGAAATCTTTAAAAACAATACGCCCAACAAGGGTGCTACCATGGTGCCCATGGTGTTTCCCCTGATTGCTGGTGCCGGAGTGCTCACGACGCTCATCTCTCTCAAAGCGATGTATGACGACATCAATATCTTCATTGGTCTGGCTATCAACATGTTGTGGGTATATGTCGTCATCAGGAGCACCAATAAAATCCAAAAACTGCTGGGTGAAGGCGGAATGATGTTCTCCCGCAAGTTTTTTGGGATCATCCTTTTGGCAATGAGCGTTAAAATGATGACAGAGAATATCGCACTATTGTTCTGAAAATGGACAAAAAACAGCTGGCCTCCTGTTGAAGCCAGCTGTTTTTTGTCTTGTATCGCAATCTTCATTTCCAAGCGGGATCACTCTCGTTCCAGCAACGGTCGAGCGCCGTGACAGCATATTGCCATTTGCCCTTGCCTGCATCGGGCAAGAGGTATGATGTTTCTCCAGTGACAGTAAGGATACTGGCAGCATCATCGAGTTTCCCCTTCTTTCCCTTAGGGAAGCGGTAAACGACATAGCGGACAGCCTGCTGCATGGGATCGCTGGTGTCGTGAGCACGCCACACAAGTGATTTCTTGCCACCCACCTTCTTGATACTAAGGTCATGCACACGGTGGGGTTTCTCGCTGTCAATCCATGTGTAAGGCGGTATGAGAGCAGGACGAGCGGTTTGATTGTTTTCAAGAGAATCAAGCACCCCTTTATAGTTGCCGGTGATGGAGTAAGCAGGCCACCAAGTCACGCCATGTACATCTTCCATGGCACGTTGTAGACGCAGCTTGTGATCGAGCTGCGTGGCATTGGTCGTATCACCGCCCTCATCAGCAATGTCGCGATGGGACATCACGTTGTTGACAGCCTGCCCATAATACATGTGCCGGCCATTGGCATGATCATTCCACCAATGCATGAGGACAAGATCGCTTGCTGCCTTGTGCTCCAATTCCCAATAGAGCTGTGGCACCATGTAGTCGACCCACCCCTGGGCAGTCCACTTGAGACAATCGGCATAGAGCGCATCATAGCATTGCAAACCATTGGTCTCACTGCCGTCGGTGTCGCTGGCCTTGTTGCGCCAAATGCCAAAGGGGCTGATGCCAAAACGCACCCAGGGCTTCAACTCCTGGATGGTGCCATGCAACTGCTCGATGAGCAGGTCGACATTGTTCCGACGCCAATCGTTCTTGTCCCAGCCAATGCCATACTGGTTGTAGGATACCGTATCGGGGAACTCGGCTCCAGTCACCGGATAAGGATAGAAGTAGTCATCCATGTGCAATGCGTCGATATCATAGCGAGTAAGGATGTCACGGACTACCTTGTCGATAAAGTCTCGGCTCTCGGGCAAACCTGGGTCGAAATAGAGTTTACCGTCGGCATACTTGAGGAACCATTCGGGATGCTCATAGTAGATATTGCCAGGAGCAGGCTTGTCCTCCTCGCTGCTTGTTACACGATAAGGGTTGATCCAAGCGTGGAGCTCCATGCCCCGTTGATGCGTTTGTTCAATCATAAATTGCAAGGGGTCCCACAGCGGCTGCGGAGCTTTACCCGGTTCTCCTGTCAGCCAACGGCTCCAGGGTTCAAGTCGACTCGGATAAGCGGCATCGGCCTGGGGCCGTATTTGCCAGATTACCGCGTTGCAATTGGCACGCTTCAGCAAGTCAAGTTGAGCAATGAGGTATTGGCGTGTCTGCTCGGGTGTCATCTGGGAATACTGCTTCTGGCCGATGATGTGCATCCAAGCGCCACGGAACTCATGTTTGGGTAGCACTGCTGTTGCAGCCGTATCATGAGCATTCAAGCATAAAGCCAATGCCAGCAAGATTGACAACAGGAAAAAACGTCTCATCATATAATCACTTGATTTGGTTATTGGTCATCGGAAACATTGGTCCACACATAGGCTCCCAAGTCGATTGCGCCATTGGCAAAACGGTCATTGCCATAGCGGTCGTATCGGGCCTCCTGCGGACATAAAGCGGGATTGCCCTTGCCTATTGCGTCGCTCTGATTGCCCAAACGGTAATCGAAATGATAGTCATCACGGACAGTGAGGAAGTCGGGGTCGGCATCCCACACACAGTTGATGAAATGAGCATCATCATTTCCCTTGTTCTTGAGCAGGCAGTAACGCAAATACACGTTATAGTCATCGAGTTTGAGCTCGTTGAGTTCTGGGCACAGGCCATAAAGGATGCAGTTGTCAAAGCAAGCTCTGATTTTGCCGACAGTGCCGTTAGTGAACTCCACGTCATAGACGCTGACCAAGGGTAAAGTGGGTACGACAAAGAGGTAGTTGTTGGCAAATGTGCATTGGCTCATCATGACTTTGCCGCCAGCGAAGTAGCCAACCTCCTGGGCCGCATCACTGAACTCAGTTCCGATAGCTTGCACGTAACAAGCCGCCGTGGCCAGGCAGGTTGACGCCGAATTAGTCAGCACACAGTTCACGAGTTTGAGGGCACACTGTGTCGTGTCACCATAGGCGCTGCAGTGCATACCGATGCTGCTGCCCTTCATAATGACGTGCTTGAGGACGTTGCCCATGGTGGGAGGTGTGAAGATGACGCCACCCCACTGTCCCGACATGACATCGAAACTTGTGGTCCCCACGACACGGTCCAGGCGGTCTCCACGCAGTGTAATAGGTGCCTCGGCAGTGCCGTTGGCAATGATCTTGCCTGCACAACGAATCGCTCCCTTGTCGTGGAACAAAAGGGTCACGCCAGGGTCAAGAGTGAGGGTTGCACGCTGCGAGACAAACATCGTGTCATAGATGAGATAGGGCTTTGCTGCTGTAAATCGCGTGTTGCGAGAAATCGTGTCACCCATGATGCGCACCACGTCCTGCCCCCAGGCAGTGAGAACAATGCTTTGATTCACGCCATTGGTAACAAACTCCAACCGATCCTCAAGCAGTGTTGGCTCGTCTTTCTCCATCTCATCGAGTTTGGCCTCGATAAAGATGAAAATCGAGTCGTTGCCACGTATTTCCACATTCTGGAACTCATCGCCACGTATGCCGTCGACATTGAGGTGGAAATGGCCCTTGCTGGCGAGGCCTGCCACCTTAATTGACGAGATGTTTATTTGTTTCTTGCTTCGGTTATAGACCACCATCTGCTTGGTGGCTGTTCCTTGCAGCGTGATGACCGTATCAAAGGCCACCGTATCCCTGTTAAAGGCCAACACATCGCTGGAAGAGGTGGTAAACCCGTCCTCGATGCAGGATGAAAACAACACAGCCAGCAGCAAGGCTAATGTCATTGTCAACAGATTGAACCTACTCTGTATCATATCATCGTGTGATCTTTTTATA
>FLNX01003050.1_pt1 | contig 43649 bp, 40 predicted proteins | sample 1140341 | NCBI WGS metagenome assembly FLNX01 (sample SAMEA3878208, study PRJEB12797) | bioreactor metagenome | biome: Moose rumen | place: Sweden | collected 2011-10 | reverse complement strand
AAGACTTAGGCGGCTTTCCTTTTACTCCTTACAAGATTGCAAGAAGAGTGCAACTACCAAGCAATATAGCCTGCCAAGAAAAAGCAGACAATCGCAATTGTAAATACGATTCTTGCTGTCATTGCACGCCCTCCAAAAGTAAATTCCGACGTTTTTCAACATCGGTGAGCTTTGAAGAGCAACCGCCAGTTTCCTTCGGGATTTCTCCCTATGACTGCGCAGTTTAAATTTTCGGCGTTTTCGGAGCGGAATTTTAGAGACGTTGGTTGCGGTGCGGGTGACAAAAAAAGCGTACCGAGTGCCGTTTGTCCCGGTGCGCTTTTCTTTTGATTAGAGTGACCTGCCCGGAAGATTGCTCTCCCGAACAACGTCAATCAGTGGTTACTCCTCAACAGCTTCGGCAGCTGAGTAAGTATCGAGATACTGCCAAGTTCCAGAAGCTGAGCTTGATGTGTAAACATTCGCATAGACAGCATTTGTCTGCTGAGTTGGTTTTGAACCTGCTTCATATCCAAGGTCCTCTGCACTAATTGTTGTCGTGAGATCAGCTGTTTTTTCTCCACTCTTCACTTCAGCTTTTGTGAGGGCACCATTGTAGATGTCTACGACATATCCACCAGTGTAAGTTGTCGTTTCATTCTCAGTGTTAAATTCTGGGTAAACATTTACGGTCATGACATAGTTGCCATTTGCATCCGCTGTCAATGGGGAGGTGTCTTTGTCTGATGTAGATGTCCAGCCGATGTATTCTTTCTCAACAGCTTTCTGCTCTGCACCGTTTACTGTTACACCATCAGTCCCAAAATTTTTTGCCTGAAGGTCATAAACGTTTGTGAAGCGAGAAACGTAAGGTTTAAACGTACCATTATTGTTTGCGAATGCTACAATGCAAAGTGACCTTGGGCTAGAAGAAACTTCGCGAGCGACTTCCTCAGCACTTGCACTTGCATCTGTTGTGTGCAAGTCCCAGATGAATCCCATTGCAGCACCAGAACCAGAAGTTCCGTCCTTGTTCAATGTGATTACAGCCATAGCACCACGATGCTTAGCTGTTGTTGAATTGTAGCATCTGTAAGTGTCTGTCGTGCTTGAGTTTGTGTATGACAATGTGTAATTGTTGTTTGAACCAGTGATAGCTCCTTCTGGATCATCATCGTCTTCTCCACATGATGTGAAGAATCCTGCTGTCAAGAGCAATGCTGAAGCAGACATTGCTGCGATTACTTTTTTTGAAAGTTTCATTGTAATCTCCTTTCAATCGGGTGGGTGATTTAAACCACCGATTAAATTGAATATTGTTTTATCCGACCTACCGTCAGATATTTTCAATTCTAACTTAGGGTTCAAAAAAATTCTATTCGTAGGTGAAAAAAAACTAAAGTTTTTACGAATATGAGAAAAATCCTTTTTTGCTCTTAGAAAATTCTAATTTTTTGTTATTTTTGAAAAGAAACGCTTAGGACTCACTCGGACAACGGCATTCCCCACCAATCCACCCATGCGCAAGAATTGCCACGCAATTCTTGGCGTGCTTGCATCCAACCAGCAATCTCCTAGGACTCATTCGGAACTCGGCAAGCATTTTGCTCCCTCACTTTTTTTATAGCCTCTTTCAATGACATTCCCGAATCAAGAAGCTGTTCGAGTTCATCGATTCCCTTTGAGACACCTTGCTTGAAGCTTCCTTCGATGTTCGAGAGCATGTCGCGCTCGCGGACTTCTGCGTGGTATTGGGCGAGAAGCAATGCCCTGTCGCTGCTGATTGATGATAAAACTTTCTGCGCGTTCATGATTCCGACCTCCGTTTTCGCTATTTCGTTGACGATGCCCGACGAACTGGAGTTGTCGGCTTTCTTGAAGAACAGCGCCCACTTTTCCGCTTTCGTCAGTTTCGCGATTTCGTTTTTCGAGTACTTCTTCGCCGAGCCGAGCTTTGTGAGTTCGATGAAGATTACGTTCAGTCTGTCGGCAAGTCTCTCTCCGCGCTCTCCTTTCATCGTGTACCGAGTCAGCACGGAATCGTTTTCCTTGTCGGCATCGCTCTCCTGTTTGTAATTATAGTCCAAAATGGAGATTTGGTAGACTTTTTTGACGCTGCCCCACGACTCCCCCTTGTTGAGGTATGCGCCCAGCAGCCTCGCCGCTTGGTATTCCGCGCGCTTCCCAAAGTCGTATTTCTGCTGCCACGCCTGCATTTCTATCTCTGCGGCTTCGCCTGTGGAGAAATGGACGTTTATGTCGTAGTCAACATCCCTTTGCCCTGCGAAATCCTGAACGGCATCGTTCGGCTCAAAGCTGACATCGGCGATGTCCTCTCCGATTGCCGCTTCCAAGAAATCGTGCAGCGCAATCCTTGACTCGTCCGTCGGCTGCGTGAAAATCGCCTTGAACGTGCTGTCGAGCCTTGGGTTCAGGATTTTTCCCTTGTGCGATTCTATGTACGCAAGCTCGTCCACCGTAGGATTCTCTGTGTCGAATTCAATTTTTTTCATAAATGCTCCACATCGTATTTATCGCGAAATTTTCATTTTCTGCAAAAAAAGCGGATGATTTTCATTTTTCTGAGCAGGAAAATAGGTGGTTAAAAAAATCGGTGGTTTAAATCACCCACCGAAAAAAGGAGTTTGCAAATGAAACTTTCTAAGAAAATTCTCGCTGCAATGTCCGCAACAGCATTGTTGGCGACAGCATCGTTCTTCACATCTTGCTCGGACGATGATGAGGATTCTGCGTTCTCTGGAAAAAAAGTCGATTTCGACAACAGCTATGTGACAATTTCTGACAACAATGTAGTTGCACATGCGACAAAGGACACAACTGGAGCTAAGGAAAACACCACCTACTACTATCGTGCTTTCAACAAGCTTACAACAAAGCACTACGGTTCTACCTGCACAATCACATTGACGCCAACGACAGATGGCATCAACTATGAGAGCGAAAAGAGAAATGGTGTTAACGGTTTTGTTTTTGATATGAATGATGGGACTGAGGACACATATAATTTCTTGATTGCCTCTGTTTGCTACAATCCTACAACACAGAACGTCGGAACATATATTTCTCAGTTCAAGAACGCTCTTATAAAGAACAATAACTTCAGCGACAAGTCCAGCTTTACTGACAAAGATGGAACACAGATTTCAACAAAAGAAAACTCAAACGGAGCTGTGGAAGTCGAAATTATCAATGGAAACACCACTGGTTCAACTCAGTTTGGCACTTCTACTGCATATTATGGTTTTAAAGCATCAGATTTTTCAGTAAACGATGCTGGAAACATTGTGGTCGTAATAAAAGTCACGCAGGACTCTGCATCTGGCGACTATGAGGTTGCATATTACAAATCTGCTGATGACGCTGCTTCAACAACAGTGAATCCTGTTGCAAAATTCACAGTAAAAGATAGTTATACTATCGAAAGCGGGTACAATCAGGAAAAAATGGCTATGTACGCCAACATCTATCCAGGTCAGCATCTCGTTGCAGACTTCGCTTTCACAGACACTGTTGGAAATGCTATTCCGTTCGAGGATGAGGTCGTCGAAGAATAACCAAACTCCCGCGTGAGTTCCCTTGACTGGCGGCTCGGCGGAGCGTGAAAAAGCCCTGCGCATTTCGGATGTCCAAAACGGACGCAAAACGAATGTGCAGGGCTTTTTTTGTCAAATGTGCTCAACTGTGCTATATTCTAAAGGGGTGTCGATATGGAGAGAAGTTACAGTTTCAAGCCGATTGAGGATTTGGTTTTCGCGGACGATTTCATGTTCGGAGCGGTGATGCACGAGCCTGAAATTTGCAAAGGGGTAATTGAGCTTCTGCTTGGGATAAAGGTAGACCACATAGATTATCCTGAACTGCAGAAAACCATCAGCCCGTACTACAACACGAAGGGAGTCCGTTTGGATGTGTATGTGGCTGGCAGCGACAAGATATTCGACGTTGAGATCCAGTCGTACAAGATTGAGACAATCGGCAAGCGGACCCGCTATTACCAGTCGATGCTGGACGTGGACAGCCTGTTGAAGGGAGCCGACTATTCGGAATTGAAGGAGAGTTACATCATCTTCATCTGCCTGGACGACCCGTTCGGAAAGGATCTTCCGTTGTACACGTTCGAGCGGAAATGCAAGGAAAAGGCGGATGTCGACTTGAACGACCAGACCCACCACCTGATTTTCAACTGCGCAGCCTACAACAAAGAAAACAATCCCGGAATAAAGGCTTTTCTGTCTTTTGTCCGCGGAAATTCAGCAGATTCCAATTTTACGAAGGAGATCGAGACCATGGTACAGACAAAGAAATTCCAGAACACGTTCATAAACGAGTATCTCGCGATAAATCTCCACGAGCGTGATTTGCGGAAACGTGCGACCGAGCAGGGGCTACAGCAAGGACTACAGCAGGGGCTTCAGCAGGGGAAAGTCGATGCGTATATTGATTTGATAAAATCAAATTTGCTTTCGATAAAGGATGCCTCGGTCAAGTTGGGAATGCCCGAATCTGAAATTCAGAAAATGCTTGAGGGCGATTGACGTTCGCGCTATGAGAATATCGCTTTTTTGCTGCCATTTGAGATTTTCGCCGATGAAAAGAGTGCTTTTTGGGCTTTTCTTTGTTGCCCTCGTTGTTTCGCCGCTTTTTGCGAAGAAAAAAAGCAAGGCTCCTGTAAAAGACGATAGAGTCTATGACCTTGAGCTTTCTGCCGACGATATCGTCGTTCTGCCGGAAGACGAGGCGCATCGCGTCAAGGATTGCGGAGGCGTTCATCTTTTTGTGCGGAAGCGGGGCGACATTCAGAGCGTTTCTCTTCTTGTGGACAGCGACAACTACAACGACCCCGACCTTTCGCTCATGCGCGCTAAGGAATTCAACAGTGTGAACGGAAACGAAGTCCGCTACGCTTACGGCTCAAAATCTTCGTTCAGGATGGAGCGCACGCCGAATGCGCTGATTTCTTCCACAGTCGAGAAGACTTTCTTCGGCGACTGCTTCCACATCTACATTCCAAAAAATATGTACTACGGCTACGTCATTCAAACGCAGAACGAATGCGTTTTCGAGGACGGAATGAGGGTGTCCGTGAGGGCGTTCGCGGAAAAGCACTGCGACGCGGGTGGAAAATTCCATGACAACAAGCTGGACCTGAATCTTTCCGATTGGCAGACCGAGGAATCGTTCTTCAAAATCGCATCTGCTTCAGACGGAAAGGTCGGGCACATTTCATCGGCGAAGAATCTTCCTCAGAAGCTTGTGGAAAAAATAGAAGAGCTCGATGTCGCCGAAAAAATCGACCTTGTGTTCGCAATCGACGCCACCGAGAGCATGAAAGACGATTTTGCCGAATTGAAGAAGAACTGGCTTTCAAAATTCGAAAAGCAGATGAAGAAATTTCGGGACGCACGAATCGGGCTTCTTTTGTACAAGGATTACGGCGATGAATACAGTTCCGGCGGACTCCCCGTCAAGAATCTGGGCTTTCTGAAAAATGCGGCTGCGTTTTCAAAAAGCGTGAAGAATGTTTCCGTGAAGGGTGGGGGAGACCGGGAGGAAGCTGTCTTTGAAGCTCTGTACGCGTGCTCGGAGGCTTTCGACTGGAGAAGCGACGCCAAAAAAAAGATAATCCTGATTGGCGACGCACCGCCTCATCCAGAGTCGAACGCGAAATTCGGCATGGACTTTGACGGTGTGTCAAAAATCCTTGCCGAAAAAGGCGTTTCCGTGGACTGCTTTTTGATTTCGGATTCGGAAAACAAGAACGCTGACATGAAGAGAGTCGACAAAAACAGCGTCGCCGACGAGCTTTTGAACGCCGTGGAAACGCTGGATGCAAAATGAGCTTGCCGTTGTCCAACTGGGGCCGCTTATTTTGGAATCACCTTCCATTTGCCGTCGGTTTTCTTCCATATTCTTTGGTTTTCCGAGCCTCTGAATTCAAGAGCGAGATTCTTCTTTTCCTCGACGAACCTTCCGTCTATCAAGTAGTCCAGGCAGTCGAGCAGCCGCTGCGTGTGTTCGGTGCGTTTCCGGCCGTTCTCGTTCAGCAAATCTTCGTCCAGGAGGTAGCCGCTCCACGCCCAGATGTCCTTTTGGGGGAATCGCGCTTTCACTTTCTCAAGGAACGGAGCCAGGACGGCCTGGTTCTCCTCCTCGAAAGGCTCTCCGCCCAGCAGCGAAAGCCCGGTTATGTGGCTCGGAGCTAAAAGCGACAGAATCTTCTCTTCGACTTCCTCCGTGAAAGGTTCTCCGTAATCGAAGTCCCACGTCATGTAGTTGAAGCAGCCCTTGCAGTGGTTGCGGCAGCCGGAGACGAAAAGCGACACCCTGATTCCGAGTCCGTTTGCGATATCCAAGTTTTTTATTTCCGCATAATTCATTGAAGTAAGTATAATCCGAACGCGTGGTGTGAAAAAAGTGTTTTTTTGTGGGCTTTTGTTTTGGCTTTACACATATTTTACATATATTTTAAGATGATATTATTGTGTTTTGAATGATAGCATTTACACTCTTATATCGGGTGTCGCGGAAAAATCGCTTCACCTAAAAATCAACAAATCAAAGAGGTTTTTATGAAAAAAATCAGTCGCATCGTCGCTGTTGCCATCGCTTTTTCAGCGGTGTTCATCGGATGCAAAAAAGAGAAGACGGGGGGCGAAGGTTCTTCGTCTGGAGCCGCTTCGAAGCCGCTCAACTTGATAATCGCCCACAACCAGACGTCTCTTGAGAATCCGTATGCCTACGGAATAAACGCATTCAAAGAGAAATTGGAGGACATCTCGGGCGGACAAATCACTGTGACTTGTCATCATGGAACGCTCGGTGAGAACGAGAACGAGCTTGTCGAAAAATTGCAGATGGGAGCCGCTTCAATCGTCGTCGTCTCTCCTGGCTTCATGGCTTCTGTAGGAGTTCCCGAAGTTGACGTGTTTTCGCTTGAGTACCTGTTCAAGAGCTTCGACCACTGGAGAAACTGCCTCGATGGCCAGTTCGGAACAGAACTTGCCGACCTAATAAACAAGAAGAGTGGAAACAATTTCCGCATTTTGGGGTATTGGTCTGCCGCCGTCCGCGACTATTATGGTAAAAAACCGATTCGTACCCCTGCCGATTTGAAGGGGATGACAATCCGAATCCAATCGGCGGCTGTGCAGCAACAGTTCTGGAAGGCGTGCGGAGCAGTTCCGACTTCTGTCGCCTGGGGTGAACTGTACCAGGCTTTGCAGCAGGGGGTCGTTGATTCCGCCGAGAACGACTACACGAACTTCATGCTCAAGGAACACCACAAGACGAAGAACGGCCATTTCATCTGCGAGACCGAACACGATTTCACCACGCGCTTGATGCTGATTGACGGTAGTTTCTACGATAAGCTCACGGACCAGCAGAAAGCTTGGGTCGATCAGGCTTCTAAGTACGCTACCCAGGTAGAGCGGCAGAAAACGTTCGAGCAGGCTTCATCTTCCAAGGCAAAAGTCATCGCCGACGGAGCTGAAATCGTCGACAACAAGGACATCGACATCGATGCTTTCGTCGCAATAGCGGTTCCCATCCAGGACGAATTCGCGAAGAAGACCGGTATGGAAAGGTATATACAAATGGTTCGCGATACGAAGTAGTTCGCCGTTTTTTTTCATTTCGTGAACGAAGGCTGCGGATTTTCTTGTTCCGCAGCTTTCGTTTTTATCGTTGAGGGCTTCTTTATTATGGACAAAGCAATAGAAAAACTAAACAAGATTCACATAGCGGTAAGCGGAGTTTTCCTGTCGATTTTCTTCGTGACAATCGTCGTGCAGGTGTGCGTTCGCCTCTTGTTCAGGGTGCTTCCGCTTCTGTTCCCCGACATCGCTCCCGTTTCAATGATATGGACTGAGGATGTCACAATGTACTCGTTCATTTGGTCCGTGTTCCTTGGCGCGTCCGCGATGATTTATCCCGAAAGGCATTTTGCGTTCACGTCGATAATCGACAACGTAAAGAATGAGCGGGCGAAAGCCGTCATCCATCTTGCAATAATGGCTCTTGTTCTCGTATTCATGTGCCTGCTTGTGTACTACGGCTGCATCGTGACGAAAAAATTCTGGAACTATCGCGGGACAAGTCTCCCAGCGCTCAAACGCGGATGGACGTGGCTGTGCCTTCCCGTGAGCGGTGCGTTCGGATGTGTCTATCTTGTCCAGAAGATTTCGCATGACTTTTGTAGGATTTTTGGTAAAGTGGAGGCAAACTGATGGCGGCGATTCTTGTCGTTCTTTTCATTCTTTTCGTGGCGATTGGCGTACCGATTTCGTTTTCCCTTGGGCTTGTTTCCTTTGTCGGAATTTTCGCCCTTCCCGACATACCGAACATGATTGTGTTCACGAAGATGTTCAACGGACTGAACAGCTTCACACTTCTTGCAGTACCTCTGTTCATTCTCGCAGCGAACATCATGAACGAAGGCAACATAACGGACAGGCTCATAAGGTGGTGCAACGCGCTTGTCGGACACAGAAGGGGAGGACTTGCGTATTCTAACATCCTTGTCTCCATGATTTTCGCGGGAATATCGGGAAGCTCCCAGGCCGACACTGCCGGAATAGGCTCTGTCTTCATTCCTGCAATGAAGAAGGAGGGGGTATGACGATGGGACGAGCGTCGGCGTGACTGCCGCCTCTTCCACTCTCGGCTCGATAATTCCTCCAAGCATCATAATGGTCGTGTATTCTGGAATAGCTAACGTGAGCACTGGCGCTCTTTTCATGACAGGCCTCGTTCCTGGAATCCTTCTTGGGCTTGCGATGATGGCGATTGTCTGGTGGCAGCGCAGCCGTTTTCCTGCAGGGAAAAAGGTCAGTGCGAGGGAGATGCTCTCCCTCACGAAAGAGTCTGTTCCTGCCTTGTTCACACCGATACTTCTCATAGGTGGAATTTGCTCTGGTCTTTTCACACCTACGGAGTCGAGTGCGATTGCCAGCTTGTATGCGTTCTCGATAAGCATATTCTACTACAAGTCTATAACTCTCAGGGATATTCCACGCATCCTCGTCGACACTATGAAACTCAGCTCTCTTTCTCTTTTCGCCTTGGCTTCCGCATGTGCGCTCGGCGAGCTTCTGAGCTATTACCAGTTGAACGTGGCCATTCAGGATTTCTTCTCTGGACTTGCCGCAGGAAAGATAGCGTTCACCCTCATAATCGTGTTGTTCTTCCTGTTCGTCGGAACCTTCATGGACGCTGTTCCTGCGATGATTCTGTTCGTGCCGGTCATCCTTCCTACCGCCCTGTCGCTCGGCGTGAATCCGATAATGCTCGGTCTCATAATCGTTGTGACTTTGGCTCTTGGGCTTGTGACCCCTCCGTATGGACTGTGCCTTCTCCTTTCGGCTTCAATCAACAAGATGAGAATCGAGGACGCGTTCAAGGGGACTCTTCCGTATTTGATATCATCGCTTGTCATCCTGCTTTTGATGGTCGTTTTTCCCGACATGTGGATTGCGATTCCTACGGTCCTTTTCCCGGCGTTGTTCAACTAAAAAAATGCGGAAAACCGGATTCTGTCCCGTTTCCCGCATTTTTTCCTACAGGTGCAAGACCCTTTCCTTGATTTCCTGGGTGCGGCCCTGGTTCCAGTATTGGGTGCCGATGTAGCCGCAGGTCCTTCGCGCGACGTTCATCGTGGACTGGTCGGTGTTGCCGCAGTTCGGGCACTTCCAGACGAGCTTGTTCTCGCTGTCGGTGACGATTCTGATTTCGCCCGTGTAGCCGCATTTCTGGCAGCAGTCGCTCTTGGTGTTCAGCTCCGCGTACATGATGTTGTCGTAGATGTGCTTGAGCAGTGCCATGACCGCCGGGATGTTGTTCTCCATGTTCGGGACTTCCACGTAGCTCACGGCTCCGCCCGGGGAAAGTTCCTGGAACTGGCTCTCGAACGTGAGCTTCGTGAACGCGTCAATCGGCTCCGTGACGTGGACGTGGTATGAGTTCGTGATGTAGTTCTTGTCCGTGACGCCCTCGATTTCTCCGAAGCGTTTCTTGAGGCACTTCGCGAACTTGTAGGTCGTCGATTCAAGCGGAGTGCCGTAGAGGGAGAAGTCGATGTTGCTCTCCTTTTTCCAGACGGCGCATTTCTCGTTCATCTTCTTCATCACCTCGATTGCGAACGGTGTCGCGCTCGGGTCGGTGTGGCTCTTTCCCGTCATGTACTTGACGCATTCGCAGAGACCCGCGTATCCGAGCGAGATTGTCGAGTATCCGTTGAAGAGGAGCTTGTCGATTGTCTCGCCCTTGTTCAACCGCGCGAGCGCACCGTTCTGCCAGAGAATCGGAGCCACGTCGCTTGGAGTGCCGAGAAGGCGCTGGTGCCTGAGCATGAGCGCCCTGTGGCAAAGCTCCAGCCTTTCGTCGAAAATCCTCCAGAACGCGTCCATGTCGCCGCCTGACGAGCACGCGACGTCCACCAGGTTTATCGTGACGACGCCCTGGTTGAACCTTCCGTAATACTTGTGCTTTCCAGGCTCGTAGTTGCCCGCGTTCGCCACGTTTCCGACTCCGGCCTCGGTGAAGCGGTCCGGGGTGAGGAACGAGCGGCAGCCCATGCATGTGTACACGTCGCCCTTCAGTTCCTTCATCTTCTTCTCGGAGATGTAGTCGGGGACGAGCCTCCTTGATGTGCACTTCGCGGCAAGTTCCGTCAAGTAGTAGTACTTGGAGCCTGGCGTGATGTTGTCCTCTTCCAGAACGTAGATGAGCTTGGGGAATGCCGGCGCGACCCAGTAGCCCGATTCGTTCTTCACTCCCTTGTACCGCTGGTTCAGCACTTCCTCGATTATCATCGCGAGGTCGGCCTTCTCGCGCTCGTTCTTCGTCTCGTTCAGGTACATGAAGACGGTGATGAACGGAGACTGCCCGTTCGTGGTCATGAGCGTGACGACCTGGTACTGGATAATCTGCACTCCCCTGTTGATTTCTTCCTTGACGCGCATCTCGACGATTTCGTCAATCTGCTCTTCCGTGTATTTTATCCCTGAGATTTCCTCAATCTTCTTCAGTTCCTTCCTGAATTTCTGCCTTGAGATTTCCACGAACGGAACGAGGTGCGTGAGCGAAATCGACTGTCCGCCGTACTGGCTTGAAGCCACCTGCGCGATTATCTGCGTTGCGATGTTGCACGCCGTTGAGAAACTGTGCGGCTTGTCGATTTTCGTGCCTGAGATTACCGTTCCGTTCTGCAGCATGTCCTCGAGGTTGACGAGGTCGCAGTTTCCCGTGACGATGCCGTTCGCGAGCACGAAGTTCTTCTCGTCGTCGACTTCAAGACACCATACTTCGTCTTCCCTTGCGAATTCTTTAGAGAGGACAGTGTACGAGAAGCTGAAATCTGGATTGAAGGAAAAAAGAATCGTGTGCTTCCTTCCTTCCTCTCCCGTGAAATTCGTGACTTCGCCTGTCAAATCATTCTCGGCTGTTATGTAGAGACCCGCAGTCGGCGCGAATTTTCTGATGAAGTCGATTGTATTCTCGTCGCTGCTCTGTATTCTGTATGTTCTGGATTCCGGGTTGTTTATGGCCATCTTGCCGTCGGCGCAGTAAAGTCCGTTGAGGAATGCCCTCACGTCGTCAGGATTGTTGAATTCTGGGATTTCCTTGTGATAATCGTAGACGACGGCCGACCTGTCTCCGTTCTCGAAAACCTGCTCCCTTACTTTGCATCCTTCGATGTTGAATCTTTCGAGCCACTTGTTGTCTTTTTCTCCGCAGAGCCTGATTCTCGTCGAATTGTTCTGCTTTCCAGACCCTTCGTATTCGACGGTGCCGTCTCCGAGCGCGAATCCCTTGCACCACAAAAGCTTCTGTTCTGTATTGAAGTTTTCGTAGTCGGCGTCCTGGTCGTAGATTTTTGGAGCCTTGATGAGTTTGTCGCCTTCCTTGAGGGCTGTCGTCACGGTTCCATCCTGCAAGTACCAGCGGTGGTCTTCGGTTGCGAGGACTTCCTTCGTGATTTCCTTTTTGCCGTTGTAGAAAGTGAATTTGAAAAGCTTCTGCGTTCCGTATTTCTTCACGGTCGCGCCCTTCCATTTGCCGTCTTTTGTGAGAACCGTGATTCTCTCTCCGTCCGAGAAATCCTCGAAGCTCTTCACTCCCTTGTCGGTGATGAACCGTGTCTCTCTTGCAAGGCAGTTGTGCATGTGCTGCGCGAAGTAGTCCGCGTCGTGGAAGTGGATGATGCCTTCGTTGTGCGCCTCCACGATTTCAGGCGTGAGGAGGAAACGCTTTGTGATGTCTTTTGAGACTTCGCCCGCCATGTAGTCGCGCTGGACCGAGACGACTGTGGAATTCTTGTTGGAATTCTCCTGCTTCACTTCCTCGTTCTGGCATTCGATGAGCGACATTATCTGGTCGTCGGTGGAATTCGCCTTGCGGTTCAGGGCGTGCTGGTAGCGGTATGTGATGTACTTTTTGGCGACCGTGAACGCGCTTGCCTTCATGATTTCGTCTTCCACGAGGTCCTGGATTGCCTCCACGTTCATCTCGTGGTTCTCCTCCTCGCACTTTCTTTCTATGTTTTCTGAGATTTTCTGGATTGTCTCTTCGCTGAGCTGTTCTGTGAGGGGAACTTCCTTGTTCGCTCCTTTTATTGCCTTGACGATTTTTTGTGCGTCGAAAATGACTTCTTCACCGTTTCTCTTGATGATTTTCATTGGCTTTCCCATCCCGTTTTTTTATGATTTTTTTGAAAAAAGCTCTTGACACTCCCGTTTCTTTGTTTGTGTCATTTTTCAAAAAAATGCCTGAAAAACACTAGATATAGCGTTTTTCAGAACAGATAAAATATAGAGTGGAAAAAATGAGGTGTCAATAAATCTTTCTGTGGACAACTTGTGGAAAACCTTGTGGAAAAGTCCTCCGAAGTCAATGCTGATTAGCGTTTTCGGATTCATGAAAAAAATTTTGTAATTTACTGTCATGTTCGAAATCAGAAAAATGAAATTTTTCGTGGATTTTTTTGGCCTTTTTCCTATGGACATTGTTTTTGAATTCCGCTAGAGTATGGGCAAGACAAAGGTGTCTGAGACAAAATGCTATTGGTTCGTTCAAAAATGAATCGATGGAATCTTGTCCGAGGCATTTTTGTCTTTTTTTTTGATTTCAATGTCCGTTGGTGGCGGAAAGTCGCAGGCGGAATGAAAATAAGGGGTTATGCTTTATGGCAATCAAAGAATTTAACGTTAAGAACGCTTATTGCAAGCGCGTTTGGGACGAGCTCAAGACTCGTTATGCTGATCAGGAGCACTTCTTGCAGGCTGCCGGCCTCGTTTTGGAGACGCTCTCCCCGGTCGTGGACACAATGCCGGAGCTTGAGAACACAGCTGTTCTCGAACGCTTCGTTGAGCCGGAGAGAATCATCATGTTCCGTGTGCCTTGGACAGACGACCAGGGAAAGCCTCACGTGAACCGTGGTTTCCGCGTTCAGTTCAACTCTGCGATTGGACCTTACAAAGGAGGCTTGCGCTTCTCTCCAGAAGTCGGTCTCGACGTTCTCAAATTCTTGGGATTCGAGCAGGTCTTGAAGAATTCTTTGACAACCCTCCCGATGGGCGGTGGAAAGGGTGGTTCGGACTTCGACCCGCACGGAAAATCAGATGGCGAAGTCATGAGGTTCTGCCAGTCGTTCATGACTGAGCTTTACCGCCACATCGGAGCCGACACCGACGTTCCAGCCGGAGACAAGGGCGTTGGCGGACGCGAAGTCGCTTGGATGTTCGGACAGTACAAGAGAATCGTCAACAACTTCACAGGCGTTCTCACAGGAAAGGGATTGGACTTCGGCGGTTCTTTGATTCGCCCGGAGGCTACAGGATACGGCCTCATCTACTTCGCTGAGTGTATGCTCAAGGCTGCCGGAACAGACTTCAAAGGAAAGACGGCCATCATCTCCGGTGACGGAAACGTCGCCCAGTACGCTTGCGAGAAGGTCACTCAGTTGGGCGGAAAAGTCATCACATTGTCTGACTCGACTGGTTACATCCTCGACGAGGACGGAATCGACGCCGAGAAGCTCGCGTACGTCATGGAATTCCGCGGCCGCAAAGAGAAAATCGACGCTTACGTCAAGAAATATCCAAAGGCAAAATTCTTCAAGGGCGAGAAGCCATGGGGAGTCAAGGCCGACTGCGCTTTCCCATGCGCAACTCAGGACGAAATCTACATGGAAGATGCCGAGAAACTCGTGAAGAACGGAGTGAAGCTCGTCGCGGAGGGCGCCAACATGCCGACACGCGCCGACGCAATCGCGTTCTTGCAGTCAAAGGGCGTTCTCTTCGCTCCAGGAAAAGCGTCTAACGCTGGTGGCGTCGCGGTTTCCGGCCTTGAGATGTCACAGAACTCTGAGAGACTCTCATGGACTCGCGAAGAAGTCGATGCGAAACTCAAGCAGATCATGACTAACATCCACGACAACGCCTACGAAACAGCCAAAAAGTACGCTCCAAGCGCAACTCCAGACTACGTTTCCGGCGCGAACATCTACGGCTTCCTCAAAGTCGCCCGCGCTATGATGGCTCAGGGATTGGTCTGATACAATGCGACCACGAGAATCCGCAAAGCGGATTCTCGCAGAACTTCGCGCAAGCGAAGTTCCTGGCACATGGATTGGTCTAATATGAATCTTTCTGGTGGCTGAGCGCAGTCGAAGCCGCCATGACAACCCGCTTGATTTTTGCGAATCTTGCGGGCTTTTTTTTGCCCTTCCTTTGTTCTTCATGCTCTAATAGAAGGCTTGTCTTTTTGCGATGTTTGTAAAACTGAGTCGGATATTTTATAATTGAATCCATGAAAATCGGACTAGTTCTCTCTGCTATTTCTTCTATGTTGGCTCTTTCCTCTTGCGGCAGCAAAATTCCAGAGCTGCATCCTACGGCTGACAATCCTGTAAAAATATCCCTTTGGTACGACGCATCCGTCACAGAAGCCGGCGCGCCGCCCGCCGATTGGGTTGCCTACAAGATAATCCGTGAGAAATTCGGCATCGACCTTGAGCTTACGATGCTTCCTTTGAACGCGACCGACCGCGACGTGAAGGTGAACGCGGCCGCCGATGGAGGATTCCTTCCCGACATGGTTGTCGTCAACAGGGAGCCGCTCCTCAATTTGATAGACAAGGGCCTTGTCATGCAGGTGGACGACTTGTACCCGCTCATGCCTAACAGGACCGAGAAAATGTACAACGAGACTTCCCGCAGGTTCGCGACGGTGAAAGGAAAGTGCTACGGATTTTCGACTCCCGGAGGGAAGATTCAGAAGAACGAGGGCGTCCTCATAAGGAAGGACTGGCTGGACAAGCTTGGGCTTTCCGTTCCGAGGACGATGGACGAATACCTCGATGTCATGCGCGCCTTCACGCACAATGACCCGGACGGAAACGGAAAGGACGACACTTACGGCTACGGAGCGTTCCTTGAGATAAACAACTACGAGGAAGGCCTCGGCCGCCGCCTGGACCCGATTTTCGGCGCGTTCGGTGTGGCGGGGACCTGGAACATGACCGAGGCTGGAGCCGGCTTGAACGTCCGAAAGCCTGCGTATTTCGACGCCTTGCGCACTGTCGCCACGATGCATGGCGAGGGGCTCATGGACCCGAACTGGCTCGGCTACAAGAAGGACGACTTCCGCGCGGCATGGAAGCGGGGAAGGTTCGGAATCATGCGCGAGCAGAACAGCGCGTACGCTTCCGAGTCGAACTACGCTCCTTTCGACAGGAATTTCCCGGACGGTTCCTGGATTGTCATAGACCCGCCTGTGGGACAAGACGGAAAGAGCGCGGTGGGCGTTTACACGATTCCGTACACGACTCTCGTAATATCAAAGCGCGCGGAGAAGGAGGGCAAGGCTCCACTGATTGCCAAACTCCTCGAATGGATGGTCAGCGACGAAGGCTACTATCTTTTGGGGTGGGGAGAGGAGGGCGTGAATTTCGTCTTCAACGAGAACCACATTCCTGTCGCCGATGGAATCCCCGACCCGTCCAAGAGCTTCGCCAAGAGCGCGCAGCAGCCGCTCACCCAGCTTAGGAACATGGTTTTCTACCACAGCGACGCCGAACTCGTGAGCCGCTACCCGACCTACACGACCGAGGTGAGCCGCAAGACGATGAGCGCGTTGACTGTCCTCCGCGAAATGCAGAAGAAGGAGTGGGTGAACGCGACCGGCTCCGACACGCTCCCCGTCCCCGAAACTGATTTGAAGCGGTTCTACGAGCAGGGCGTTTTGGATTTCGTCACTGGAAAGAAGCCGCTCACAAAGGAGGATTGGGCTTCATGGCTTTCGGAATTCGACCGCATGGGCGGCGAAAAGTGGGAGCAGGACGGAATCAAGAAGGCGAGACAGTCGAACTACCTTTATTGACGTTTTGTGCCAAATGCGGATTGTTTGTGGTATAATCGCAGTATGAAATCTATACGAACAAAGCTCACGCTTCTGCTTTTTTTCATCGCTCTCATTCCGCTTTTGATTGTCATCGTCTTCTATCTGATGAACAACATCGCAAGCTCCATCGCGAACGAGAAGTCGGACGGAATCCTGCGAAATTCCATAGTCAACGAACACATAAGCGAGCATTTCGAGCGGAGCCTGGCGGTTCTGAGAACGATTGCCCGGAATCCTATGACTCAGCAGTTCGTCGTATCTTCCCCTGATTCCCGCGACCCCCTCATGGCACAGACTTTGAGACGCACGAACGATGTCTTCAACGATACCGACAACATGATTGTGACCGACCGAAAAGGAGACCAGGTGGCGAGGACGGACACATATCCGCTCATAAACGTGGAGCACCGCCGATATTTCCACGAGGCTATGCAGGGTGAGGAATACATCTCGGACGTGCTGATAAGCCTTGCGAACAACAGGATGATTACCGTGCTGGAGGTTCCTGTGTTCGACGAGAAGAACAACGTTGTCGGCATGGTGCAGCGCGACTATGACCTTGTCGCTCTCCAGCGATACATCCAGGCGTTTTCCACACCACGCACACGCGTCATGATAACGGACAGCGTGGGGAACATCGTCGCCCATTCGTCAAGGAGCTTCGAGAGCAACCAGCTTGTCTCCATGAGCGCGAACCCGGCCGTGGCCGCGGCCCTCGCAGGAAAGACCGGCTCCATAGACGTCGTCATGTCGGAGGACGGAAGCGGGAAGAAAGAGAGGATGCTGGTCTGCTATTCCAAAAACGAGATTTCGGGGTGGGTCGTCATAACGGAGAAGTCGTACAAGTACATCTGGCAGGAGGTCGTCATAGGCGGAATAATGCTTTTCGTGTTGGCTCTCGTCTCCGCCTTCATCGCCGAGAAGGCCACAAGGAAAATCCGCGCCATATCGAGCCTTGTGGACCGCGCCGCGAAAGGCTCGGAGGATTCTCTTTCATTTTCCGAACTGGAGGACGACGAACTTGGACAGATGGCCATCGCCATAAACAAAATCCGCTCCTCCCGCGACTCGTACCGCAAAGACGCTGAGGTGGACAAGTTGACCGGGCTTTTGAACAAGGCCACTTTCGAGCGGCTGTGCCGGGGAAAACTTTCGGAGAACAGGATTGGCGTGTTCTCCACTCTGATAGTCGTTGATTTGGACCACTTCAAGGAAGTCAACGACACCCTCGGACACCAGGCGGGCGACGCTCTCCTGCATTCGTTCGGTGATGTGCTCAGGAAGCTTTTCAGGCCGACGGACTTGGTGGGGCGTTTCGGCGGCGACGAGTTCGTTGTTTTGCTGAACGACATTCCCGGAAAGGAAATCGCCATACAGAAGGCGAAGCGCATAGTGGAGGCCGCCTGCGAGACTAGCACCGGCTCCGATACAGTGAGGATAAGCGCGAGCGTTGGCATGGCCTCGACTCCGCAGCACGGCGTGGACTACGATTCGCTTTTCTCTGTCGCGGACAAGTCCGTCTATTCCGTGAAGGAAAGCGGAAGAAACGGTCTCTGCCACGGAACCGACCCGGTCGTGCGCATTTGATTTTCCGCTGTCGGCAACAAAAAGGCCGCGCGTGCCCATGTAAAAATGGCTCGCGCGGCTTTTCGCTTTTTGTTCTGGTCGGCTCAGACTTTGAACTGGTCGATTTCCCGTCCGATGCTGTCGATTGAGGTGCTCATGTTGCCCGCGATTTCCGTGAGGGCGGCTCCCGTCTCGTTGATTTTCCTGGCTCCGATTCCCATCTCGTCCATGCTGTCCTGGATTACGCCTGTCGCGTCCTGCAGGTTCCTGACTCCTTCGAGAATCGCCTTGTTTCCTTCGGCCATCTCGTGGCTCGCGGTGCGCACCTCCGACGTGCTGTCGTTCATCGAGTGCAGCGCCTCGCTTATCTGCATGGAGCCTTCGTTCTGCTCTTCCATCGCCGACTGGATCTGGTGAACGAGCTGGTCGGTCTCTGAAATCCTGTTGGTGACTTCCACGAACGCGTGGTTCGATTTCTCCGACACCTCCACGACTTCCGTGATTGCGTTCTTCATGCTCGTCAGCTGCTCTCCGATTGTGTTCGACTGCTGCCCGGATGTCTCCGAAAGCTTCCTGATTTCGTCCGCGACGACCGAGAATCCCTTTCCCGCCTCGCCCGCGTGAGCCGCTTCGATTGCCGCGTTCATGGCGAGGAGGTTCGTCTGCTCCGCTATCGCCGCGATTGCCGTGTTCGCCTCCTGCAGTGTCTCGCTCATGTTCGTTATCCTTGTGATTCTCTCGGTGAGCTCCGCCATCAGACCCGAACCTGTGTGCGCGCTCGACGATAGGGCGTCGAACGATGATGTCATCTTCTCAACGGAGTTGTTCACGGAGCCGATGTTTCCAATCATCTGCTCGACCGCCGCCGAAGCCTGCGAGACGCTCGCGCTCTGCGTTGAAATCATGCGTTCGAGCGATTCTATGTTCGACGCTATCTCGTTCACGGCTCCCGCAGTCTCGTGGACGCTGTTGCTCTGGTTCGTGACCTGCCCGTGGACCGATTCTATGTTCGCGAGGATTTCCGTTATCGACGCGCTTGTGTCGTCGGTGCATGCCGCGAGGTTCGTTCCGGCCTCTCCAAGAACGGCCTTGGAGTCTTTCACGCGGGAGATTATCGTCTGGAGTTTTTCCGTGAACGTGTTGAATCCCCTCACCACGTCTCCGATTTCGTCCTTGCTCTTTGCCTTTATCCTCTTCGTGAGGTCCGCGTCTCCGTTGGCTATGTCCTCGATGGCCGCCTTGACTTCCTTGAGAGGCTTGAGCGACCTGGCTACGACGACTCCGCTCGCGACCCCGGCTATGACTAGGACGACCACGAGAACGATTGTCATTATCCTGAGCATGTGGGTGAGTCCCGCGTAGAAGTCCGAATACGGGCACACGCAGAGCACCGACCACGAAGTCCCCTCGATTGGCGAGAATGCCGAAACCATCTTCACACCCGTGTGCGAGTCGATGAAGCTCTCCCCGCCTCTCTCTCCCGCTATCACCTTCTCGATGATTGGCGAGATTCCGTCGTCGTCCTTGCTGTTTACCGTGTTTCCCACCTTCACTTCCTCGACGTTCGTGGAAGCCACGACTTTTCCGTCCGCCCTGTCGAACACCACGATGTCGGACGATTTTCCGAATTTGACCGTCGTGAGCTGCTTGGAGATCACGTCTCCCCTGACGTTCGCGACTATGATTCCCGTGATTCTCCTGCTCCTGTCGTAAATCGGCACGCAGAAGTGCTGCAGAAGCTCTCCCGAAACGCGGCTTATCGCAGGCTCGTCGACGAACCTCTTCCCTTTTATCGTTTCCCGGAAGAATTCGCTGTCGCCCATGTTTATCGCTTGTCCCGCCACCGAGTAGGAATTTCCCTCCGCGTCGTAGTAGCAGATGTTCTCGTAGATTTCGTTTATCGATTTTATCTCGGAAATCGCTTCGCACCTCTCCTGCAGCTCCATGTCCGGGTTCCTCGCCGTGTCGGATGCGGCGACACCCTCGATGAGCCGGAAGCTCTTTTCCAGGTCCGAGATGATTTTGCTCTCGACGTTCTCCGTTGTGGAGTCCATCAAGTTGTGGACTGTGTCCGTGAACGTGGACGAGGAGAGCTTGGACGCAAGAATCTCCATCGCCACGTTCGACAAGACGACGATCGAAAGAACCATAGCCATCAATTTGAATTGAAGACTTTTGAAAAACATAAAAACCCCCTGTCTGAAATCAGACGAATATGAATTTTTTCTGCACGAGGTAGCTCACGAAAAAGAGCGTGCCGTCTACGCATATTTTTATGACGATTGTAGGAATCGGCGTTTCCAAGAGGAGATTGCGGAAGAGCGTGACCAATGCCGCGCTTGCCGCCATCTTGCAGACGAAGAGGATGCCGAAGAAAATCGGTTCCTTCGCTGATTTTTTTTGGCTCTCGAACGCCCAGAATTTGTTGATGATGAAGTTGACCGTAGTCGATGCGACCCTGGCTATGATTGTCGCCAGTGTTATCGAGAGGAATTTGTTGACCAGATAGAATATCAGAAAATCAAGTCCCGCCGAGACGAGCGAGGAGATGAAGCATTTAGCGAATCGTGAAAGTTTCATTTTGTTTGCAGTTCTTTTTCCATTTTAACACTAATTTCAAATTTTTAAACAGAAAAACGCTTTTTGTGCGCCGTTCCGCTCAATAGAAGAGCCTGCTGTTCCATTCAAGCTTGAACGAGCCGTTCTTGAGCGACACGAGATTCATCGAGCAGTTGGGAAACCGGACTTTCCAGTAGTCGCGGAGTTCCCTGTGGTCTATGTGTAGCAGCAATGACTGGAGTGTTCCGCCGTGTGTCACGACAAGTATGTTTGAAACTTCTTTTTCGAGCGGCCTTATCTCGTTTTCCCAGAAATCCGCCGTCCGCGCCAGTACCGACTCGAAGCTCTCCGCCCCCTCTTTCGCGACGTATTTTTCCGGGTCCGTGAAGAAGTTGTCGAAGCCGGCAAGCTCTGGAATGGACTTCCTCTCCTCGCCCGTCGTCCCCTCCGCCTGCCCGAATGAAAGCTCTATGAGTCTGTCGTCCTTCATGACCGCTTCCTGCGCGAAATCGCTTATTATTGCCGCCGTCTCCAAAGCCCTCTTGAGCGGGCTTGAGTACACCCTGTCGAACCTTATTCCTGTCCGCCGCAGCCCCTCTCCCGTTTTTCTCGCCTGCTCCCTTCCGAAGTCGTTCAGTTCCGTGTCCGTCCTTCCCTGGAGCTTCCACTTCGTGTTCCAATCTGTCTGTCCGTGGCGTGTTATGTATATCTTCATGATTCGATGATTATAGCACATGGAGGGGAGGGCAGAAATTGCGGTTTTGTTGAACGCGCTCCGCCATTTCACTAGAATTGAAGGCATGAACGCAATTATAACGGTTGTCGGAAGCGACAAAGTGGGCATTATAGCGGGTGTGAGCGCGCTGCTCTCATCCCACAAAATCAATATTTCGGACATCACGCAGTCGATTCTTTCGGGCAACTTCGTGATGATGATGATGGTGAGCCTCGATTCGGCGGACGTCTCGATAGACGAGATGAGAAAAATCCTGACCGACGAGGGCGAGAAGATGGGCGTGGAGATAAACGTCATGTCCGAGAAGGTCTTCTCCTCGATGCACCGTATTTGAAAAACTGTCCTCGGACTTTCGTGGACAAAAAAAAGCCGCGCTTGTTAGGAAAAGCCGAAATTGCTTCGGCTCTCAAAGACAGGCGCGGCTTTTTGCTTTTAGGAAGAAAGGGCTTCTACAGCTTCTTCGGCTTCCTTTCTCCTGGGAAATTCAAATCGTCGTATGGGGAGTTCACCTTCTGGTATTCCCTCACTTCCTCTTTCGTGAACGTGCTCATGCGGACATCGTCCTTCCTGTAGAGGTCGAGGTAGACCATGCTTCTCTTGCTGAGCTTCTCCCTCGTCTCCTTGCAGAACGGAATGTTCCTCCAGAAAATTCCGCGGAGTTCCTTCTCCATGACCTGCGTTCCGTTGATTTCCTTAGTCATCCATGTAACATAGTCGGCGATGAAGTACGACTTGATTTCACCCTTGAGCTTCTTCGCGTCTATGTACTGGTAGTACTGTCCTGTGATTCCGTCCTCCGGATCCGTCCAGTCTATCGCCCTTTCCTTCGCGTACTGCCAGCGGTAGTCCGCCACCGCCATGAGGAGCGAGACGCGCAGGTTCTTCGGATACATCGGGATTACGAGGCGGCCTCGGCTTGACGAGCGGTTGAGCCTGTCGAACGGCTGCCAGCAGAATCCGAAGTCTCCGTATGACGGAATGAGGATGACGAAAGGCACGATTCTGTTCGTGATGCCCCTCGCCTTTTTCCTGAAGACGCTCCTGTCCTCCATTTCGATTTCGCGGAGTATCTTGATGACTTCCTCCCTGAATCCGGTTCCGGCCGGTGTGCAGTGGTAGAATTCCTTGGAGTACATCGGGAACGGATTTCCGCGCCTTCCGCACGCCATCTTCGCCATCTGCCTGATTGTGGAGAATTCGTCCTCGATGAGCGACGAGTCGATGTCCGAGTCGCCTTCGCCCGCGTTTCCGAGCTTCTGTTCGAGGGAGATTCCGATTTCCTTCGCTTCCTCAAGGTCCGCTATGAATTTCGAGAGGTCCTTGTCGATTCTCTGCAGTCCCCTGAGACGCTCGAAGATGTCGGAGAAGAGGCTCTTCTGGGCGTCCGTGTACGACCTCGTTATGTTTCCGTCGAGCCCGATGACCTTCTCGTGCTCGCAGATGGACTCGATTCTGTTCTTCAACTCGCTCTCAAGGCTCTGCCGCTCGGCAATCTTCGAATTCGCGAATCCTTCCGCGGCCTGTATTCTTCCGTCGTTCTTTGCCTTGAGCTGGAGGAGCTTCTGCTTCTCTCCGTTCTCGCCGGACTCGATCCTGACTCTCTTCTCGTCCGTCGCCGAAGGGGCGATGTGGTTCTTCGCTATTTCCGAGAGCCATTCGTCGAGGTAGTAGACAGGCTCTCCGGTCTCGTTCTCGAAGAACGCCGTCGAGAAGAGTTTCTTCTGTTCTGGCGTGAAGAGCGACGGGAGCGCGACTCCGTACCTGACGAGCATCCTTTTCGCCATCGGAAGGTGCTTGTCCACGACTTTCGAGCTTATCACCCGGAGAAGCTCCCACCAGGCGTTGACAATCTGCATCCTGTACTGGCTTTTCTCTTTCGGGTCCTGACATGTGAGGTATTTTTTCAGAATCTGGTTGACCCTCTGCCCCGCAGGTCCTTCGCCTTCCAGCGCGGTCTTGTAGTAGCTTCCGTTGTCGTATGTCTTGTCGTCGAAATATCCTGTCGGTTCGTCGGAGTGCGTCTTCTCTATCGGGAGGAATTTCTCCCTTCTCATGTCGACTTTGTGCGGGGCCGCGTTCGGGTTGCCGTCCAAATCGACGGCCGTAGTTCCTATGTTGTCCGTAGAGAAGTCGAACATGCTTCCGCTGTCCGAGCCGTCGTCGTATGAAGAGTAGCCCGGTTTCGAGTCGTTCACGTCGGCAAGCATTGCCGCTATCGTCGGGTCGATGTCGTCGTTGTTCAAAAAGTCCATATCTTTCTCCTACAAAAAAATCAACTAGAAATTATAACATGGAATCACACAAAATCGTAGGAGTGGAGGCTCACTTCCCCCGAACTCAGCGTGTGCGTCTTTCCGCCGCCGTCTTCCACGACGAGTTCCGCCTGGTCCGTTATGTCCAGGACTTCCGCCTCGTATGATTCGCCCTCAAGCCCTGCGGCGGGGTTCACCCGGACTTTTTTCCCAACCAGCATCGATTTCGCCTTGTACGTCTCCATCATTTTCCCGTCGGGCGTTCCGTTGTCCATGCGGTCGTATATCGAGAGGAGCCTTCCCGCCACATTCGCGACGATTGCGTTCCTGCTGGCGGTCTCCGTCCGTCCCCTTTCCTTCAGAATGTCCTCTACGCTTCCCGCGATTTTCGAAAGCTCTCCCGAAAATCCTCCGTTCCTCACGTTGATTCCGATTCCCACGATTGCCGACTCTATCGTTCCCGTCTCGAAGTTGCTGATTCCCTCGGTCAGGATTCCCGCGATTTTCTTCTGCGAGGATTCCCCCGCCGGAAGGAAGACGTCGTTGACCCACTTGATTCTGGTGGCGTATTCCCCGGAAAGGGCGTACAGCTCGTCTATCGACTCCGAGACGGCCACCGCGGCCGCCGCCGTTAGAAGAGCCGGGTTCGTTATTCCGTTCTTGGGTGAGTAGACCAGCGTGAAGTAGATGCCGGAATTCGCTGGGGATGAGAAGACCCTTCCCATGCGTCCCCTGCCGGCCGTCTGCGCTCCTGCGACGAGAAGCGAACGGTGCAGCTTCGCTCCGTTCCCGGTCAGCGTTCCGTTTTCGAGCCTGAACGCTCCCGATGACGCGCACCTGCGCTTCGCCTCCGTGTTCGTGGAGTCGATTCTGTCGAACACGGTGATTTCCCCCGGATTCGCGCCCATCGACTCCATCGCCTGCCGTATCGCGTCCGCCGAAATCCTGTCCGGCTCCGAGACGAGCCTGTAGCCTTTGTTCGTCACGGCTTCTATCGAATATCCGTCGTCGCGGAGAGCCTTTATCGCCTTGTTCACGGCCGCCCTGCTGACGGCGCATTCCTTTGCGAGCGACTCTCCCGAGACGAAGCCGTTCCCGCCCAGAAGTGCGAGAGCAGTCTCTTTCGTTGTCATCTGCTATCCCCGCTTGCCAAGAAGCCCGAAATTCTCCACCGGAGTTGAGTACGCTATTCCCATTCCCGGTTCCTTGAGGCATTTCAGCTCCCGTATCGACTGGAGGACGGAATCCTTCTTCTCTGCCGGGACGATTATGATGAGCATTTCCTTTTCCGGGACGATGTGGGTTCCGAAGAACTGCTCGTCCGTCTCCCTTGCCGTTCCCCTCGCGCTGACGACCGTGCCGCCGCCCGCGCCCGCTTTCCGTGCCGCCGCCATAACGTCGTCGGCGTATCCCTTGTTCACTATCGCGCAAATCATCTCGTTCATGGTCTTGCCCTTCCTCTCCGTTCCATCGTTGTTGTCGCCTTTTTCGTCTCTCTTTATTCCGTCGTTTCCGCTCCTGAAGAACGCGTCCACGTCCGTCACGAAAATCTCTCCGAAATTGCGCTTCTCCTTCGATGTCGCCCGGAGTATCGTGTTGAAGACCGGCTCCATCACCGAGTCCTCAAGAATCATCATGATGACGTCCTTCGTCGATTCTCCTAGCCCAAGGACCGCCATCAGGTTCGATTTCGCCAGTCCGCGGCCTATGAGCACCGTGCCGCCCCTGCAGCCGCTCTCCATCGCCGCTTTCGTGAGCCGCTCCCCCTTGTCGTGCGGGACTATGCTTGTGATGAGCTTCATTTCTCGCCTCCCGGCTGCTTCTTGGCCGCCGCTGTCTTGAGCTTGTAGAAAATTCCGAGCACCTGTATCGCTATGAGCGGTGTCATCGCGACGAGGGCTATCACTCCGAACGCGTCCACCGCCGGGTTTCCCCCCGACGCCGCGCTCGCACCGAGCGTGAATGAGAGCACGAACGTGCTTGTCATCGGTCCCGACGCGACGCCGCCTGAGTCGAACGCTATGCCCGTGAAGAGTTTCGGGCAGAAGAGCGTCATGACGAGCGCGATTGCGTATCCCGGAATGAGTATGTACCAGAGCGAGAAGCCGAACAGCACCCTCGCCATGGATATTCCTATCGATATCGCGACGCCAGAACTCAACGCGGCGAGCATCACCTTCCTCTTTATCGTTCCGCCCGACACGCTCTCAACCTGGTCGGTCAAAACCCACACGGCAGGCTCCGCCGACACGACCACGGCCCCGAAGACGCAGCCGACGAGTATCAGCAGGACGACCTGCACGATTCCCGGAATGTCGAGTGAGCTTGTGACTTCCCCCGCCGAGTTGAACACTTTCACGAATTTGTCGCCGGAAACAGCGAATTCTCCGAGAACCTCGCCGAGCCTCTCCCCCGCCGGCATGAATCCGCCCTGCGCGCCCAAAAGGAACAGCACAAGCCCAGCGAAACTGAACACGAGACCCCTCACCATCCTTATGACCTGGAAAGGCGGCATCTTTATGAGGAAGAGCTGGAACACCGCCGCCATCAGCACGAGAGGGGAGAGCGCGCTCGCTACTTCCTTGAGTATCGGAGGAAGAAGGACCGCGAATATCGAAAGTCCCTCCGCCACTCCGTGTCCCGAGGCTTCCTCAATCGCGCCTTCCGCCGCTCCGCCTGAATTCCCCGCCACCATGCCGTAGAGGCAGACAGCCGCCACAGGCCCTATGGACGCGATTCCCGTGAGTCCGAACGAGTCGTCGCTTGAGTGGTCTCCACTGTCCTTCGCCTTCTTTGCCCTGACTGCCGCGACTCCGACTCCGAGAGCCATGATGAACGGGACGGTCATAGGCCCCGTGGTGGCTCCGCCCGAGTCGAACGCGACCCCCTGGAACGTCTCCGGTGTCGCGAACGCCATGGCGAAGACCGCTATGTACGAGACTATGAGCACTATCCTGAGCGGAATCGAGAGCACCGTCCTCAGTATTCCGAGAGTGACGAAAAGGCCGATTCCCGCCGCGATGAAGAGAATCAGCCCCCATTTGGACACGCCCTGTGCTATGCCCTTCACCTGGTCGGCGAGGACTTGGACGTCCGGCTCCGCTATCGTTATCATGAAGCCGATGAAGAACGACGCCGCCAGAAGCAGCGGCAGGTTGCGCTTTGAAGTGAGGGCGGCTCCTGCCCTTTCTCCAATCGGGAGTATTCCTATGTCGACTCCCATCAAGAAAATTGTGAGTCCGAGGATGACGAGAACTCCGCCGACAAGGAACCGGGACATTGTTTCGCCCCCAATCGGCGCAATCGTGTTTCCAAGGATGAATACGAGGAGCATTATCGGCGCGACCGACGATATCGTCTCCTTGAGTTTGAGATACCAGTTCATTCAGAGAAACTCCTGATTAGACCTGAGCGATGCCTAAGCGGTCGGACAGGTCTGTTTTTTTCCGTGTCGGTCACTTGTAGCAGTTCCAGCCCTTGCTCTCTATTCCGTCCACCCACTGCTTGGCGAAGTGCTTCGCCCCTTCGAGGTCCATGTCGCGGTAGTTGCCGCACTGTATCTCGTTCGCCGCCGGTATGTCTCCCTCCCATTCTGTGACTTTCTTGAAGACCGGAAGCAGGTGGCTGGCGATGAACTCCTCGTCCACGTCGCCCCAGACCGTCAGGTAGAATCCCGTCCTGCATCCCATCGGGGAGAAGTCAATCACCGTGTCTATCTCGTCCCTCAGGTACTCCGCGACTATGTGCTCTATCGTGTGTATCGCCCCAGTTGGCATGAATTCCTTGTTCGGCTGGCATATCCTTATGTCGAACTTCGTCACCACGTCGCCTTTCTCTCCGACTTTCTTCGCCGCCGTCCTCACGAACGGAGCCACCACCTTCGTGTGGTCCAAATTGAACGAGTCCACATTGTACTTCTTCAGCTCTGGCATGTTTTTCACCTCCAAAAATTAAAAACTTCCTATATGGGCGAATGTCGAGTTTATGCATACCGTAGTTGCAGAAACAAGCTCCCAGCGGGAACCGCAGCCTGTTTGCGCAGTCTTGCCCAAAACGGCAGTACCGCTCCGCGGTGGCGTTAACATCGCTTGCGATGTTTAGTGTTTTTGTTGACGGAACCCCGCTTCCGCTCGTTTCTGCCATTGCACTGTGAAAATTCGACTTTCGCCCTATATTACAAACGTTCTATGATTCCTTTCACTGTGAGCGCGCTCATGTTCGCGGCGATCTTGTCGTTGAAGCTGTACGTCGCCTCCTCGCCGTCGTCCGCGCAGTCGCTCATGCATCTGAGGATGAGGAACGGGGTCTTGTTGACGAAGCACGCGTGCGCTATGGCCGCGCCCTCCATCTCCACGCAGGCCGGGGCGCAGAGGGCGATTATCCTCTCCTTGACCTCCCTGCTCGATATGAACTGGTCGCCGGACGCTATCCTCCCCTCAACGATTTTGTGGTTCCTGAAGTCTTCCGTGTCCTTCAGCTCGTTGAACGACTCCAGTGCCGCCTTCCTCATGCGCTCGTCCGCCTTGAATTCCGAAGTCTCCATGCGGGGTATCACAGTGGGCTTGTAGCCGAATCCCGTCACGTCGAAGTCGTGGTACACCGCGTCCGTGGAAGCCACCATGTCCAGCACGTTAAGCCCCTTTCCGGCCGCGCCTGCGATTCCCGTGTTGATGACGCGCGTCGCCCCGAACTCCCTGATGAGCCTCTGCGCGCACAACGCCGCGTTCACCTTGCCGATTCCGCTCATCACTATGACGACTTCCTTCCCTCCGATTTTCCCTGAGACGAAACCGTCCTTCTCTGTCTTGTCCTCGGCTATCGACTTGAGGTAGGAGACTTCCTCGTCCATCGCGCCTATTATTCCGATTCTTTGCATTTTTTCCCCTTCCGCCCGTGACCTTTTTTTTCGGGCGCGTGTTTTTTGTTCCGATGTGATTCTATCAGATTGCCGAGAAAATTGCAGATTCGCCTCAATGAAATTTGTGTAAAGGACTGTATTGTTTGCGAAATATTCAAGCGTTTTCAGTGCGATGTGATGAAAATCAAAAGATTTCCGAAAAAAAGCAGAAAAAAGCAGAAAAAAACACAAAAAGGTATTGATTTAAATCATATTCAAGTCTAATATACTTCTCAGCAGCAAGAAAAACAGAAACGCCAAAAATCTTTCGTCAGTTTTTAACGTTTCTCGGTTGCATCTGTCAGGTGCGACCTCCTATAAAAATCCGCGCAGTTTCTCCTCCTTTAAGCGCGGATTTTTTTTTGTCTTTTGCGCGAAAGCCTTTTGCGCTAAAATCGAACAATGAGTGAAAAAAAATCTGAGACAATTCAACTTCCGGTAAACTATTCGGGTAAAATCGACAACTCGAATCAGAAGCCGTTCGTCAGGACGTTCATGCTCGACACGGAAAAGAAACTTCCGATGGTCGTGGTCTGTCCCGGCGGAGGGTACGAGCATCTTTCGGAACGGGAATCGGAGCCTGTTGCGAAGAAGATGAATGCGCTCGGCTATCACGCGATGGTGCTGAGCTATTCACTGGCTCCGATGGAGTTCCCTGCCGCGATGTGCGACCTTGCCGAGGCTGTCGCGCTCGTCAGACGGAACGCGGATGAATGGAACGTCGACGAAAACAGGATAATCGTCTGCGGTTTCAGCGCGGGCGGGCATCTAGCCGCGTCGCTCGGATGCTACTGGCGGTCCGGGATAATCCAGGATCTTCTTCCGTACACGCCCGAGGAGACCCGGCCGAATTTCCTCATACTCTGCTATCCGGTCATAACTTCCGACATAAATTTCTGCCACGAGGATTCAATTCGGAACGTCCTCGGAAAAAACAACCTCGACGTGAGGGAATTCGTGAGCATCGAGGAGCACATCGACGAGTCGTTCCCGCCTTCGTTCATCTGGCACACGACCGCCGACGAGTCCGTCCCGATGGAGAATTCGTTCAGGCTCGTGTCCGCGCTCAGGCTTTCGGGCATCCCGTTCGAGTACCACCTATTCGAGCGCGGCTGCCACGGACTTTCCCTCGCCACCGCGAAGACTGCGAAAGCTGACGGAAGCTGCCAGGAGAAGGAGTGCAGCGTCTGGCCGGAGCTTTTCAGGAACTGGTTCGAGGGCAGGCCGGAGAACAAGGCCTGATGGGAAATAAAGGAAAAGAAAGGAAGAACAAGGAGAAATTAGAAAAATGGCTAAGAACATTCCAGAAAGAAAGGACGTGCCTGAGGGCGACAAGTGGGATTTGACCACTCTCTACAAATCGGATTCGGACTGGGAGGCCGCGCTTGCCTCTATTCCGTCGCTTTCCGGGGCCGTGGCCGCTTTCAAGGGGAAGCTCGGCGAGTCCGCTGAGTCTCTTTTGGGGGCTTTGAAGGCTTTGGAGGCTTTGTACAGGGTGCTTGAGACGGTCTCGAACTACGCCGGACTCAAGCTCACCGCCGACGAGGGCGACCCTGACTCGCAGGACAAGGACGGAAGGGCTACGATGGCCTATACCAAGGCTCTCGCCGAGACGTCTTTCTTCGACCCGGAGCTCATGTCGATTGACGACGCGAAAATCGACGAGTGGCTCTCAGGGAAGGAATTCGACGACTACAGGATTTATGTGAGGAAGTCGCTCCACTTCAAGCCGTACACCCTGAGCGAGAAGGAGGAGCGGATTCTCTCCCTCCAGGCGGAGTCCGCCCAGACGGCGCACAACGCGTTCAGCATGCTCACGAACGTCGACCTGCAGTTCGGCTCTGTCAGTGTGGACGGGGAGGAGCAGCCGCTCACGCAGTCCACATGGTCGCTCTTCATGCAGAACCCGGACAGGAGCGTGAGGAAGGAGGCGTACGACAAATTCTACGACGGCTTCGTGAGGAACCGGAACACAATCGCCGCGCTCTATTCCGGGAACGTCCAGCACGACGTGTTCGTCGCGCGCGCGAGGGGCTATCCGTCCTCGCTTGAGTCCAAGCTCTACGGAGACAAGGTGCCGGTCTCGGTCTACAAGAACCTCATCGACACCGTGCACAAGAACCTTCCGGCTCTGCACAAATTCTACTCTCTCAGGAAGAAGGTGCTCGGCGGGGACGAGCTCAGGCACTACGACGTGTACGTTCCCCTCGTGAAGAACGTGAAGACGAAGACCAGCTACGACGAGGCCGTGGAGATTTGTCGCGGCGCGCTCGCCCCTCTCGGGAAGGAGTACACGGACACCCTCTGCTCGGGGCTCCTGGGCGGCTGGGTGGACAGGTACGAGAACAAGGGAAAGCGGAGCGGAGCGTTCTCGTCGGGCGTGTACACCGGCTATCCGTACATCCTCCTGAACTACAAGGACGACGACATCAGGGACGTGTTCACGATGGCGCACGAGGGCGGGCACTCAATGCACTCGTGGTACTCCAAGAACAGCAACCCCTTCATGCAGTACGGCTACACGATTTTCGAGGCGGAGGTCGCTTCGACTTTCAACGAGGAGCTTGTCTTCGAGCATCTTTTGAAGAACGCGAAGGACGCGGACATGAGGAACTACCTGCTCGCTATGAGGGCGAACGACATCCTCGCGACGCTCCACAGGCAGACGATGTTCGCGGAATTCGAGCTCAAGGCGCACGAGTCGGTGGAGAACGGAGTCCCGCTTTCCGCGGACGTGCTCAGGAAAATCTACAGGGGTCTTTTGGAACAGTACTTCGGGCCTGAGATGGTCTTCGAGGATTCGAGCGACATGGAGGGGCTGCGTATTCCACACTTCTACGGCTCGTTCTACGTCTACAAGTATGCCACGGGAATCTCGGCTTCCCTCGCGCTCGCGAAGAGGGTCACCGAGGGCGGCGAGAAGGAGAGGGAGGACTACTTTAAGTTCTTGAGGTCGGGAGGCTCAAGGTATCCTATCGAGAGCCTGAAGGTCGCCGGCGTGGACATGTCCAGCCCGGAGCCTGTGCAGAGCGCGTTGGACGTGTTCGCTCGTCTCGTAGACGAGCTTGAATCTTCACTTAATTTGAAATAATGCCGATAATCAAAAACAACATGGAAGACTTTGAAAAACTCTCCGGTTTTCCAGAGCCTTCCATCGTCAAATCGAATCGACTGGAGCTTGGTGATGATCGTCAAATCTGATTTTTATGATTTTTTCAGGAAAGTGCCCAAGGCGGAGTTGCATCTGCACATAGAGGCTGTAATCAGTTTTGATTCCATCACCCGGCTTTATATGAAGAAGTACCCCGGAGTGTCCAAGGCGGAAGCCGCCGAGCAGATAAAGTGCATTTTCGACTACAGCGACTTGAACGGGTTCATACAGGCATACTTGAAGGTGCAGGACCTGTACGAGTCCGTCGACGATTTCGACTTGATATTCGATGATTTGAAGGACTACATCGTCAGGAACGGAATTTCCTATGCGGAGGTCTTCGCTTCGCCGTCCGCGTTCCTCAAGAAGGGGTTCGAGTTCGGGGCGATGATGGAAAGCTACCACAGGAACATAGCGAAGCTAAAAGAGGAGACCGGCGTCGACGTGAAAATGCTCCTCGACGTTTCGAGGACTTTCGGGCTGGCCAATTCCGAGAGCAACCTTGATTTGATTCTGGCGAACAAGATTCCCGAAGTGATAGGAATCGGGCTTGGCGGAGCGGAGTCGAAGGGACCTGCGCGCGAGTTCGGGCCGGTCTTCAAGAGGGCGGTCGAGAACGGGCTTGTCGCCGTAGCCCATGCGGGGGAGGACGTGGGGCCTGAATCCGTCTGGGACACAATCGACATACTCAAGGCTTCTAGAATCGGGCATGGAATATCGTCCGTGCAGGACGAAAAGTTGATGGACACCCTTGTGCAAAGAAAAATCCCGCTTGAGATATGCCCCACCAGCAACGTGTTCACGAAGAAATACGTGAAGAAACTGAATGAGCATCCGATTCGCAAATTCTTCGACAAGGGAATCTGCGTGACGCTGAACACCGACGATCCGCTCTTCTTCAAAGTCGAGCTGCTCGACGAGTATTGGAACGCCTATTCAAAAATGGGGTTCAAAAAAAGCGAGTTGAAGGAAATCGTGAAGAACAGTTTCAAGGCTTCGTTCCTTTCCGATGGCGAGAAGTCGGAATTCTTGAAGAAAATCGACGGCGAGTGGGCTTAGGGGATTTGTATGACGGGTAAAATTGATTCGAATCTGAACCTTGAGGCGGGAATGAACCAGATGGCGTTCGAGAAATGGTCTGGATTCTACATTCCGGGAATTTCTCCGAAGGAGACGATGGGTTTTTCCGTTGTCAGGATGAATTCTGAAGCCGACGCGCGTTGTCTTTTTGAGGGCTCCATATCGGAGTCTTACTCACATTTTGTCGAACAGGCCGTGTGCAATCTTCCGCTTTACGCCATGAAGGGCTTCGACACTCCCAAGTCGCTCGTCTCCGTCGTGCAGGAAATCCGGAAGGAATACGGCTCGAAGGGCATGGAACTGAAGTTCTATCTCCAAATCGACAGCGGCATAAAGGAGAATTTCAGCGACGAGTCGGTGGCGGCGGCCTTTTCCCTGCTCGGAAGCGGAGAATTCCTCGGCGTTTGCTTCAAGGGAGTAGATTTTCTCTGCGACCCGAAAAAATACAACAGGTTCATCTATTCGGTGAAGAGGCACAACCAGAAGGTGAAGATTGACTTCTCGCTTTTCGAGGAGATGAAGACAATCGACGACCAGGTTATTCAGAAGGTGGTGCCGAACGAGGTCGTCGGAAATTCCCTCTTCGACGCTGATTTTTTCCTCGCCAACAAGTCTTTCCTCGCGGAGCAGGGGATAGCGGCGATTTTCACTCCCGACAATTTCCGCCTTGCCGGTTCCGAGCTTCTGAACAGGATGCGCATCCTCCGCGATTCGGGGGTCGAGGTCAAGGTCGGTTCCGGGAACTATCTCTTTCACGGAATCAACCTTTCCGATTTCGCCGAATCGCTTTGATTCTTCAGTAAAAAATCCTATTTCAAGTAGACCATCAAGAGCATTATGTCGCTGTTCCTGATGCCCGAAATCCTCGACGCCTGCCCCAGTGTGAGCGGGCGCACGGCTTCGAGTTTCTGCCGGCTTTCCGCGCTCAACGCAGGAATCTTGCCGTAGTCGAAGTCGAGCGGAATGTGGAATTTCTCCATCTTGTGCATCTTCTCGACGCGCGCGTCCTGCTTTTCGATGTAGTATTTGTATTTGGCGTCCTCCTGCGCTATTTCCCAGACGAGGTGCGGGAATCCGGGGTTCTCCGCGTCCGGTCGCTTGAGGATGATTTCCACTGCCTCGTCGACCTGCTGGTACTTTAGCTCGGTCGCCTTCAGCTGCGCCTCCGTCTTTGTTCCGACCTCGAACGCCTTTTTCGAGAGCCTCCTGTCGGCCGTGTCGTGCCTGAGCTTGAGCCTGTACTCGGCCCTCGCGGTGAACATTCTGTACGGCTCCTTCGTTCCGAGAGTCACCAAATCGTCTATCAAGACTCCGATGTACGCTTCGTCGCGTCCGAGGATGAGCGGCTTCCATTCCGGTATCTTCCTGAAATTTCCGTTGCCGTTCGATTTCGCGTTTTCTTCGAGGTATTTGTTCACGAGTTCCGTCTCTTTGTCAGAGATTTCCGCGAAACGCTTGAACTCTTCTTCCGTGAAGTTCGGCTTCGGCTGGAAGCAGCCTTTCTCCGCCGACGACGGCGACTGCCCAAGCCCGCTCCTCGACGGCGGAAGGCTGCCGCAAAGCTCCTTGTGCGCCCTCGCGTAGAGTCCGGCGTTTATTCCCGCCACAAGCCCTTGTCCCGCGGCTTCCTCGTAGCCCGACGTTCCGTTTATCTGCCCTGCATCGAAAAGTCCCGCGACCCTCTTCGTCTCGAGCGATGCGAAAAGCTGCGTCGGCTCCACGTAGTCGTATTCAACGGCGTAGCCCGGGCGCGCGACGTGGCAGTTCTCGAAGCCTGGCATCGTCCGCAAAAACGCGTCCTGCACTTCCTCCGGGAGCGACGACGAAAGTCCGTTCAAGTAGATTTCGTCCGTCAGAAGCGACTCCGGCTCCACGAAAAGCTGGTGCCGCTCCCTTTCCGCGAATCTCATCACCTTGTCTTCGATTGAGGGGCAGTAGCGCGGCCCGACTCCGCTGATTTTCCCAGAGTAGAGCGGCGAGCGAGCGATGTTCTCCCTGATTATCCTGTGCGTCTCCTCGTTCGTGTAGACGATGTGGCACGGCACCATCGGCCGCTCGACTTTCTCGTTCTCGAAGCTGAAAGGGATTATTTCGCTGTCCCCCGCGTTCTCTTCGAGCTTGGAGAAGTCTATCGTGTGCCTGAGGATTCTGGGGGGCGTTCCCGTCTTGAGCCTTCCCGTGGTGAATCCGAGCCGGTTCAGGCTCTGTGTCAGTCCGAACGCCCCCTGCTCTCCGACCCTGCCGCACGGAGCGTCGTATTCGCCGATGAAAATCCGTCCGCCCAGGAAGGTGCCTGTCGTCAGTACCGCCGCCCTCACCGGTATGATTCTTCCCCTTTCCGTCACGACGGCAGTGACTTTCTGCCTTTTTCCGGATTTGGCGGCTTTCGTGAGTGTTTTTTCCTCCGTGCGCTCTCCCGGAATCTGCCCCTTCTGCTGGCTTTCCGCGTTCGGCGGCAGCTCCTCGTCGCTCTCCGTCGTCAGGACGTCCACCACGGTGTCCATGAGCGTGTGCAGGTTCGGTGTCGTCTCCACGGTCTGCCGCGCTATCTGCGAGTAGAGGATTTTGTCGGCCTGCGAGCGCGGTGCCTGCACTGCCGGCCCCCGGCTTTTGTTTAGCATCCTGAACTGAATCATCGATTTGTCTATGATTTTCCCCATCTCTCCGCCTAGCGCGTCGATTTCCCTGACGATGTTCCCCTTCGCGATTCCTCCGATTGACGGATTGCACGACATCCTCGCTATCGAGTCGATTGTCTGCGTTATGAGGATGGTCTGAAGTCCCATTCTGGCGCATGAAAGAGCCGCCTCGACACCCGCGTGTCCTCCTCCGACTACGGCGACGTCGTATGATGAATAAAAGTTTGACATTTTTGTCCTCTGAAAATTGTGTGAAAATTGTTTGCTTTTGAAAATTTCTGTATTTCTGTTCGTTCCAATTTTACTGAAATTGTCCAATCGTTGAAAACGCTTTGGCACATTTGGTATAATTTCATCACTTTAAAACAAGAAATTTGGGAATCGGAGAGAAATGTCGAAGATTGCCCACAAAAAGGAAATCAAAATGGCAGAGAAAAAGAATTTGTGCCCGTGCGGCTCAGGAAAGACATACGAGGAATGCTGCGAGCCAATCATCAAGGGAACAGCGAAGGCTCCTACGGCCGAGGCTTTGATGCGCGCCCGCTATTCTTCCTACGAGAAACAGGAAATCGACTTCATCATCAATTCTTGCGAGGAGGGCGAGAAAATCGCCGAAATCGACAGGAAGGCGACTGAGGACTGGGCGAAGAACTCCACTTGGCACGGCCTCAAGATTCTCCGCACAGAGAAGGGAAAGGAAGATGACGATGAGGGAATCGTGGAATTCGAGGCTACCTACACGACGAAGCAGAATCTCCGCGAAGTCCACCACGAAATCGGCTACTTCAAGAAAATCGACGGAAACTGGATGTACTCTGTCGGAAGCGTCAAGCCGATGACTGTCGTCCGCGAGGGCGAGAAGGTCGGAAGAAACGACCCTTGTCCGTGCGGTTCTGGAAAGAAGTACAAGAAGTGCTGCGGTCGCTAAGCGACCTTAAGCAAGAATTGAGAATTCTTGTTGCGGTCGATAAGTTGATTTTGTTTTAGGGAATTTGAAAGACGGTGGGATTCGTTCTCCGCCGTCTTTTTTTGCATGGTTTGGGGGTTGATATGAAACAGATTGTGACAGGGTTCCACGCCATTGAGGAAAAGGTGCGGCGCTTGGCTGATGAGAGCGGGAAGGGCAGGAAAGGGCAGGACGGCGCCGTCTTCACGTTGCGCGTGTCCAAGGTCGGCCCCCGTGTCAAGAAGATTCTGGACTTCGCGAAGAAGGCGAACATATCCGTGCAGACTACGGACAGCCGCAGCCTCGATTCTCTCGTGAAGACGCTCCCGGAAGTGGCGCGCGACCACCGGGGCATCGTCCTTGAGATTGAGGGCGACTTCAAGTCCAGCGCGAACGCCGTTGATTTCGACCAGTGGGTCTTGGCTGCGAAGGATTCTGATGGACGGAAGGTCGTCGTCTTCCTCGACTCCATAACAGACCCGCACAATGTCGGCGCGATACTGCGCTCGTGCGACCAGTTCGGAGCGTCACTTGTCGTGATGCCGTCCCGCCATTCAGCGAGCGACTTCTCGGACAACGAAATCATCGCCCGGAGTTCGGCCGGCGCTTCCGCCTACGTTCCCGTCGCCGTCGTCCCGAACCTGGTGCGCGCCGCCCAGAGCCTGAAGGACGCCGGCTTCTGGCTGTACGGAGCGGATGCCGGCGGAGAGAGCGTGCAGAGCGTCTCTTTCGCGGACAAGTCGGTGATTGTGATGGGGAGCGAGGGAAGCGGAATCGCCAAACTTCTTGAGGAGCAGTGCGACACGATTGTCTCGATTCCCACTTGCGGAAAAATCGACAGCCTGAATGTTTCGGTCGCGGCGGGAATTCTTTTGTATGAATCGTATCGGCAGAAGTTGTAAAAACTTTAGTTTTTTCTTACAATAAGGAATCCTTATAAGATGTGTAGTTTCAACGGCTCCTGCTTTTGAATTTACAAGTGATTTTATTATCGCACATCTATTTTTCTCTAATCGCGTGCATTCTCTCGTGTACGCGATTTTTTTTGCTTGACTTTGGCAATTATTTTTAGAGGTACAAATATGCAACAACTTTCATTGGTTTTCTTGACGGTGCTGGCGACCGAGTTCATGGCGGAATTCGGCGACAAGACGCAGCTGATGCTCGTCGGCATGACTTCCAAGTACAAGCTCAAGGACATAATGATTGGCATCTTGGTCGCCATCGCTGTCCTGAACGCTCTTGCGGTCTTCCTCGGCAGCGTGCTGAACGAGGTTCTGAAGTCGTTCCTATGGGCAGTGAAATTCGTGGCGGCGGGAGCCTTCATCTTCTTCGCGGTCACGACTCTGCTGAAAAAAGACGACGACGAGGAAGACGCGAAGGAGAGCCGCTTGAAGTTCGCCCCATTGGCCGTCTTCTGCACGTTTTTCTTGGCGGAACTTGGCGACAAGACCCAGTTCACGGCCGTCACTTTCGGAGCGAACTACGGATTCGACAAGCTCCTGCTCGTCTGGGGCGCGTGCGTAGTCGGCTTCTTCTTCGCGGACATGATTGGAATGCTCGTCGGCTATTTCCTCAAAAAAAAGGCACCCGAAGGTGCCCTGAAGATAATCTCTTTCGTCCTCTTCGCCTTCTTCGGAATCTACACCGCAATCGAAGCCGTGTCATTGCTGAAGGTCTGGCTTGTAGGGGCCGCCTCTTGATTTTTCAAGACGGAATGCTTCCTTAGCCGATTATCTCTTTGACGGTTGCCTTGATGGCTTCGTCCTTTGCGTCGCGGAAGAAATACTCCTGGAATTTCTCTCCCGCGAACGCTCCCTTCACAAGCTCCCTGTCCAGGCTCTTGAGGATTTCCGTGAGCGGCTTGAAGGCGATTTCGCGAACGCCGTCGAGGATTTTCTTGTTGCGCTGCTCAGGAACAGCGCGCTCTCTTGGGTAGCCCTGTCCGCTCTTTTCGCAGAAGAGCTTCTCGAAGATGTACTGGAGGTTCAGGTCGCCGCCCCAGCCGAATCCGAGCGCGAACGGAATGGAGATTGCGTTCCCGTCGTTTATCTGGGCGAACGTGTACGCGTCGAGCGGTGTCTCGACGTGGCCGCAGATGACTCCGGGGAAACTGTTCAACGCGAGCATGGCTCCCTCTCCGGTTCCGCATCCTGTGATTACGTAGTCCGCGGCTCCAGAGTTCAAGAGCGTCGCGGCCAGGATTCCGTTCTGCACGTAAGTGAGCTGCGCCTTGTCGTCGGCCGAGTACATTCCGTAGTTCACGACTTCAAAGCCGTGCTCGTCCGCCACTTTCTTGAGCGAGTTGTAGATTACCGCGTTCTTCGCGGCCTGTGAGTTCTCGTTTATCAATGCGATTCTCATTTTGATTCTCCTGTATTTTTGATTTTGTTCGATTCTAGCAGAAAAAAGCGATTGTTTCTCCGTATCATGCTTTTCTCCTTACGGCAATTCCGAAAGCAAGTCGGCAATCGTCGTTTTTGCCAGTTCCGCTTCCAGAGCCTTTTGCGCTCTTTCCAGCGCGGGATCCAGCGCTCGGTGAATATTTCTTCCCACCGGGCATTTTTCGTTGGGATTGGGGTGAAAGTTAAAGACATCCCGCTCCTCTTCGCCCTCGTTTATGGCATTGTATATGGAAAGCAGCGTGATTTCCTCCGCCTTTTTCGCAAGATGAGAGCCGCCCACGCCAGCCTTAGTTTCCACAAGGCCAGCCTTCTGCAGCTGCAAGAGAATCTTCCTGATGATGACCGCGTTCACGCCGGTGCTGGCCGCAATAAAGTCCGAGGTGACGCGATTGTCTTTTTCAAAATACTGGATGCAGAGGATTGTGTGCACTGCCGCCGTAAACCGCACGCTTATCCGCATAATGCCCTCCCTTACAACTCGTGATAATAAGGGCAGATGTTTTCAAAATGCCCGTCCTTCATTCTAAAGCCCCGGGGAATGGTTCCCAGCTGAACAAAGCCAAGCCGCTGGTACAAGTGCCTGGCATGAACATTGCTTTCCACCACTGCATTGAACTGGAGCACGCCAAAGCCGCACTTCTTAGCCTGAAAAAGGCAGTCCTTCACCAGCATTTCGCCGATGTGCCTTCCCCTTGACTCAGAGGAAACGGCATAGCTTGCGTTTGCAATGTGACCGCAACGGCCCACATTGTTTGGATGCAGGATGTAAAGCCCCAAAATCCTGCCGTTTTCTTCCGCAACTGCGCTCAGGGACTGGGAAGCAAAAAAATCCCGCCCGCTTTCTTCTGTCAGTGTCTCTTCCTGAGGAAAAGCGATTCCTTCTTCAACGACTTCGTTCCAGATTGCAATCATTGCCGGAAGGTCTTTTTCGTTATAGGGTCTTATAGTCATAATGAAAACTCCTTTGGTTTGACAAAATCCGCCCGCTCTTCAAGTCCTTTTACATGCCCAAGATTGTTCATGCTTCCTCGAATATTTTTCAGATAAAAGACCTTAAAAAGAGGATGGTCGGGATTGTTTTTATAAAGCTCGTGAACAATCGCGCTCTTTTGCATAATAACCTCCTTGACCGCACGTTTTTCTTCAAAGACGGCTTCTGCGCTGAATCGAATCCATGAAGTGTTGATTTCATCTTTTTCAAGACGGCTTGCGCACAAATCGATGAAAGGAAATTTTTGAAGCTCAGCGTACATGGCTTTTTCGCTGTTTGTGCAGAACCACATTTTTCCCTCACTCAAAACCATGTATTGGACTGGACGAACCTTAGGCTTGCCGTCCAAGCCGACCGTGGCCAGGTACTGCAATCCCATGCGGTCAAGGCATTCTGCCACATCTTCCATTGTAACTTCGTTTTCCATAAGCAACCTCACTCTTATAATACCAAAAAAAACGGACGATTTTCACCGCCCGCTTTTTTGCGCCCGAATTTTTATTCTCTTACAAGAGAGATTCTTTGCTTGATGTGCTTGCCTTTGATGATTTCCTCCACCAGAGCCGCCGCATAGTCGGCATAGCTGATGATGCTCTCGCCTTTTGCGTTGGTCAGAGTACGAGTATTATTGGTTGGGTCGCTATTTGGGAGCCAGCTTCATACTTCTTATACCAGAGGCGCGAGGATTTTAAGGAAGCTGTTGCTCATTCCCGCCTTGCAGCCGCAAAGGTAAGTGCCGTTCGTGAGTTATTGGCTGTAAGGTGAGTTCGGGGAAAATCATTCTCTTAGCACACTCTTCATCTGCCTCATCATCTCCACGCGGCAGACCGCATAAAAGCGCACATTCACCGCCTCATCTCTGATGGGAACCGCTACACGGCTTGACTTTTCCAATCCCGGAAGGTGCCTTGTTTTTTCTGTGAAGTCGGTCACGAAGGCCGGGAGGGTGGAATGGTTGATGATGTCGCGGAGGTCGGTGATATCGTCCTGCTCGATGAACTTTGCTTCTGGAATCTTGCTTTTTACCACATTCGTCCAGAATCCCAGCGCGGAAGCCATGATGAAAGTTTCTCCTGCAAGCTCAGCGAGGGCCACGGACTTCTTTTTGGCAAGGTCATGGCTTTTGGGCAGAAAGACCTTCAGATGTTCTTCAAAAAATTCCCGTGCATAAAAACGCTCGTCCGCCCTGTTTTCCGTGGTGATGATGACCTGTGCCTTGTCATGCTCCAAATCAGAAAAAAGCCTGTCGTTTTCCTCGCAAAGATTTCCCGTCACTTTCGTCTCGGGCGCCGCCTTATTGAAAAGCTCCGTCAGATGCCACAAGGGTGCGGGGGCGATAGAGGCAACCTTGATTTCCCTCGTCCGCCTGTAAAAGTCTACCACCTCATTTTCCATCTCGTTCTCAAGCACAAGAATCCGGCGGGCATAGTCCACGGCAAGTCGGCCGGTCTGATTCAAAGAGATTGTATTTTTCGTCCTGTCAAAAAGCCGCACCCCAAGAAGCTCTTCCAGTTTTTGAAGAGAACGCGTAAGTGACGGCTGCGTTACATTCACAATTTCACTTGCGGCAACAAGCGTTCCACTATCGGCAAAGGCGACAAGATTTTGAAGGATGTAAGTTTCTATCATATTAATATTTTAGCAAGAGATTGCTATACGCGCAACGCATACTGCGATAAAAAAGTTTGATTGTTCAAATGAAGATTCCTTAGGCTATATTAAAAATCACAAGGAGGCATGAGAAAATTACATCCATGTAATTTTCTCATGGGCAGATTTTGCCGTTGGCAAAACTGCGATTTCGTGCCTCATGCACGACCGCTAACGCGGAGTTTTTAAAGGAGCAAACAAATGGCAAAGACACTTATTCTTTATTTTTCAGTATACGATTCAACACATCACCTGGCAGAAGAAATCGCCCGTCAGACTGGCGGCGACCTTCTGGAAATTGAACCGGTAATTCCTTACGACAAAAACCGAGACCACTATGACGCGCTGGCAGCCTACGCTAAAAAGGAACACGACGAAGACCAGCGTCCTGCAATCAAAAATGCGATAGACCTTTCTGACTACGACACTGTTTTTATCGGTTACCCGATGTGGTGGTACACATTCCCCATGATTATCTACACGCTTTTTGACACTGTGAATTTTTCGGGGAAAACAGTCGTGCCTTTCAACACACATATGGGAAGCAGAGACGGCGGAACTTACAAGACCGTACGTGAAAAGGCAAAGGGCGCAACCGTTCTTGAAGGTCTTCCTGTTTCTATGAAAGAAGCAGAAGGCGGTGCCGGCAAGTCTGTAGAAAAGTGGCTTACAAAGCTTGGGCTTAAAAAATAGCATTCGGGCGCAACCGCATTTTACAAACAAACATTTGGAGAAAAAAAATGAAAATCAAATCGATTTTTGCAGTGGCAATCATCACGCTTATCACGGCAGGCGGACTTTTCGCTCAGAGCGCGAAAAACTCAAAAACGCTAGTTCTGTATTTTAGCTGGGGCGGAACTACAGAAAAAATGGCAAAGATGATTTCTTCATCTATCGGCGGGGAACTCTTTAAGATTGAGCCGACAAAAGCCTATCCTACCAGTTACACGCCTTGCACGAAAGTCGTAAAGGACGAACTTGACAAGGGTATTTTTCGCACGGTGAAATCCGCCCCCGACTTTGCGAAATACGACACGGTTTTTGTCGGCGTTCCAGTATGGTGGCACACCGCGCCCACGCTGATGACGCACTTTCTTGAAGCGCACTCAGCCGTCCTTAAAGGCAAGACCGTCATTCCGTTCTGCACCTATCAGGCGACCTACCGCGACGAAACGCTCTCCGCAATCGTTGCATCGGCTTCATCTGCACTGCACAAGGACGGATTTGGCACAACGAATCCGCGTCAGAGCGACATCGACGCGTGGCTCAAGAACATCGGATTTTAGAAAATAAATCAGCAAGGAGATATTTTTATGGATTATGTAACACTTTCAAACGGAATCAAGATGCCGCAACTGGGCTATGGCGTGTATCAGGTGACAAAGGCGGAGGCGGAGCGGTGCGTTTCGGATGCGCTGGAAGTGGGCTACCGCTCGATTGATACGGCACAGAGCTATTTCAACGAAGAGGAAGTGGGGAACGCGATTGCAAAATCAGGCATTGCGCGCGGCGATATTTTCCTTACCACAAAAGTCTGGATTGAGCATTACGGCTACGAGGCGTGCAAGAAATCGGTGGAAGAATCGCTTAAGAAACTCAAGACCGACTACCTTGACCTTATGCTGCTTCATCAGCCTTTCGGAGACGCTTACGGAGCCTGGAGAGCACTGGAAGAGCTTTACGAGCAGGGAGTTTTGAAGGCTATCGGAATCTCAAACTTTTACGCAGACCGCATGGTGGAGTTCGCTTCATTCAACAGAATCAAGCCCATGGTGAATCAGGTGGAATGTCATCCTTTGAACCAGCAGATTGAGGCGAAAAAATGGAACGACAAGTACGGAATCCAGCTTGAAGCCTGGGCGCCTTTTGGCGAAGGCCGTGGCGGGCTTTTTGAAAATCCTGTCTTGAAGGAAATCGCCACTGCGCACGGAAAAAGTACCGCGCAGATTATGCTCCGCTGGCATTTGCAGAGGGGAATCGTCGTGATTCCAAAATCAACCCACAAGGAACGCATGGCGGAAAATCTGAATGTCTTTGATTTTACCCTCACTGCCGAAGAGATGGCAAAAATCACCGCTCTCGATACTGCAACAAGTTCCTTCTTCAGCCACCAAGACCCTGCGATGGTGGAATGGTTCGTGAAGATGGTGGAAGAGCGGAAAAAGCAGCAGGATTCTTCAAAAGAAAAGAAGAATTGGTAAACAAAATCGCAAGGAGATAACTATGAAAGCAATATTGATAACGGCGGCATTTTCCGCAATGATTCTTTCGGGGTGCGCGAGCAATGCAGTCGCGGACAAAAACGCGCTCTCTATCGCAAAGCAGGGCGTATTCGCTTCGGGCGGGACGGTAACAGAGGCTGTCGCTGAAAATTAC
>FLNX01001650.1_pt1 | contig 43683 bp, 38 predicted proteins | sample 1140341 | NCBI WGS metagenome assembly FLNX01 (sample SAMEA3878208, study PRJEB12797) | bioreactor metagenome | biome: Moose rumen | place: Sweden | collected 2011-10 | reverse complement strand
TTGTTAAATAAACCGTAGCGGAATCGATTTCCGCGAAAATTGGGCGGTGCCTTTCGGGGTGCCGCCCTTTTTTTATATCTTTGCCGATGATTAAATCCTCAACGTCATGAAAAAGCATCTCCTTCTCCTTCTTGCCCTCGTGCCGTGCCTGGCATGGGCGCAGTTCGACCGTTGTTTCACCGATGCCGCCCTCCGCGTCGATTACGCCTTGACGGGCAACCACAACACGACCACCTACTCCCTCAAGGAGCTGATTCGCGAGCCTTATTGGAGCGGCTCCAAGACCAACCTCATCGACACGCTTGAGTTTGGCAGCTATCTCGTCAAGGTGTATGAGGCCGGCACCGACAAGCTGCTGTTCTCCAAAGGCTACCAAAACCTCTTCGGCGAATGGCAAACCACCAACGAAGCGTTTCAAATCACCAAGACCTTCGACGAGTCGGTCATCGTGCCGTTCCCCAAGGTGAAAATCGACATCGCCCTGTGCTACAAGACATGGGAAGGCCAACTCAAGGAAGGGATGCGCTTCAGCGTCAGCCCCGACGACTACTTCATCCGCGACTACGACAAGCTCGACCTGCCCGTCTATGAGGCCTGGATCGGCAACCCCGACATCACCAAGGCCGTTGACATCGTCATCCTTCCCGAAGGCTACACGCAGGCCGAGATGGGCAAGTTCATCAGCGACTGCGACTTTTTCGTGAAAAGCCTCTTCAGCTACGCGCCCTACGACCGTTACCGCACCAGCTTCAACATCCGTGGCGTGATGGCGCCTTCCGCCGAATCGGGTTGCACCATGCCCGGCGACCGCATCTACAAGAACACCGCCATGCGCTTCAGCTTCTGGACCTTCGACAGCGAGCGTTATTGCATGAGCACCGACAACCGCGACATCCGCGACCTTGCCGGTCAGGTGCCCTACGACCAGATTTACATCCTCATGAACACCGAGAAATACGGCGGAGGCGGCATCTACAACTTCTATTGCTCCAGCGCAAGCAGCAACGGCTTCTCAAGCGACGTCATCATCCATGAGTTCGGACACGGCTTTGTGGGCCTCGCCGACGAATACTACAACGACGACACCTACGGCGACATGTACAACAACGACCTCGAGCCTTGGGAACCCAACCTGACCACGCTCGTCAATTTCGACGCGAAATGGAAGGACATGATGGACAAAAAGACGCCCGTGCCCACGCCGCGCGAGAAGCGATACGAGAACACCATCGGTGTGTTTGAGGGCGGCGGCTACGAGCCTGAAGGAGTGTATAGCCCCCACATGGACTGCCTGATGAAGACCTTCGACGGCGACGTGTTCTGCCCCGTGTGCCAACGCGCCATCGAACGGATGATTCTGTATTATAGTAAGTAGTGTTGAGTGTTGAGTGAGGAGTGAGGAGTGAGGAGTGTTGAGTGATTCCAAATAACTCCAAACTCCAAACTCCAAACTCCAAACTGAAATGAACTATCTCGACATCATCATAGCGATTGTATTGTTCCTTTTCGGCTGGAAAGGGTTGCGCAAGGGACTCGTCATCGAAGTGGTCACCTTGGCGGCTTTCGGCGTGGGCATCTATGGCGCCATGCACTTCTCCGACTTCACCGCCGAGCGTTTGGTGGAATACGTCGAAGTGAAGCCTGAATACCTCAACACCGTCGCTTTCGTGCTGACGTTCATCCTCTTGGTGGTGGTGGTCAACCTGATTGGCAGGGCGGTGTCGAAGTTGGTGGAAAGCTTGAATATGGGCTTTTTCGACAAGATAGGCGGTTTTTTGTTTGGCGTGGCCAAAGGGGTGTTGCTTTGCAGCCTGTTTCTGTTGGTGCTCAACAACTTGCAGCTTTTGGGTCTCGTCAAGGAGGATGTGAAGAAGGATTCGAAGCTCTATCCTTATGTGGAGATGACGGTGCCTTATCTCTATCAGGGCTTCGACTTGGTGCGGGAGGCGATCAAGGATGTTGCTCCGTCCGCTCCCGACGCGCCTCAAGATAGCACGCCCGGCACAGTGGCTCATAACTCTCTGTCTCGCCAAGGACTACCAGCTTGTCGCCGGCAATGATGCGGTGCGAATACTGCGCCTGTCCGCCGCAACGCACGCAGATGGCATGTACCTTGGTCACGTCTTCGGCGATGGCCATCAGCTTCGGCATGGGCCCGAAGGGATTGCCCATGAAGTCCATGTCCAAGCCCGCGATGATGACGCGCACGCCTTGGTTGGCCAACTGCTGGCACACGTTGGGCAGCTCGTCGTCGAGAAACTGAGCCTCGTCGATGCCGATGACATCGACATCGGTGGCATAGAACAGGATTTCCTGCGCGCTCTCCACCGGGATGGAATGCAGTGCCGTGGCATTGTGCGACACCACGTCCTCCTCGCTGTAGCGCGTGTCAACGCCCGGCTTGAAGATTTCCACTTTCAACTTGGCGATTTTCGCGCGTTTCAACCTTCGGATGAGTTCTTCCGTCTTGCCCGAAAACATCGAGCCGCAAATGACTTCAATCCAGCCTTGCGATTTGTTGTGAGAATCTTTTTCGAGAAACATGGCTTCCGTAGTTAGATAATTTGTATTTTAGCTTCCGTTTTCACGCAACTTCCAGAGCAAAAATATAGATTATTCAGATATGAACGACATTTTCAACGACCAAAAAGAACAATTACTTTCTTTAAGCCACGAAATCAATCTGTTACGTCAACAAGTCGATTACCTTTTGAGGAACGGAAAAGCCCTCGGACTGCTCGATTTGGACGTTTTGATGAACCGCACGCACACCATTTACGACACGCTTTGCTCCATTAATTTGGGCCAAAACGACGAAGAACAGGACGTGGAAATCGACCCTGAGGCCTTGTTGGGGCTTCTCGGCGCCACCGCGACTGCCGAAACCGAGCCAGAATCCCAGCCGGAAGAAGCGCCCGAACCGGAAGAGGAACCGCTTCCCGAAGCCGTTCCCCAACCCGAGGCGGAGGCCCCTGTCGCGCCCGAACCGTTGCGGGAGGAAGTTCCCGTCGAGGTTCCGCCCATAGTGGAGGAGCAAGGGGAGGAAGCCCCCGAGGACGAAGAAAAGCCCAAGGAGGATCCGTTTGGCTTCATCTTCCGCTTTGAGGAAAACCCACCCGCCGAGACGGATTCGACCGAGGTGCCGACGGAAGAGCCTCAAGAGGAAGCTGTTGACAATCAAGAGGAAGAACCTGTTGTCGTGGGTGATAAGATTGTGCATTTCGTGAAGGAAGCGCCCGAAGACGACCTTGGTTTTGAGCTTGCCGCACCGGAGACCTTGGGCGAGAAAATGCTCCAAGACGACCATTCCTTGGCCGCCAAGCTCCAACAGAAACCTGTCCGCGACTTGAAATCGGTCATCGGAATCAACGACAAGTTCTTGTTTGTCAATGAGTTGTTTGGCGGAAGCATGGAGAAATACACGAAATCCATCGAAAACCTGAACGACCTCAAGACGCTGAACGGCGCCATGATTTACCTTAACGAGCTGAAGATTGAGCTGCAATGGAACAGCAGCAACGAGGCCTATCAGAAGCTTTCCGACCTGATTTCAAGGAAGTTCGAACAATAAGCGCCATGTCGAAGCTCTATCTTGTGCCTACGCCGATCGGCAATTTGGAGGACATCACCCTTCGAGCGGTGCGGGTCCTCAAGGAGGCGGATGCGATATTGGCGGAAGACACGCGCACTTCGGGGAACCTGCTGCGCCATCTTGACATCAGCAAGCCGATGACGGCCTACCATATCCGCAACGAGCATCAAACGGTGGAGCGTCTTGCCGACCGCATTGCGGCGGGCGAGACCTTGGCCTTGGTCACCGATGCCGGCACCCCGGCCATCTCCGACCCGGGCTTCTTGTTGGTGCGCGAGTGCGTCAGGCGCGGCATCGAGGTGGAATGTCTGCCAGGCCCGACGGCATTTGTCCCCGCCTTGGTCAATTCGGGATTGCCGGCCGAGAAGTTCGTGTTCGAGGGGTTTTTGCCCCACAAGAAAGGCCGGCTGACCAAGTTGCAGGCCGTGGCGGAATACGCCTACACGACCATTTTGTATGAATCGCCGTTCCGTTTGCTCAAGACCTTGCAGCAATTGGCCGAGGTGTGCGGCGGCGAGCGTCGGGTCAGCGTGTCGCGCGAGTTGACCAAAATCCACGAGGAAAACGTGCGCGGCACGTTGGCGGAGGTCATAGCGCATTTTTCGGGCAAGGAAACCAAAGGGGAAATCGTCATCGTGCTGGAGGGAAAAGACGGCGCGGCCGCCGTCGCTCCCGACGACGAAGCATGACTCAACGTTTCGGGGCAAACAGCTTCTGCCAGAAGCCGGGCTTGTTGGCGCTGTAGTCTTTGGTGAGCTGCCGTTGGTAGGCTTCCAAGCGCACGGCGAGACTGTTTTTCACGCCATTGGAGGTGTAGGTGGCTCCGCTGACGGCATCCACGGTTTTGGCCAAGGCTTCCTCGACGGTCAGGCCGTCCCAGGCTTGGTACAGGCCGCCGTTGGCGACGCGCTGGGCGAAACGTGGCGTCTCGCTGTTGTCCAAAAGCACCACATTCTTGATGCGCCCTTCGGCATCCAAGGCAATCAGCAACGGCGTTTTCCCGTTGTAGCCCATCACCGATTCGGAGAAAGGCTCGGAGAGCAGCACCGTGCCCAACAAGGTGCCTTGCGCGTCCTTCACTTGATAGAAAGCGGTGTCAATCGCTTCAACGACAGCGGCTTCGCTGAAATAAGGTTCGACTTTCGAAAGCGGGATTTCCGGTATTCTTACGGGGGCAGGCACACAGCCGGCAATAGTCATCGTACCGACCATCAGCAGCCCGCCCATGAGAGTTCTAAAGGTTTTCATCGTCTTGCGTTGGATTTTGGCGCAAAATTAGGAAAAAACTTTCGACTTTCGGCTTTTGACTTTCAACTTTTGACTACCTTTGTGGCTCTTAAACCTTAGAATATGTTAGTCATTGGAATTGCAGGTGGTTCAGGGTCAGGAAAGACCACCGTCGTCAAGGAACTGGTGAACCAGTTGCCAACAAACTCAGTATCAGTCATTTCGCAAGATGCTTATTATTTCGACAACGGCGACAAGACGCCGGAAGAGAAGAAACTGATTAACTTCGACCACCCCGACGCCATCGAGTGGGACTTGCTCATCGACCACCTCGACCGCCTGAGGCAAGGCGAAACCATCCCGATGCCGATCTACACCTACATCACCTGTGCGCGTTCGCAGGAAGTGATTTATGTGCATCCCACCCAAGTCATCATCGTGGAGGGTATCATGGTGCTGACCAACGAGGAACTTCGCAAACGCATGGATATCAAGGTGTTTGTCGATACCGACGGCGACGAGCGCCTGATGCGCATCATCCGCCGCGACATCGCCGAGCGCGGACGCACGTGGGAGGACGTGCTGCGCCATTACCAGACCTTCGTCAAGCCCATGCACCAGCAGTTCATCGAACCCACGAAGCGCAGTGCCGACATCATCCTGCCGCGCGGCTCAAGCCCTGTGGTGATAGACATCTTGGTGTCGCGCATTAGGATGCATTTGGGGATGTGACGCCGTGTCACCCTAAAAAGGAAAAGCCGAACGGTAACGCTCGGCTTTTCTTGTGTTGTTGCCCAACCAGGATTCGAACCTAGACTAACTGATCCAGAGTCAGTTGTGCTGCCATTACACCATTGGGCACCAATATCCAGCTGGATTTCGGGTGCAAAAGTACGCTTTTTTTGAATGCTGCAAGCAAAAAATGAGTTTTTTTTGCATAAAAAGTAGAGACGGTGTGCACACCGTCTCTACAAAACAATGAATTCAAGATGATTACAAATTACATTGTCGTTTCTCTTGTAGAGACGGTGCATGCACCGTCTCTACAAACATAGATTACATGGTTTTCGCCCATGTGTCCTTCAAGGCCACCGTGCGGTTGAAGACCAAATGGCCCTCGGTGCTGTCCTTATCCACCGTGAAGTAGCCGATGCGCTGGAACTGGAAGTGGTCGAGCGGCTTGGCGTCGGCCAAATATTCCTCCACATAGCACATGGGACGCACCTCCAACGAGTTGGGGTTCATCATCTCCTTCATGGCTTCGAGCGAGGTCATGCCTTCGTTTTGCAGGCGGGCCAACTCGTCGCGGGGGTTCTCCACCTTCCAGAGGCGGTCGTACATACGCACTTCGGCTTCCATGCAACGCTCGCAGCTCACCCAGTGGATGGTGCCTTTCACCTTGCGGTTAGCACCGGGCATTCCGCTCTTGGTGTCGGGGTCGTACTCGGCATACACCTCCACCACCTCGCCGTTCTCGTCCTTCTTGCAGCCGGTGCAGCGCACGATGTAGGCGTTCTTCAGGCGCACCTCGTTGCCGGGGGTCAGGCGGAAGTATTTCTTCGGCGCGTCTTCCATGAAGTCCTCTTTCTCGATCCACAGCTCGCGGCTGAAGGCGATTTTGTGGCTGCCTGCCGTCTCGTCCTCGGGGTTGTTGATGGCCTCCATCTCCTCAATCTGTCCTTCGGGATAGTTGGTGATGACCAATTTCACAGGGTTGACCACGGCGGCCACGCGGGTGGCGGTGGCGTTGAGGTCCTCACGGATGGCGCTTTCCATCAGGGCGAAGTCGTTGAGGGCGTCGTAGGTGGTGTAGCCGATCTTGTCGATGAACTTGTGGATGGCGCTCGGCGTGTAACCACGGCGACGGAAGCCGCATATCGTGGGCATGCGCGGGTCGTCCCAGCCCGAAACCAAGCCCTCGTTGACGAGGACGAACAGGTTGCGCTTGCTCAAAAGGATATAGTTGAGGTTCAGCTTGTTGAACTCGGTTTGGCGCGGGCGGTTATCGTCCATGTTGTCGCCTTCGCCACGAATTTCCTTCAGCCAGTCGATGAAGAGGTCATACAAGGGACGATGCACCACAAACTCGAGCGTGCAGAGCGAATGGGTGACACCTTCGAAGTAGTCGCTCTCGCCGTGGGCGAAGTCGTACATCGGGTAGGCGTGCCACTTGCTGCCCGTGCGGTGGTGTGGCGTATCCACGACGCGATAGATGATCGGGTCGCGGAAGTGCATGTTGGGGTTGGCCATGTCGATCTTGGCGCGAAGCACCATCTTGCCCTCGCCAATCTCCCCGTTGTTCATCTTGTGGAACAGGTCGAGCGACTCCTCGACGGGGCGGTTGCGGTAGGGACTTTCCACGCCGGGTTGCGTAGGCGTACCTTTCTGTGCGGCAATCTCTTCGCTGCTCTGCTCGTCGATGTATGCCTTGCCTCTTTTGATCAGTTCTATGGCAAAATCCCAGAGTTGCTGGAAGTAGTCGGAGGCGTAGTATTCGTTGCCCCATTGGTAGCCAAGCCATTGGATGTCCTCTTTGATGGCATCGACGTATTCCATGTTCTCCTTGGTGGGGTTGGTGTCGTCGAAGCGCAGGTTGCACACGCCGCCGTGTTGGGCAGCGATGCCGAAGTCGAGGCAGATGGCCTTGGCGTGGCCGATGTGGAGGTAGCCGTTAGGCTCAGGGGGGAAGCGTGTCTGCACACGTCCGCCGTTCTTGCCGTTGGCCAAGTCTTCTTCCACCTTCGCTTCAATGAAATTGAGCGGTTTCTTTTCTTCTTTTGTTTCTTCCGGGTTTGTCATAACTCTAAACTCTAAACTCTAAACTCTAAACTATTAATAAGCCTTATACTTGTCGCCCGTCTTCTCGATGAGGATTTGGTAGTACTCGTCGCTGTATTTCGGGTGCTCGCTCTTGATGGGCGTGTATTTGCTGCCGGGCTTCACGGGCTGGGCGGTGTTCACGTTGCCGTCCATGTACTTCATGAACAGGTCGTGGTAGAAGCGTTTCCACGTCTCGCACAACTCATTGGCCGAGGTGCATGAGAAGTTGGTGAGTTCCTTCACCTGCGCTTCGCGGCCCTTGATGGCAAACACGCGCTTGTCCAAGGCGGGGACGACGCTCTCGACCCATTTCGTCTCCAACTCGCGCTGCATCTTGCGGATTTCGGGGTGGATGTAGTCATACTTGGTGTAAGCCCAGTTGCTCATCTGGTTGAAGATCCAGAAGGCGGAAGTCTCGCTCCATTCGCTCATCGAGCCGTTGCCTTCGCGGAAGCATTCGGGGATCTCGGTCATGCAGGTGTACATCGGGCAATAGACGGTGTTGTCGGTGTCATCGACGCCAAACCAGATGATGCCGCCAATGGGCCAGTCGTAGTAGCCACGGCATTGGGCGACGAAGCTGAAGCCGGTCTGCTGGGTGGCGGTGGTGCGCTCGTGGATGTAGGTCTGGCCGTTCACGTCAAACTCCATCGGACGCCAGCGGTAGGGGCAGTGGAAGGGACCTGCACCCACGTCTTGCGACATGTCGAGCTCAGTGCCTTCAAGATGGTCGCGCATGAAGTCCATCATGTCGAGCACGCTCACCTTCTTATTGGGCAGCACCCACAGCGGCATACGGTTGGTCGGGAAGTTGTCGGGGGTCTGGCACATTCCTGCCTTGTAGGGCTGCGCACGCTTGATGTCGCGCCCCGTGGCATAGTCCCAATAGTCGTTCATGTTGTCGGTCACCTTGTTGAACATGGCCCACACGCGCAGGTCGCAGAAACGGGCGCCGCTGAAATCGACGGGGTTATAGACGTCGGAGAACGAGAACTTGTCGTCGGGACCGTTGTAGAGCTTCATCTCCTTGGCGAAGCTGATCACGTCGTCGGCATACACGCAGTCGATGTTCGGGTCTTTCAGCAGCTTGTCGATTTGCTTGAAGGTGATGCTGGTCTTGTTCTTCTTGGCCAAGGGGAAGGTGGTGATGCGGGCTTGGTTGGCGTGACCGCTCACATAGCCGTCGGGGATGCGGCGTGCCACCCAAACGGCACCCTTGTTTTTGGGGCCTTTGCCGATCATTTCGAGGATCCACACCTCTTCGGTGTCGGCGATGGAGAACGACTCGCCCTCGCTGACGTAGCCGTAGTTATAAACCAATTCGCCCATCGTCTTGATGGCTTCGCGGGCGGTCTTGGCGCGTTGCAAGGTGATGTAAATCAGGCTGCCGTAGTCGATGATGCCAGGACCTTCGTAAAGGCTTTCGAGACCGCCGTAGGTCGTCTCGCCGATGGCAAGTTGCCATTCGTTCATGTTGCCGACCACGTTGTAGGTATGCGCCACCTGTGGGATTTGGCCGCGAAACATGCCGCCGTCCCAGTCATACACGTCGAGCATGGCGCCGGCGGGCCAGTCGGTGGCGGGATAGTGGTAGAGTTCGCCGTAGAGCACATGGCTGTCGGCGGCGTAGCTGATCATGCAGGAGCCGTCGGCAGAGGCACCTTTGGTGATGAGGAAATTGGTGCAGGCGTTGGCGTTCCCGAAGGAAAAGACAAGGGCCAAGGCCACGATTGCAAATAAGGTTTTCTTCATTGTGTTGGGTTGTTGAGGATTAATGGTTTGTTTTCAATTGTTCCATGGCGTAGGCGTAGGCGCCGATGGCCACTGCCGACGAGGTGCCGAGTTTGGTGATGCCCACGCCGACGCGCTTGGTGGGGTCGTACCAGGCCATTTGGTCGCTGAAGGGCACTTTCACCATCTTGCCCGACTTCTCGGTGAAGCGGATCATGTCTTGGGCGTCCATCAGGTTGTAGGCCTCGGTCTCCATGCGGCTGAGGGGGCTGCCGTTGAGTCCCGTGAAAGGCTCGTTCATCTTTTCGATGAGCGTGGGCATGAAGACGGGCCAGGCCCCCGAAAGGCCACCGCCGATGACGATGAGTCCGTCGATGAGCGAGATGGCGTTGGCGAGCACGTCGGCCAAGGCCGTGGCCAACTCGTTCCACGACTTCAAGGCGGCTTCCCTGTTTCCGGGCAACTGCTCCATGGCGATTCGGTAGATGTCGTAGGGATGCGGCGTCTCGTTGAAGGGGATGCCGGCCTCGCGGCCATACACGCGGCGCACGGCGCGGATGCTGATGCTGTCTTCAGCGCTGGTGGAGGTCAGCAAGGGGTTGCGGTGCCGGTTGATTTCGCCTCCGGCCGAGTTGTCGCCGTTGAGCAACACCTTATTAATGACAATGCCTCCGCCGAAGCCCGTGCCAAGGGTGACACCCAAAAGGTTCTTGTAGCGTTTGGGGTTGCGTTGCTGCTCCAAGAGCTTGTTCACCTCGGGCAGCAAGCCGTTCAAGGCCTCGCCGTAGGCAAACAGGTCGCCGTCGTTGTTGATGAACACGGGCACTTTGAACTCGTTTTCGAGCATGGCCTTCAAAGGCACGCCGCCACGGAAGGTGGGCAGGTTCTCCAAGTCGCCGATGATGCCGTTGGGGTAGTCGGCGGGACCCGGGAAGCAGAAGCTGATGGCCGAGGCTTTTTGTCCACAGCGCGTCTCGCATTCGCGGAAGCCCGTGATGAGTTTTTGCAGCACTTCCTCAAGGGTAGGCGCCGCCGAAGGGATGGTGAACGGCTCGATGATTTCGCGGGCGTCTTGCACGGCCGAGAACTTGAACCCCGTGCCTCCGGCATCAAGGATGAAGATGATAGGGTAGTTATTCATTTTGTTGAGGTTTTGTTGTTGGCTTGTCTTTGAATTTTTCCACCCACAGCACCCACATGAGGAAGATGACGAAGTAGAAAAACACCTTGAAGACATAGTCGTGGGCAAGGTGGAAGCTGTTGGGCCACGGAACCTGCATGAGCAGGATGCCGCAGATGCGCACGATGTTGGTCCATTCGATGACGACCAATCCGGCGGGGATGTACCACAGCTTGTGTTTCCATGGGCCGGGAAACAACACCATGAGGAAGATCCAGTGCATCCATTGCTTCAGGCTGGCGCATTCGGGGGCCACGATGATGCGCGCCCAGCCGCCGTCCTTGTTGGGCGTGGCGATGAGACGCGTGTCGCTCACGGTGGTGATGTCGATGTGGAGAACGCGGTCGAGCACCCAACAACATTGCCTGAAAAGCAAGTCAACCGACCAAACCATCAGGCTGTCAACGGCACGCTTGACGGGCCAATAGTCCAAGGCCTGCCAGCCCAAATAAAGGAAATGGAAGCTGATTATCAGCAAGATAAAAAGCCCTACGTTGACGGTGCTTTCGTTTTTCGGATCCTTGCAATATGTCTTGATGTCTTCGAGGTTCATGAAAAGATTTTGGGGTGCTAAAATAATAATTATTGGAATATCATTACCTTTGCACCCTAAAATTTTCGCAAATATGGAAAATGACAGCATCGTAAGCGAGGTTTCAACGGTGGTCAAGGAGTCCTCGTCGCTTGAAAACATGGCCGACGTCGTCCAAAAAGTGAGCAGCACGCCTTTCTCGGAGTGGTTTCCCGAGCTGATCAAGACCTACGTCGTCCCGCTGGGAATCAGGATCGTAGTGGCGTTGGTTGTCTTGGTCGTCGGTCGCTGGCTCATCAAGAGGATCAAACAGGGATTGTCGAAATCGATGTTGCGACGCAAGGCCGACCCGTCGCTCAACAGCTTCATGATGAGTTTGGTGTCGGTGTTGCTGTCCTTCTTTTTGGTCTTGGCCATCGTGGGCATCCTCGGCATCAACACCAGCTCGTTGGTGGCGTTGTTAGCCTCGGCGGGATTGGCGGTCGGCATGGCCTTGAGCGGCACGTTGCAGAACTTCGCCGGTGGCGTCATGATTATGTTGTTCCGTCCGTTCAAGGTCGGCGACTTCATCTCTGCGCAAGGGTTTGAAGGCACGGTCAGCGAGATACAGATTTTCAGCACGCATCTGCTCACCACCGACAACAAGGCCGTCATCCTTCCCAACGGGGCGCTCTCCACGGGCACCATGACGGTGTTTTCGAGGCAGGCCACCCGTCGCGTCGATTGGGTGTTCTCCATCTCCTACGGCGACGACTACGACAAGGCGAAAGCCGTGCTGAAACGGCTTTGCAATGCCGACCAGCGCATCTTGAAGAAGCCCGAAGTGTTTGTCGAATTGCTGAAGCTGAACGACAGCTCGGTTGACATCACCGTTAGGGCTTGGGTGAACACGGCCGACTACTGGGCGGTGTATTTCAGCCTTAACGAGCAGGTTTACAAGGCGTTTGCCAATGAAGGCCTGCACATTCCCTTCCCGCAAATGGACGTCCACATGGTCAAGAGTTGAGTGACGGATCACCTTACGGCACATGTCCAAACCCAAGGCGGTTGGCATTTTTTTGAAGCATTTTTTGCGGAAAAAGGTTGGGAAAAGAAAAAATTTGTATTTTTGCAGCCCGTTAGAGGAAAAAAAGACAATTGTTAAACATTAAGGAATAAGAGTCATGTCAAAAGTTTGTCAAATTACAGGTAAAAAGGTCATGCACGGCAACAACGTGTCGCACTCCAATAAGAAGACCAAGAGGACGTTCAGCCCGAATCTGAAAATCAAGAAGTTCTATGTTCCGGAATGGGATGAATGGGTGGTGCTGAAGGTTTCGGCTGCGGGTTTGCGCACCATCGACAAGAAGGGCGTTTACCAAGCCATTCTGGATGCTTCGGAGAAGGGTAACCTCCAGCGTTGGTGATTCCCAAGTTGGACGATAATACAGCTGCTGTGCCTTGCGCGGCGGCTTTTTTTGTTTACGCGCCGCCTCAAAATTGCCTGCTCGGATAATATTCTTGCCTTTTGTCAGTTATCTTTTCATGCGATCGAGATTCATTATCATAGTATTGTTGCTTTTCTCGCTAATGGCAAGGGCGCAGCAGCTGCCCATCGCCACGGTTTATGGGAAAGTGACCGACGAGATGGGTCGTCCGATCGAAATGGCCAACGTGGTCGTCCTCGACCTGTTGGTCGGGCAAACCACCGACTCGCGGGGCGCCTACGAGCTTTCCCTGTTTTCCGACACGACGTTGGTCATCAGCGTTTCCTTCATCGGCTTTGAACAGAAGCAGGTGCCGGTTCGGTTGAGAAAGGGCGAGCACCGGAAATTGGACGTGATGCTGAAATCGACGGCCAAGATGCTCCCCGACGCGGTCATCAGCGACCGTGCCACCGACGCCTCCAGCCTGACGCGCCTCGATGCCAAGCAGGCCACCTTGCTCCCCTCGATGGGCGGCGGCGTTGAGTCGCTCATCAAAACACTACCAGGCGTGGTGTCGAACAACGAGTTGAGCTCGCAATACCGTGTGCGCGGCGGCAATTTCGACGAAAACCTGATCTATGTCAACGGCGTGGAAATCTACCGCCCGTTCTTGGTCGGGTCGGGCCAGCAGGAAGGCCTGAGCTTCGTCAACTCGCAATTGGTCTCCAACATCGAGTTTTCGGCCGGCGGCTTTTCGGCGGAGTATGGCGACAAGATGTCGTCGGTGCTTGACGTCACCTACAAGCGGCCCCAAGAAACGGCCGGGTCGCTGTCGCTGAGCCTGCTGGGTGCCGAAGCCCATGTGGAGGGACGGGCCGTGAACGACAAGTTCAGCTATTTGGTGGGCGCCCGCTACAAGAATACGAGCCTGGCCCTTGGCATGATGGACACCAAAGGGTCGTACAAGCCGAACTTCACGGATTTCCAAGCGGTACTCAACTACAGCCTGAACCCGAAATGGGACCTGTCGTTTTTGGGCTACTATTCCAAAAACAAATACATGCTCCTGCCGCAAAGCGCGAAAGTCAATACGGGAAACATCAACATGGCCTTCCAACTCAACGTGTATTTCGACGGACGGGAAACCGACGACTATACTACAGGCCTGGGTGCCTTGACGTTGACCTACAAGCCCAACCAAAACTTGAACCTGAAATGGACCGCCTCGGCTTATTCGGCCTACGAGACCGAGACCTACGACGTGCAGGGACAGTATTTCTTTGGTCAGCGCAACACCTCGTTTGGCTCCGAGACTTTTGGGGAAGTGATTGAAAACCATGAAATTGGCACGCATATCAAACACGCCCGCAACTCGTTTTACGCTCAGGTTTATAACTTCAGCCACAAAGGATGGTACCTTTTCGACCAAAGCCTCATGAAATGGGGGCTGCGCTATCAGCATCAAGAGATTGACGACGTGGTGGACGAATGGCAGGTGATGGACTCGGCCGGTTACAGCTTGCCGCATCCGCCCGACGTGGTTGGCTGTTATCCCGACCTATTGCCGGATATCGGGATGGATTTTGTCCATAAGGCACATAACGTGTTGTCTATCAACAATCTTGATGGTTTCATCCAAAATGCATGGACGCTTCCTTATAAAGAAAAGGGAGAGTTTGTGGTTACGGGAGGCTTGCGTGCCAATTATTGGGGCTACAACGGGAAGGTGTATGTCAGTCCGCGCGGGGGAATCGCGTATAAGACCGAGACGGAGAAGCGCGAGGTGGTGTATCGCCTTTCGGGAGGCGTATATAACCAAACGCCGTTTTTCCGCGAAATCCGCAACATGGACGGCAGCCTTTACAAGGACGCCAAGGCGCAGCAGTCGTACCAGGTCGTGGCGGGCAACGATTTCAAGTTCAGGGCTTGGGGACGGCCTTTCATCCTGACCTCAGAAGCCTATTTCAAGTATTTCACCCATGTGATTCCGTATGACGTTGACAACGTGCGCATCCGCTACTATGCCGACCAGTCGGCGCGGGCCTATGCCACGGGTCTCGACTTCAAGGTGAACGGCGAGTTCGTAAAAGGCATCGACAGCTGGGCGAGCCTTTCCATCATGAACACAAAGGAAGACATCAGGGGCGACTACTGCCTGTTGGGGGTGAACGGCGACACCCTGTCGTTCTATTATCACAACGACGCAGAAGTGGCCGACACCTTGGCGTTGGGATGGCATGTGCGCCCCTCGAACCAATTGGTCAGCTTCTCGCTTTTCTTCCAGGACTACATTCCTTTCGCCCCGACATGGCGCGTCAACATGACCTTGAATTTCGGGACGGGTTTCCCCGTCAATGCGAACAATTCCGATTTTTATAATCCTTACAGGAACTATCCTCCATATCGCCGCGTTGACATTGGCTTCAGCAAGCAGTTGATCAACGAAGGCACCAGTTTCCGCAAGGGCAATCCGCTCAACTATGTGAAAAACATGTACGTCAGCGTCGATGTCTTCAACTTGCTCAACATCAACAACACGATATCGTTCCTTTGGATCAAGTATATCGACAATCGTTACTATAGCGTAAACAACTACCTGACGCCGCGCTATGTCAACGTGAAGTTGGTGATGGAGTTTTAGTGAAAAAGGGAGGCAACGCCTCCCTTTTTTATCAATACAGCCCTTCTTTCTTGATCCACTCTCGCCCTTGGGCGCACATGTCCTCGACCTCTTCCACGGTCTTCGGAATCGGCCTTCCGAGGATGCGGCAGCCGTCGGCGGTGATGAGCAGGTCGTCCTCGATGCGGATGCCACCAAAGTCCTTGTAAGTCTCCAACTTGTCATAATTGATGAAGTCCTTGAACTTGCCTTCGGCCTTCCACATGTCGATGAGGGTGGGGATGAAGTAGATGCCCGGCTCGTCGGTGACCACGAATCCCGGTTTGAGCGTCTTGCCGCAGCGCAGGCAGCTGAAGCCCATCTTGGTGGAACGCGGCGTGGCGTCGTCGTAGCCGACGTAGGTCTCGCCTAAGCCTTCCATGTCGTGAACGTCCATGCCGAGCATGTGGCCGAGGCCGTGAGGCATGAAGAGCCAGTGGGCGCCGTTCATCAGGGCCTCTTCGGTGTCGCCTTTCATCAGGCCGACGCCTTTCAAGCCTTCAATCAAGGTGCGGCAGGCGAGGGTGTGCATCACCATGTAAGGCATGTAGGGGCGCGTGTTGGCGGCCACGGTCTGGTTGGCTTTCAGCACGATTTCATAGATCTCGCGCTGGCGCTGGTTGAACTTGCCGCCCACGGGCGTGGTGCGGGTGAAGTCGGAGGCGTAGTAGTGCTCCGTCTCGGCACCGGCATCGCACACCATCATGCGGCCTTCCTTCAGCACGTTGTGGTGGCCGTGGTTGTGCAGGGTCTGACCATCGACGCTGAGGATGACGGGGAACGACACGGGGCCGCCGCCCGACAGCGAAAGGCCTTCCACCACGCCGGCAATCTCCTGCTCAATCATGCCGGGCTTGCACATCTTCATGGCGGTGGTGTGCATGTAGTAGGCGGTGTTGGCGGCGCGTTCCATCTCGGCAATCTCCAATTCGCTCTTGATTTCGCGCATCGAGATGACGGCCTTGATGAGTTCCACGCTGACGTACTCCTGCACCTTATTAATATTGCAGCCAAGCCAGTTGGCGCATTGGATTTGCGTGTCGCCGCGATAGGTGGGCAGGATGTGGATCGTCCTGCCTTTGGCGATGGCCTGTTGCAGGTAGTCGCCGAAGCGGTTGAAGTCGCGGCAGTCGGTGATGCCGATGCTGTCGCCTTGTTCCTTCAGCGAGGGCAGCGGACCGCACCAGATCACGTCGTCGATGGTGACGTCGACGCCGAACAGGATTTCCTCGCCCGTCTCAAAGTCGATGACGCCGACCATGTCGGGGTGGTTGAGGCCGAAGAAGTAGGAGAAGTTGCTGTCCTGACGATAGATGTAGGTGTTGTCAGGGTAGTTGAAGGGTGCCTCGTTGTTGGCCGGGAAGAAGGCGATGCCCTTCGTGAGTTTGGTTTTCAATGTGGCGCGACGGCCACTGTAAACGTCTTTTGTGAACATATTGATTGGTTTTTATTGTTGATTCGTTGTTTGTAGGGCTGTCGTACTACGGCAGCCGTTTATGTCAAAATACTGCCGCACAAGCTCTTCTGATGTGGTCAAGGCGGGTTAGGAAAGTGGTTTGGTTCATGGCCACAGCCATGTTGTAGCGGGCTTGCATGTTGATTAACAACTGAGGGCTGACACCCAAAGCGGCCTCTACAATTAGGGCGAAGTCGCTTGTGACAGGCCGTTTCCCGTTCAAGATTTCGTTGAGCATGGTATATGAAACACCTGTCAGTTCCGAGAATCTTTTTTGCGAGATGCCTCTATACTCAAGTTCTTCTTTGATTACATCCCCGGGATGGGTTGGTATTCGGTTGGTATTCATTGTATTATCTCCTATTCATAATGGTTGGTAATGTCCATAATCAAACAAATGGTTATAACGGGTTCGGTTTCAGAGTTGTTGACTTGAAATTCAAGCCTATAATGGTAGTCGATGCGGATGGAATAATTGCCAGAACTTTCCAAAGCCTCGAAGTTGAGCGAGTTAAGCGTAAACAATTCCTCTATCCGAGTAATGCCAGCCAACGTATCGATTCTTTTCTGGTACTTCTTCACAACCTGTGGCTGAAACCTATACTTCTTGTTTTTGGTTCGGCCATTGTTGTACAATTCCTCTAAATACTCCTTGTCGAATCTTATTTCCATAACTGTTTCGGGTGCAAAAGTACGAATAAATCCCAAATCTTCACTAAAAAAGTGAATTATTTTCTCATCGCCGCCTCGATTTCCTCGATTTCCGTCGGCAATCCCTCAAACAAATTGATGGGTTCGCCTTCGGTGACCAAAAGGTCGTTCTCGATGCGGATGCCGATGCCTTCCTCGCGGATGTAGATGCCGGGCTCGCAGCTGAGTATCATGCCGGGCGCGAAGGGCTTGAACTTGTCGATGCTGTCGTGCACGTCCAAGCCGATGTGGTGCGCCATGCCGTGCATGAGGTATTTCTTGTAGAGTGGCTTGTCGGGGTCTTGGCATTTCAGTTCATCGGCGGTGAAAAGGCCGAGAGCCACCATTTCCTGCTCCATGAGCCGGCCCGTCGTCTTGTTGATTTGGTCGATGGTGCCATCCACCTTGTATAGTTTGGTGATTTCCTTCATCACGCGGAGCACGGCGTTATAGCACTCTTTTTGCCGCTCGGTGAACTTCCCGTTGACGGGGATGGTTCGGCTGAGGTCGGAGGCGTAGTTGCTCAGCTCGCAGCCGATGTCGAACAGCAGCAGGTCGCCGTCGTTGAGGAGGCTTTGGTTCTTCGAGTAGTGCAGGCAGCAGCCGTTCTTGCCTCCTGCGATGATGGGCGCGTAGGCATGGCCGGTGGCGTTGTTTTGCTTGAAGACGTAATCGATTTCGGCTTGCACCTCATATTCGTACATTCCGGGCTTCACGGTCGCCAAGCAGCGGCGGAAGGCCTTCGCGGTGATGTCGCAAGCCTGCTGCATGACTTCAATCTCTTCCTTCGACTTCACCATGCGCAAGGCGTTGAGTATCGGGGCGGTGCGGCCAAAGTTGTGCATCGGGTAACGCGCCTTCACTTGCTTCACGAAGCGTTGTTGGATTGTCTCCACGGGGCACTCGTATTTCGGGTATTCGTAGCTGTTCAGGAAAATCGTGTCGCCGTAACCGGAATAGGCGAAGTCGTTCAAGGTCATCCAAAAGGCGTTGCTGCCCCTGACGGTCTTGATGCCCGAAAGCTCGGTGGCCTGCTTGTCGTCGAGCATCTCGCCTTGCCAAGTGGCCTTCACCTCGTCGTAAGGCTCGATGAAAAGCGTTTCGCGCATCGTTTCGTCGGGATAGTCGGGTGCGATGAGGAGAAAGGCGTTCTCTTCGTTGATACCCGTAAGCCAAAAGAAATCAGACTGTTGTCGGAAAGGGAAGAAGTCGTCGCCGTTGCGTGGCATGGCTTCGTTGGCCGTGAAGACGGCAATGGACTTGGACGGCAGCTGAGTCGCAAGGTTCGCCCTGTTGCGGGCAAAGAGTCGGTTGGGGATTGGGGTGTTCATGTTCCTGATGTTTGAAGTTCCAAAGATAGGCAAAAGTTTTTTGATTGCGCCAAAATGTGTTGCGTAAATTGGATTATTTTGGGTTGTGGCATGGAATTTCCCTACCTTTGCAGCGAAAAATCTGCAATCACGATGAAAAACAAGCCGTTTTTTTCTTCTGTCACGGGCAAGGTCGTCATGGCCGTCTCGGGGGCGGGTTTCGTGCTGTTCCTGCTGTTCCACGGCGCGATGAACTTCGTTTCCATCTTTTCGCCCAAGGCTTACGATGCCATCTGTAACTTCTTGGGTGCCAATTGGTATGCCGTGGTTGGCTCAATGGTGCTGGCCGCCTTGATGGGCATCCACATCCTTTGTGGCGTCGTGCTCTCGGTGGAGAACCTGCTGGCCCGCGGACGGGTGCGCTACAAGCGGCGTGTGCGCCCAAGCGGAGTGGAATGGTCGTCGCAGCACATGCTTGTGCTCGGGCTGTTCATCCTTTTTGGCATCGTGATGCACCTCTACGACTTCTGGTACAGGATGCAGTTTGCCGAACTCATGGGCCGCCAACCCGCCAACGGCATGGAGCAGATTCGTTTCGTCTTCTCCAACAACTACTTCAGCGTCATGTACTTGCTTTGGTTGGCGGTGATTTGGCTTCACCTCTCGCATGGCCTGTGGAGCATGTTCCAGTCGATGGGCTGGAACAACGAGCGGTGGAAACGGCGCGGACAGGTGATTGCCTATGTGGTGGCCACCGTCGTCGTGCTGCTGTTTGCCTCGGTGGTCGTTTATTATTGGTTGATTTATCCCCGAATCTGACTATGGAAAACAACATACGCAACGCAAAGGTCCCGGCAGGCCCCTTGGCCGACAAATGGACCCATTACAAGGACACGCAACGCCTCGTCAATCCGGCCAACAAGCGTCGCCTCGACGTCATCGTGGTGGGCACAGGGCTGGCGGGTGCATCGGCGGCGGCCACGCTCGGCGAGCAGGGCTACAATGTGAAGGTGTTCTGCATCCAGGACAGCCCTCGGCGGGCACACAGCATCGCGGCGCAAGGCGGCATCAACGCGGCCAAGAACTACCAGAACGACGGCGACAGCGTGCGGCGGCTCTTCGAAGACACCATCAAAGGCGGCGACTACCGCGCCCGCGAAGCCAACGTGTATCGCCTTGCCGAAATCAGCAACGGCATCATCGACCAATGCGTGGCGCAGGGCGTGCCTTTCGCCCGCGACTATGCCGGAATGTTGGCCAACCGCAGTTTCGGCGGCGCACAGGTGTCGCGCACGTTCTACGCCAAAGGCCAGACGGGACAGCAACTGCTTCTCGGCGCCTACGGTGCCTTGAGCAAGGAAGTCAACCATGGCTCGGTGAAGCTGTTCACCCGCCGCGAGATGCTCGACCTCGTCGTCATCGACGGACGTGCGCGTGGCATCATCGTCCGCAATTTGGAGACCGGCGACATCGAGCGGCATTCGGCCCACGCCGTGGTGTTGGCCACGGGCGGCTATGGCAACGTGTTCTTCCTGAGCACCAACGCGATGGCCTCCAACGGCTCGGCGGCATGGCGGTGCCATAAGAAAGGCGCCTATTTCGCCAACCCTTGCTTCACGCAAATCCACCCGACCTGCATCCCCGTGCACGGCGACTTCCAGTCGAAGCTGACGCTGATGAGCGAGAGCCTGCGCAACGACGGGCGCATCTGGGTGCCGAAGAAAAAAGATGACGTGGAACGCATCCGCAAGGGCGAACTACGGCCAGCCGACATCCCCGAATCCGACCGCGACTACTATCTTGAACGCCGATATCCCGCCTTTGGCAACCTCGTGCCGCGTGACGTGGCCTCGCGTGCCGCCAAGGAGCGTTGCGACGCAGGCTTTGGCGTCAACGCGGCGGGCTTGGCCGTCTATCTCGACTTCGCCGAAGCCATCGACCGCCTCGGCGCAAAGGTGGTGGAGGCCCGCTACGGCAACCTCTTCGAGATGTACCAAAACATCGTGGCGGAGAACCCCTACGAGACCCCGATGATGATCTATCCCGCCGTGCATTACACCATGGGTGGCCTTTGGGTGGACTACGAGCTGCAATCGACCCTGCCCGGGCTGTTTGTGGCAGGCGAGGCCAACTTCAGCGACCACGGCGCCAACCGTCTCGGCGCATCCGCCTTGATGCAGGGCTTGGCCGACGGCTATTTCATCCTGCCCTACACCTTGCAAAACTACCTCGCCGACCAAATCAGCGAGCCGCACGTCAGCGTCGAAAGCACCGAGTTTGAGGCCGCCGAACACAACGTCAGGGACGAAATCAGCGCATTGCTCGCCGTCAAGGGCAAGGCAACCGTCGATTCGTTCCATCGGCGGTTAGGCCAAATCATGTGGGAACACGTCGGCATGGCGCGTGAAAAAGAAGGATTGACGAAAGCCATCGACTTGATTGCCGACCTGAGGAAGGAGTTCCACGAGAACGTGCTCATTCCCAACACGTTTGGCATTAATGTGGAGTTGGAAAAGGCCTTGCGTGTTGCCGACTTCATGGAGTTGGGCGAGCTGATGGCCCGCGACGCCTTGCAACGCGAGGAGTCGTGCGGCGGCCATTTCCGCGTCGAGCACCAGACCGCCGACGGCGAAGCCCTTCGCGACGACGAGCATTTCGCTTTCGTGGCGGCCTACGAATACCAAGGCGAGACGACCGTTCCGAAACTTCACAAGGAACCGCTTGATTTTGAATTTGTTGAACCGAAACAAAGAAACTACAAGTAAGCTATGGACTTTACTTTGAAGATATGGCGTCAGGCCAACCGCACGGCAAAAGGCCGTTTCGTCGATTATCAGGTGACCGGCATCGCGCCCGACATGTCGTTTCTCGAAATGCTTGACGTGCTGAACGAACATCTTGTATTAATAGGTGACGACCCCGTCTTTTTCGACCACGACTGTCGCGAGGGCATCTGCGGCGCATGCAGCCTGTTCATCAACGGGCGACCGCACGGCAAGGGCGAAGCGACGACCACCTGCCAGCTTTATATGCGCCGCTTCAAGGACGGCGAGATCATCGTGGTGGAACCGTTTCGCGCCAAGGCGTTTCCCGTCATCAAGGATTTGACCGTCGATCGCTCGGCCTTCGACCAAATCATCCAAGCGGGCGGCTATGTGTCGTGCCACACTGGAGGCGTTCCCGACGGCAACGCCATCCCCGTCCCCAAAGACGACGCCGACATGGCCATGGATGCCGCTTCGTGCATCGGCTGCGGCGCTTGCGTGGCGGCCTGCAAGAATGCCAGCGCCATGCTCTTCGTGGCGGCCAAGGTGTCGCAACTCGCGCTGCTTCCGCAAGGCAAGGTGGAGGCCAAGCGTCGCGCCCAGGCGATGGTGGCCAAGATGGACGAGTTGGGCTTCGGCAACTGCACCAACACCTACGCCTGCCAAGCCGTCTGCCCGAAACGGGTCTCCGTGGCGCACATCGCACGGCTCAACCGGTTGTTTCTCGGCGGGAAGCTGACCCGACCTTGGAGGCAAGACGAATAAACGGAAAAGCAGCGCATCCAATCGAATGCGCTGCTTTTGCTTTCTGAATGTCAGTGGGTTACAGGAACTTGTATCCCAAAGTGACCATGAACATGTTTTGCTTGGTGTTGTCGATGTTCCCCGTGTCGATATACTGTCCCCAGGTGGTGTTGTTGATGACATCGGCACCGAAGACCTTGGAGATGCCCAAGTTGTAGTTGATGTCCAAAGTGAACTTCATGAAGTCGATGCCGACACCCATCTGAACGCCCCAAGCAATGCTTTTCGTGTCGAAATCGGCGTTTTCCAACTGTTCGGGAAGCTCAGTCTGGCCCGACAGGGAGACGGATTGCACCACCGTGTTGGACGGGATGATGAAATTGGCGGTCGGTCCGGCTTGGGCACGAAGCGCCAACTTGTTGAGCAGGTTCAGCTTGTAGCCAATCATGACTGGGACTTGGATGTTCATGGCGTTTCGGGTCATGGTGAACTGAAGCCCGTCAGGATAGGAATAGCCGAGGAAGGAAGCGTTGGTCGAGTCGATGGACATGTCGAAGACGTTCGAACTCTTGAACCACAAGACTTCGGGTTGCACATAGAAGTTGCCAATCTCCACGCGGCCAAAGACACCGATGGTGAAGCTGTTGGCAAATCCAGCCTTGATATCATCCTTCTGATAAGAAAGCTTCGCGGTTTGATAACCGATTTTCGGGCCGATGGCGAAATCGAGGCCGCCACCTGCAAACGCCGAGCTGCCCATCATGAGCGCTGCGGCAATCAATAAAAAGGTCTTTTTCATCTTTTCGATTGGATTTTGGTGTTTGTTTCGGACAAAATTTTCGGCAAAAGTAAGAATCATTTTTGAATTTGCCGGAAATATCAACAAAATAAATTACTTTTGTAGGCCTAAATTTGTTTGATATGAAGAAAATAGCATTGATTATCAGCTTAGTGGCGGTTTTTGCGCTTACTGCCAACGCCCAGAAAGGAAAGTATGCCTATGGCTTGAAACTTGGCCCGAACCTGAATTGGGTCACTACTACGTCCGACAAGGGACAAAACGACGGAACGAGAATGGGTTTCGGTTTCGGTTTCTTCGTAGATCGCCTTTACACGCAACACGTGGCACTGTCGTCGGGCTTGAGCTACAATGTTTACGGCCTGAAGTACCAATTCACGGATTACCGCTTGGTGAACGATTTTTTGGAGCCGGCCTACATCGACGTCAACCGTAAGTTTAAAGGCTCTTTCCTCGAAGTGCCGCTCAAGGTCAAGGTGAAATTCGACGTCATGGATTCGTGGAAAGCCTTTGCCGAAGGCGGCGCGGCCTTGGGAATCAACCTCACGGCCAAGGCGAAGGACAACTACAACTATTATGGCCTGACACATGCCGACGACGACTTCCTCGATGCCTCCGACCAATACCGCCGCTTCCAATTGGCGCTTCGGTTTGGCCTTGGCGCCGAATACGAGATCACCTCGAAATTGAGCGTGTTTGCCCAGCTGTGTTATGGCCACGGCTTGACGAACGTATTTACCCGCACCATGGAAAGACAAACGGGCAGCAACCTGAAAACGAATTACATCGGTCTTGAGATCGGTGTCATACATTGATAGAAAATGAAAATAGCATTGGCCCAGCTCAATTATTGCATTGGCGATTTTGAGCAGAACACAAGAAAAATCATCGACGCAGCCCTGAAAGCCAAGTCGGAAGGGGCTGATTTGGTGGTCTTTTCCGAACTTTCCGTTTGTGGATATTTCCCGTTCGACTGTCTGGAGTTCACAGGCTTTCTCGAAAAATGCAGACGGTCGTTGGACGAAATCGCAGCGAAATGCCACGATGTCGCCTTGATTGTCGGCGCACCGTTGCCGAATGCGGTTGAAGGACAGAAAAAGTGCTTTAACGCGGCCGTTTTCATGTACCAAGGCGAACGCCAAGTGTTCAAGAAGAAACGGATTGGCGACAACCCTTTGTTTGACGAACGGAAGCATTTCGAGCCTTCGCACGACGACGACCAGCTGCTTGAGTTTGCCGGACACCGTATCGCGGTCGTGTTGGGCGACGATTTGTCCAACTGGGGCGCCGACCCCGTCCTTATGGAAAACAGGATGGACGAGTTGGCCGGCCTTCACCCCGACATGGTCGTTGCCTTGGCCGCCTCCGCGTTCGACTACACGATGCCGCGTTACCGTTGCAACGTCTTGCGACAAACGGTCTTGAAGCACGAGCTGCCGCTGCTGATGGTCAACCCTACGGGAGCACAAACGCATCTCATCTTCGATGGCGGCTCGATGGCTTTTGCGAGCAATGGCTACATCGACACGGCATTGCCTTTCTTCGAAGAAGCGGTGCGGGTGGTTGACACCGATGCGTTGTGCCTCTTCCGTACAAGCGACGACCGCATAGCCATTCCCGAAAAAATGGCGTTGGTTCACGATGCCTTGGTTTTGGGCGTGCGCGATTATTTCCGCAAGACTGGCTTTAAAAACGCGATCGTTGGGCTATCGGGCGGCTTGGATTCGGCTCTGGTGACCTATTTTGCGGCCCGGGCCATCGGTCCGGAAAACGTTAGAGTGGTGTTGCTGCCTTCCCAATTCTCCACCGACCACTCGGTGAGCGATGCCGTGGCCTTGGCCGAAAAGTTGGGCGTGCGTCACGATACCGTGGCCATCAAGCCGATGTACGACAGTTTTGAGGAAGCGCTGAAGCCTTTCTTTGCCGGACTGCCGTTCGACGTCACGGAAGAAAACCTCCAAGCACGCATCCGAGCCGTAGTGTTGATGGCATTTGGCAACAAGTTTGGCAACATTCTCCTCAACACCAGCAACAAGTCCGAGGCTGCGGTGGGCTATGGGACGTTGTATGGCGACATGTGCGGCGGCCTTTCGGTGATTGGCGACGTCTATAAGTCGGAAGCCTACGAATTGGCGCGTTATATCAATAAGGAGGAGGAAATCATCCCGTGGCACACCATCAACAAGGCGCCTTCGGCAGAGCTGAGGCCCGACCAGAAAGACAGCGACAGCTTGCCCGATTACCCCCTTCTCGACGCCATCTTGTTCCAATACATTGAATGCTCGAAATCGGCGGACGAGATTGTCGCCCAGGGTTTTGACAAGGCGACCGTTGAGCGTACCCTTAGGATGGTGAACCGCAACGAGTTCAAGCGTCAGCAGGTGGCGCCCATCTTGCGTGTCTCACCTCGCGCTTTCGGCGCCGAAAGGTTGGTTCCCATCGTGACGAAGTTTTAGCTGTCCCTAATGGATGAAGACGAAAAAAGCCTTGCGGTTCCGCAAGGCTTTTTCTGTAGGTGGAAGCTTGTAATCAGTGTGCTTCTTTGATCAACTCCACCAAGACGCGGCGGTCGTATTCCGTCGGGTCGAGTTCCTTGACACCGCCCACTGGGGCGAGGATGATTTGGCTCTCGGGAATGCCCATCTCCAAGAGTTCGATCATGATCTTGCGGCAGCGGTTCTCCGAAAGGGTCTGGTTGTAGGCAGCCGAGGCAGTGGCGCTGTCGCAAGAGCCTCTCAAACGGATCTTGTAGCCGTTTTTCTTGGCCACCTCTGCTATCTCGCGCAGGTTGACGAGGTCGCGGCCCGACATGAGTTTGTAGGAGTCGCGGTTGAAGAAGATGGAGAAGGGGTAGCTGATGACGTCCTCGGTCTGCACGTTGACGTACTTCACCACCGTGTCGGCGGGCGTCGGCATCGGTGTCGGTTCGGGGATGTTCTCCATTTCATCTTCGAGGGTCTTGATCCTCTTCCTCATCTCTTCCATCTCCTCGCTACAGTTGTTCGGGATGTCATAGATTCTGCTGAAGTAATAGGTGAAGCCAAAAGCGACGGAATAATTCTTGTCCACTCTCTTGGGACGAACATTGTCCGTCCAGACTAAGCCTTCATAGTTTGACAGTCCGCCAGTTTCGTTGAACCATGTGTCGATGTTCCAACGCGGCATCGAAAGGTTCAGGTCGAGGTGCAGGTCAAAATGGTCGCTGATCCTGAAATTGTTGATCAAGCCTACGTTGAAGCAGTATTCGAGGTTGACCCCTTTTTGGGCCATTTCGTCGCCCTTGTTTTTGATGTTGTTGACGATGTCGGGGGTGAACAGGAAATTTTCACTGATCACCGCAGCACCCATGCCAGCGAAAATCACGGGCGTATAGACGCGCTTGGGGTTGTAGTAGCCTTGGAAGAAGTCGATGGGGCTGAATAAGGCGTCGAAGTGAAGGTTGTGGAACATGAACTTGGTGTTGTAGTAGCCGTTTTCATCCGGATTTGAGCCGGTATAGGAGACGAAATTGCCGTTTTCGTCATAAGTGAAATCGCCGTCAAAGAGGAAGTTCAGTCGGGGCAAGGTGGCATGAAGTCCGTCAATGTAGCTCTGGCCTTGGTTGACGTCGTAAGCGAAGCGAATGCCGAACTTGTGGTTGATCCATTTGCCCACGGTCAGGTTTCCGCCCAGCGAGGGCTTGCCCCATTGCACGGCGGTGTAGTTCCCGTTAGGATTCCTGTCCGAACCTTGCCACCAATTGACGCTACCGTCAGCCGAGATGAACCAGTTCTGCCGGAATTGAGTCGTCAGATAGCGGACAGAGTCAACCTGTCCGGCGGCCATAGCAGAAGCGGAAACCACTATGAGCATGATTGCGGTGATGAATGTCTTTTTCATTTTGAATGGTGTGAATTTGGTTTTAATAATCAAATGAGCTGCAAAAATAGGCATTTTTTTCCGAATGGAAGGTTTTTTTTTGCATCCCCTCCCTTTTTTTCTTTTTTTATTTCGCGGCGAGCCTTTCAAGCGTGTTGCCGACGAGTTTCTTCACATAGGGATGGTAGTCGGTGGCGAACTTCTCGGTCACGCGGTTGGCGATGGCCACGCAGATGGTCAGGCAGTTGTGGCCCATCATCTTGCCGAGGCCGTAGAGCGCCGACGATTCCATCTCGAAGTTGCTGATTCTCCAGCCGTTGTATTCGAAGGCCTCCATCTTGTGGTTGTTTTCGGGATAGGCGAGGTGCATCCTCAAGGTGCGGCCTTGCGGACCGTAGAACCCTGGCGCCGTGGCCGTTACGCCTTGGTAATAACCCTCGGCAAGTTTGTCGAAAAGCGCCTTCGAGCCTTCCACCACATAGGGCATGGGCAGGTCTTTCGGATAGTCCATCTGCTCGATGAAGGCGTCGCGCATGGCGGTTTCGTTCACCTCGGCGTTCTTCTCGTAGAAATAGAGCAAGCCGTCCAAGCCGATGGCGTAGCGCGTGGCCACATAGCTGTCTTCCACCTCGATTTCGGGCTGCAGTGCGCCACAGGTGCCGAGGCGGATGAGGTTCAAGGAACGATGTTCTTCTTTAGGCATACGGGTCTTCAGGTCGATGTTGGCCAAGGCGTCGAGTTCGTTCATCACGATGTCCAAGTTGTCGGTGCCCATGCCGGTTGAGAGCACGGTGATGCGCTTGCCGTGATAATAGCCCGTGCGGGTGACGAGCTCGCGGTTTTGGCGTTTCACTTCGATTTTGTCGAAATTGGCGGCAATCATATCGACGCGGCCCGGGTCGCCGACCAAGATGACGTCGTCGGCCAACTGGTCGGGATGGAGGTTGAGGTGGTATATCGCACCCTCACTGTTGAGGACAAGTTGCGATGCAGGAATGGGTTGGTTCATATTTCTTTGATTTTGAGGTGGCAAAGATACGAAATTATTTGAAACATCGTTTTATTTTCGCCAAAGGACAAAAAAGCCATACCTTTGCGCAAATTTCAAGTTATGGGCGAAGTCATCATCAAGAATATCTCCATCGGCGACGAACTGCTTATCGGTCAAGTGATTAACACCAACGCGGCATGGCTCGGCGAACAACTTGCGGGCGCGGGCTTCCAATTGGGTTCGGCCTTGACCGTCGGCGATTCGGAAAAGGCCATCCTCGACGCGTTCAATGCCTGCATGGACGCCGACCTCGTTTTGGTCACGGGCGGCCTCGGCCCCACTGCCGACGACATCACCAAGCCCACGGTGTGCAAGTTTTTCGGCACGGAATTGGAGTTTTGCCAAGCGGCCTACGACAACGTCGTCTCGATTTTTGCCCGTCGCGGCTTCCCGATGAGCGAGCGCAACCGCAGCCAAGCCTTGCTGCCGAAAGCGTGCCGATATATCCCAAACACCTACGGCACAGCACCTTGCATGTGGTTGGAGAAAAACGGTGTCGTCTTTGCCTTCATGCCAGGCGTGCCGTTTGAGATGAAAGGCATCTTCAACGACGAGTTGCTGCCGCGCATCAAGGAAAGGTTCCATTCCGTGCCTTACGCCAAGCGTGTCGTGATGACCACGGGCATCGGCGAGTCGTTCTTGGCCGACAAGATCAAGGACTGGGAAGAACGCCTGCCCGACTTCCTTTCGTTGGCCTACCTGCCGCAATACGGCATGGTGCGCCTTCGCCTGAGCGGACGGCACGAGAACGCCGGTTTGCTTCGCGAGACTTTGGACAATGAAGTCGGGAAACTGACGAAACTGATTCCCGAACACATTTTCTCGATGGAGGACAAGCCCATCGAGCGCGTGGTTTTCGACCTATTAATTAATAAAGGTATGACTTTCGCCTCGGCGGAAAGCTGCACGGGCGGCAACATCGCCCATGTCATCACCTTGATTCCAGGGAGTTCGGAAATCTTCAAGGGGACGGCGGTCACCTACGCTACACCGATGAAAACCAAGGTCTTGGGCGTGCCTGTCGCGACGATAGAACGTTGTGGCGTGGTGAGCCAAGAAGTTGTTGAAGCCATGGCCAAGGGCGTCCGCGACTTGATGGAGGCCGACTTTGGCGTGGCCACCACGGGCGTGGCGGGTCCGACCGGCGGCACGGAGGAAACGCCAGTTGGAACGGTGTGGATTGGCGTGGCCTCGGCTCGCGGCGTGGTTTCCAAGTGCTTCAACTTCGGCAACGTCCGCGAGAATGTCATCAACCGCGCTACGATAGCGGCTTACGAAATGCTCAGACTACAGATAGTCCCGTAGGGACGACATACCCATAAGCAGGCGACGTCAGTCCCTGCAAAAACACAAGCAAATGAAAGCAAAACCCCTCATCCTCATCACCCTCATAGCGGTCATGGCCTCATGCCAAGAGAAAACGCCCGCCTACAAAGCCAAGCTCAACGTCAAGACCGAGCCTTACCACCTCGAATTTGACCGTTACGAAGACGTGCTCTTCAACTTGGACACCGCTGATTTCCAGCAAGAACTGATAGAAATCCAAGACCGTTACCATGTCTTCCTCAGCGGCGACCTCAACGACGTTGACGCGGTGAATTACCTGAAAGACTTCGCCATCGACCCTTACAGCGTCACGCTTTACGAGAAGGTGAAGGCCGCCTTCCCCGACTTGCGGCAGGTGACCCCGATGGTGGAGGACGTGCTGGCGCATTTCCACTATTATTATCCTGAAATCGAGCTACCCGAAAAGGCCTTCACTTGCGTCACGGGCGTGGTGGTGGAAGTGCCGCCTGTGCAAATCATCGACAACCAGTTGGTGATTTCCTTGGACTGGTACCTTGACGACGACGAGGTTTACGACCGAATCGGGATGCCGCGCTACATCTCGTTGCGGACAGGCTTGCCGACTTTGGCAAAAGATGTGGCCAAAGAGTTGTATATGAACTATATATACGATTGGCGAAAGCAAGGCCAGGTGATCGACGAGATGGTGTATTGTGGCCGGTTGGATTATTTCATCGAGGCAATGTGTCCCGCCATGCCCGACAGCGTTTTGCTCGGCTATTCGACGCACCAATGGCAATGGGCGGTGGAGAACGAAGGCGCGATGTGGGCTGACATCGTTGGCAACAAACGCCTTTACGATTCGGGTTTGGATGCCTACATGATGTTTTTCGGCGACGGGCCTTTCACGCAGGCCTACAGCAACGACGCACCCTCGCGCCTCGGCGAGTTCTTCGGCCTCAATATCGTCCGTGCCTACGTTTCCAACAACGATTGCGACTTCGTCGAGCTGATGAAACGGAAGGACTTGCAGAATATCTTCCAAGATTCTGGCTACAAGCCAAAGAAGTGATTTTGGGAAACAAATCTATCATAAATCTATCATAAATCAGTATTTGTGTTAGATTTGTGTAAGATTTGTTTCCATTGAAAACCAACAACATACCCGACAGCAAACGTTTACATTCGGTTACAAACGTTTAATCAACGGCTTTGTCTTGACAGATGGTGTTTCTTTGCGGCGAAATACTAAACTGATTGTATTATGGAAAGAGAACAATCCCAACACGAGATACCTGAATTTGTCAAAACAAATCTAATTGGGACAAATCAGGGTTTCATTATCCCAACCGATGACAACGTTGATTATAGTGTCAGACGATCTATCATCCTGCAAGCCTACGACATTCTCCTTAAAAAGAATGGCGGCATTTTGTCGGTACACAATGATTTTCTTGGCACCAACATCGAAATCACCCGAAAAGTCAGCAGAAAGAAAGCGTCTAGCAATTCGGTTAGGCATTGGCAATCGACATACGCAATCTTGAAAATCATCGATGTAGTGAAATATGCCAGCGCCAATGAAATCAAACATTTGCCAGCCAAGGGCGGTATGCAACAAAACAGCGGTTTTTCTTATATCATCCCCTTAGAATATACTTTTAGACATTCCACAAAGCCCTATTTGAACTCTACCGTTGAACTGATTGTCGGTGAAATTGTTCTTGAAAAAGAAGGGAAACGGCATGTCCAATACAGCGTTGAACTGATGGAAATAAAGAAAGCCGAAAACAGTTAACCCGACTTATTTGTATGCAGATCTGCTCTCGGCTTGTTTTTCTGCCTGCAAAAATACAACTTTTCTCCTAAATGCAACAATTTCAACAAGAAAATCACCAAATAATCAGAAACAATAACCCACAAAACCCCAATATCATGTTAGTAAAGACATTCGGATGTGCCCTTTTCGGCATCGACGCCATCACGGTCACCATCGAGGTGAACATCGGCCGAGGCATCAATTTCTATTTGGTCGGCCTGCCCGACAACGCAGTCAAGGAGAGCCAGCAACGCATCGAGGCGGCCATCTACAACCTTGGCTATTACTATCCCCACAAGAGAATCGTCATCAACATGGCACCTGCCGACATTCGCAAGGAAGGCTCGGCCTACGACCTGCCCATCGCCATCGGCATCCTTGCCGCCTCGGAACAGGTGAGTTGCGACCTCCTCGAGCAATTCATCATCATGGGCGAACTCTCGCTCGACGGCACGCTCAACCCCATCAAAGGCACGCTGCCCATCGCCATCAAAGCCAAGCAGGAGGGCTTCCGCGGACTGATTGTCCCCAAGGAAAACGCCCGCGAGGCCGCCGTGGTGGAAGGTCTGGAAGTGTATGGCGTGGAGAGCATCCACGAGGTCATAGCCATCCTTAACGGCGACAACAGCCTGTCGCCCGTCAGAATCGAAGGTTTGGACGGCGAACGAGTCGGGGAATATGAGTTCGACTTCAGCGACGTGAAAGGGCAGGAGAACATCAAACGCGCCCTTGAGATTGCGGCGGCGGGCGGCCACAACGTCATCCTCATCGGGCCTCCCGGCAGCGGCAAGACCATGCTCGCCAAGCGGATGCCGACCATTTTGCCGCCCCTGACGATGGCAGAGGCGTTGGAGACCACGAAGATCCATTCCGTGGCTGGTTTGGTGGGGCGCAATGCCTCATTGGTCCGTACGCGCCCGTTCCGTAGTCCGCACCACACCATCAGCGACGCGGGCTTGGTGGGCGGCGGCACCTATCCCCAGCCGGGCGAAATCTCCTTGGCCCACAACGGCGTGCTCTTCCTCGACGAGCTGCCCGAGTTCAAACGTACCGTTCTTGAGGTGATGCGCCAACCGATGGAAGACCGCATCGTGACCATCTCGCGGGCGAAGATGACCGTCGATTTCCCTGCCAACTTCATGATGGTGGCGGCCATGAACCCTTGTCCCTGCGGCTACTACAACCACCCCGACAAGGAATGTACCTGCAAGCCCGGCATGGTGCAACAATACCTCAACCGCATCAGCGGGCCGCTGATGGACCGCATCGACCTGCATGTGGAGGTGGTGCCGGTGGCGTATAAGGATTTGTCGTCGAAAAACAGCGGCGAGCCGAGTGCGGTGGTGCGCCAAAGGGTCATCAAGGCAAGGAAGATTCAGGAGGAACGCTACAAGGACTATCCCGCCATCCACGCCAACGCGCAGATGAACACGCAACTCATCCAGAAGTATTGCGACTTGGACGAGGCTTGCCGCGCTTTGCTCAAGAACGCCATGAACCGCCTCGGCCTGTCGGCACGGGCCTACGACCGCATCCTCAAAGTGTCGCGCACCATCGCCGACCTTGCCGGCAGCGAAAACATCCAAACCGACCATCTCGCGGAGGCGATTAATTATAGGAGTCTTGACCGGGACAACTGGGGGAGCTGACATGGATTTGTATCATGGTAATTTGAGGCAGTTTGCAGAAGAATTGCTGGCCAACGGCAAGGGCAATGGGCAGATGGTGGAAGTGGCGCAATTGGACAATAAAGTCATTGAGGATTTGGCTAACAAAGGAGTTGTATTGCAGTCGTTATCAATCGTGGTAACACAGCAGGCCATTTTCAAATATGTGCATCATCCAAAAACGAAAAAAGGAGCTGTTATTCCCATTGAAAAATATGATTTGATTGAAAAAGCATTGACTATCCCATTGCATATTTATGAGGATACAGCACAAAAAGAAATAGTTTATGTGTTCACCCATCCGTATGAAACCGAACGGCTTGTAAAAGTCGTTGTTCATCCAAATTATAAGTTGACCAGAAAGGTTGTCGCAAATGTTGCGAAGTCATGGGGCGTTATTGAGAGAAGCAAGATGAATGAGCCACAATTCAAGCTGTTAAAATGAAGAGAGCGACTTCAAAAATCGCTCTCTTAAATCTGGCGGTCGGAGTTGAACCGACAATAATCCCACCTTGTAGGCGTGAAGCTACCCGTTGCGGTCATCGACCAGTGTTATTGAAGAATTGGCGGAGGGACTCGAACCCTCAATATAAGGCGGTAAAAACCGGCTCCCCGCTACCATGTTGCGACCATCAACCAACTTTCTGCCTGCAAAGTTACACAAAATTCCGAATATGCAAGCAAAATAATGGAAATAAATGCATTATTCTTTCCTATCCCGTCCAAACAAAGCCCCAATCCATTGCCGGTTGAGGCGCGAGATGTTCTGCCGTTTGATGAGTTTGGGACAACCAAATCTTTTCTTTTTGCCTGGCCTACCGACAAATTCTTTATCTTTGCAGCCATCTAAAACAATGAAAAATGAGGAATTTTTGCTTTTTGAAAACGATGGTTTTGGGCCTGTTGGCCGCCATCATGTTAGGAGGGAGCCTTCAAGTCAAGGCCCAAAGTAACGACGTTAAGTTGTATTTCAGCGCGGAGGAGATGCCCGACCTCATCAAGTGCCTTCCACCTCCGCCCGACACCATTGGGGTTGACTTTGCCCACGACATCATGCGATACATGTGGGGCAAGACGCAGCGGAACGACTCGGTTCGCGCCGCCCTTGTGTTTCGTGATGCGGTATGGGACTATGACACGCTTTTCGCCATCTTTAGTGTGCCTTTCGGCCTTGAGATTTCAAAAGAGGGTACTCCTGAGATATACAAGTACTTGGTGAACAGCCTCTCCACCATCGACCAGACGCGTGTCAAGCCGAAGGCTTACTACCATCGTAAGCGCCCGTTTGAGCGTTTCCATGAGCACATGCTTACCAGGCATGAAGAGGCTGAGCTGTCAGGCGAGGGCTCCTATCCTTCGGGTCACAGCCAGCGTGGCTATGCCGTCGCTTTGTTGCTCTCAGAGGTCAATCCGGCCAATGCCGACACCCTCATGGCTCGTGGTTTCATGTATGGCGAAAGCCGTGTCATCGCAGGTGCGCATTGGCAGAGCGACGTGGAAGCCAGCCGACTTTGTGCTGCTATCGGCCTGTCACGACTGCATACCAGCCCAGAATACCTCGCACAACTCGAAAAGGCACAGTTGGAATTCAAGTCGTTGACAGGGGCGTTGCCTGCCACCGACGACTGCAGCCAATTCGTGAACTTGGCTGATGCCGTCCCCGATGCCATCTTGGAGATTCGCTATTACAGCACCTACAACTTTGTCGGTGCCCGTGTGGACGGCTATGAAGAGCCTGTCGCCTTGCTTACCCGTCAGGCTGCCGACAGCCTTCGTGCCGTGAGCGACGACTTGCTGAAGCAGGGTTACCGCCTGAAGATCTATGACGCCTATCGTCCGCAGTGTGCCGTCGATCATTTTGTGCGCTGGGCCGCCAATGTCAACGACACGGTGATGAAGCCATATTTCTATCCCGAAGTGCCTCGCGACAGGCTCTTCGAGCTGGGCTACATCGCCGAGCGAAGCGGTCACACGCGCGGCTCCACCGTCGATTTGACGCTTTTCGACATGGCAACGGAAAAAGAGGTTGACATGGGCGGCACCTTCGATTGGTTCGGTCGCGAGAGCCATCCCAGTTACGGAGGCAATCCCAAGACGGGCAAGTACAAAGGTAATGCAAAAATCACAGCTGAACAGTTCCACAACCGCATGATTCTGCGCGAAGCCATGATGCGCCATGGTTTCAAGCCCATCGACGTGGAATGGTGGCATTTTACATTGAAAAACGAACCGTTTCCCAATACGTATTTCACTTTCCCAGTGAAAAAACTGCATTAAACGAGTAAGATAAACAAAAATGAAATATTTCATTGTCGATGCCATCACATAGAAATACGATGCTAAATGGATGGAAATCGAAACCGAATTGCCGTTTCAAGATTTTTCCGTACCTTTGCACCCCGAATCAAAAACTGGGATTTTGTTTGCAAAGTATTGAAAATCAGATAAAAGAATGAGCTTAAACATTTCAAGATTGAGAAACATCGGTATCGCGGCGCATATCGATGCAGGAAAGACTACGGTTTCGGAACGCATCCTGTTCTTCACGGGCGTCAACCGTAAGGTGGGTGAGACGCATGACGGCCAGGCCACCATGGACTTCATGAAACAGGAGCAGGAACGCGGCATCACCATCGCTTCGGCGGCCATCACCGCGCATTGGAACGGCTATCAGATCAACCTCATCGACACTCCCGGCCACGTCGATTTCACCGTCGAGGTGGAACGCTCGCTGCGCGTCATCGACGGCATGGTGGCGGTGTTTTGCGCCGTGGGTGGCGTGGAGCCGCAGTCGGAAACGGTGTGGAACCAAGCCGACAAATACCGTGTGCCACGCATCGCCTTCGTCAACAAGATGGACCGCACGGGTGCCGACTTCCAAGAGGTCGTCAACCAGATGCACAAGTACTTGGGTGCCAACGCCGTGCCGCTTCACCTGCCCATCGGAGCCGAAGCCACCTTTGAGGGCATGGTCGATTTGGTGCAGATGAACTCGGTGCGCTTCGTGGAGAAGGAACGCATCGTCGGTCCGATTCCCGAAAACATGATGGAGCAGGCGCAGGAAGCCCGTCGCAACCTCATCGAGAAGGTGGCCGACTTGGACGACGAAATCGCCGAGCTTTACCTTGAGGACAAGGAAATCCCGACCGACAAGCTGATGGCCGCCATCCGCACGGCCACCATCAAGCTGATGATGGTGCCGGTGCTTTGCGGCGCGGCCTACAAGAACAAAGGCATCCAGCTCCTTTTGGACGCCATCGTCGATTACCTGCCTTCGCCGAAGGATTTGGGGGCCGTCATCGCGCACGACCCCGCCAACGAGGAGAAGACCTATCAGCGCAATCCCTCTGAGAATGAGCCTTTTGCGGCTTTAGCCTTCAAGCTCATCAACGACCCGTATGTGGGGCAGCAAACCTTCATCCGCATCTTCAGCGGCAAGTTGGTGAACGGCATGAGCGTCTATAACACCAACAAACCGAAAAGCGAGCGTGTGGGCCGCATCTTCCGCATCAAGGCGAAGGAACGCGAGGAAATCAGCGAGGCCGGCGCAGGCGAAATCGTGGCCCTTGTGGGCATGAAATACACCAAGACGGGCGACACGCTTTGCGACGAGCAGCAGCCTATCTTGCTGGAATCCATCAACATACCGCCTGCGGTCATCGAGATGAAGGTGAACTTGGACGACAAGAAAAACCGCAGCAAGCTGAGCGAGGCCTTGGCGAAGCTCTGCAACGAAGACCCGTCGTTCCACGCCCACTTCGACGAGGAGACGGAAGAGACCATCATCGCGGGCATGGGCGAGTTGCACTTGGAAATCCTCGTCGATCGCCTGAAAGAGGAGTTCAAGGTGCCGGTGACGGTGGGCGCGCCGTCGGTGTCGTTCCGCGAGACCATCACGGCGCCGTTCGAGTGCAACTACCGCTATGTGAAGCAGACCGGCGGCAAGGGCCAGTTTGCCCACACCGTCATCCGCTTCGAGCCTAACCCCGGCGGCGGCTTCGAGTTCATCGACATCACCAAGGGCGGCGTGATTCCGAAGGAATACATCCCGTCGGTGCAGAAGGGTTTGGCGGCGGCCATGAACAAAGGTCCTTTCGCAGGCTATCCCGTGGTGGACGTGAAATGCGTCCTCGTCGATGGCAGCTCGCACCCCGTCGATTCCAGCGACATGGCCTTCCAGCTCTGCGCCCAGATGTGTTTCAAGCAGGCGTTCATGAAAGCCAATCCCGTGTTGCTTGAGCCGGTGATGAAGGTCGAAATCAACACGCCCGACGACTACATTGGCAACGTGACCGGCGACGTCAACAAGCGTCGTGGTCGCATCGAGGCGATGAGGCGTTTCCGCAAGGGCTCGCAGAAGCTCGATGCCTTCGTTCCGCTGATGGAGATGTTCGGCTATGCCACCGCCTTGCGCAATCTCACCTCGGGCCGCGCCAACTACTCGATGGAGTTCCACCAGTACATGCCGACGCCGAAGGACAAGCAGGAGGAAATCGTCAAGGAGCGGAACCAGAAAGACTGATTTTGATTACACTTTTGGTGTTACACCTTTTGTGTAATCATTTCGTGCAAAATGGGCGTTTTTGACTGCGAAACGCCCATTTTTCATAGGGACAAAATTTTGTCCATGTCCAAATTACATCATTGGTTTCCAATGAAATAAAGGTAGAGTTTCAACTAATGTGTCTGAGGTCGGCTTGGCTTCATGGATGCGATGCAAAGTTAGACAATTTTCGACAAACTGAGGGAAGCTGTTCCGTAGTCTTCGAGCGCTAACATCCACAAAGAGGTGGCCGGGGAACATCAACAAAATCATACAAAATCGCGTCCAATGCTTCGGACGAGGCCTTTTCGAGTTCGGGGCGGAAGGCGCCTATGCGTTCCGTGTAATGGTCGGCCCAGTGGCGGGCGTATTCCACGAGTTCGGGGTCCACTTCCTTGAGGTCGTTTTCCTTGCTCTGCCTTTTCAAGGCCACCAATTCGTCGATTTTCCGACGGATGGACGCGTCGGCGACGGTGCCGTCCACCAATTCGCCGAACGGGACGGGCGGCATGGACTGCCTTTCCTCCACCCAACGGCACGCCAAGATGCCGCGCAGGTAATAGAGGAACCGCTTCAGCGGGTAGGCGGCGTTTTGCAGGTAGCGTTTGTCGTGCTTGATGTAGATGCTCGCGTAGTGGTACATCGTCTTGATGGGGTTGAAATAGGCTGGTTCCAGCCCTCGCAGGCGCGACAGGAAACCCTCGTCGGCGCGATAGACCATAGGGGAATGGAGCCATTCCATCAGCGCGGGGTTCGACTTCTGGAACAGGCGCAAAGTCTTGCGCAGCTCCCAGCCCACAAGGTCAACCTCGTCGTCGTACATGTGCTCGATGACGTCGCGGCCTTCGTTCACTTTCAGGTACCAGTCGAGCCGGTGGACATACACGAAGCGCACGTCCCAGTCGCTTTCGGCGGAATGGAAGCCCCAAGCCCTGCTGCCCGACTCCACGGCGAGCAGGACACGGACGTCGTTTTCCCGTTCCACTTGTTCCAAATGTGACAAGATTGCAGTGTTCATATTGTTGTTTTCGTTCATGGTTTGGAGGGGTTGGCCAGGAATGTTGTCGGCAGTGTCTCAAGGCACCGATGCCGAGGCATTGCTCGCAAAAGCATTGCTACAATTTAATCCTTTCAAACAAATCGTCCATCACGACAGTCTTTTGGATGCGGCCACTATAGGCGTTGTAATGAAGTCCGTAAGTGGTGATGAGCGTGAGGTGGATGTTCTTCTTGTCTTTGGTCAGTTCACGCACTCGCGCCACCCTGTAGCGCAGTTTTTGCTCATAGTCGCTATCGATGACGTATTCCTTGTTGGTGAACTTGATTTCGCAAAGGTTGACCACACGGTCGGCGCGGTCGATGATGAGGTCGATTTGGGTGCCGGCACCGCTGTCGTCTTTGGGAATGATCAGCGATGAGAGCTGCGTTTGCACTCCATCAATGCCTAAGGCCCTCTTTATCTGACGACTATGCGCAAAACACACCTCCTCGAAGGCAAAACCCTGCCAAGCCGACAAGGCGGGCGACAGCACGGAATGTTGCCAATATTGCTCGTCGGCAACGCCTTTCCCTTCCACGAAATTGAGATAAAACAGGCAGAAATTGTCGATCAGTTTGTAATACACCTCGCGACCTTCGCCAATGGGCGTGAACGGCATTATAAAGTCACTGTTAATCAATGCGGACAAGGTCTTTGTGAGGGTGCCACCTGTGGCCATTCCGGTTTTTTCCGAAATCTCTTTGCGCGTGAAACCGAACCGGCGCGACGCGAGCAGACGCACTATCGCTGCCGACTCCTCGGCATTGCCGAACAAAGACCGAAACAGGCGGTCGAACTCGGCACGAAGCGGGGCATTGGCGACAAAAAACAAGCGGTCGATGTTTTGTGCCAATGAAAGGCCTTGCCTGAAATAATTCATATAATAAGGTATGCCCCCGATGGCCATATAGCTTTGCACGATGTCGTAACGGTCGAGCTCAATGCCTTTATCCTTGTAAAAAGCCTCGCACTCGTGGAGCGAGAACGGTGCCAGCTTCAGCTCGTAGGTGATGCGCCCATAAAGCCCGCCCTTGTTGTTGATGAGGTTATCCTTTATCCACGAAGTGGCCGAACCGCACACAATGAATAACAGCTCGGGACGCGAGGAGGCCCATCCGTTCCAAAAATGCTCGAAAGCAGTGATGAAACCCGACCGTGGCGTGTCCATCCATGGCAGTTCGTCAAGAAAGACGATGTGCTTGTCGTTGGCGGGCAGTTGTTCCAGTAAACGGCGTAGCAACCTGAACGCTTCGGGCCACGACGCAGGGCAAGTGGCGTCTTTAAGTCCATAGTCGCGCAACGAGACGAAGAACTCTTCCAACTGACGTTTCATCAACTGCTTGCCCGACACTTCCAAAGGCGACACGCCCGTGTGGTAGAAAGCGAACTGGTTTTGGAAGAACGCCCTGATGAGATAAGTCTTTCCCACACGGCGACGGCCATACACAGCCACCAATTCAGGCGACTTGCTTTCCTTAAGCCGCTGTAATTCAGCTATTTCGTATTCTCTCCCGATGATGTCCAACATAATTTCTTCGGTTTTATTCAGCCGCAAAGATACAATTTTTATCTGATTTGGCTCAATAAAATTTTTTATTCAGCCAAAATATTGTAATTTTGTCGTGTTTTGGCTGGATTAAATTTCTTATTCAGCCAAAACGAGGTGATTTTGTGATGTTATGGCTGAATAAGGAAAAATTTACGGGCAATGCCGATAGTTTTAAGGTGTGTTTCAACTATTGTGTCCGAGGTCGGATCGGCTGAGGAGCAACGTTCATCTTGTCGTCTTTGTTTTGTGCAAGGATAACCACTTTATCTCCTGGTCTGGTTTTTGGGGAGCATTATAGTTGGCCTGGGCCTCGTTCTTCATGCGCTCAATCTCGGCGTCGGTCAGGCCCGACGAGGCTTCGATGCGGATGCTCTGGGTCTTGCCCGTGGCCTTGTCCTTGGCGGAGACGTTGAGGATGCCGTTGGAGCCGATGTCGAAGGTGACTTCGATCTGCGGGATGCCACGCGGCGCGGGCGGGATGCTGTCGAGGATGAAGCGGCCGATGGTCTTGTTTTGCGCGGCCATGGGACGCTCGCCTTGCAGCACGTGGATGGTCACCTCCGACTGGTTGTCGGCAGCTGTCGAGAACACCTGCGACTTGCGGACGCTATTGATTTGAGTCGTGAAATTTTGATGACTATTGTCCGTTGTACGATTATCATCATATTAAGAATTTTGCAAAATGAAAATAAAACAGAAATTCGGATTGGTTGTCAGAGATTTACGCATACAAAAAGGCGTATCACAAGAGAAATTGGCTCTTGATGCTGATATTGATAGAACATACATCGGGCATATAGAGAAAGGTGCTCGCAATGTGTCAATAGAAATTGCAGAAAAACTTGCAACATACTTTCAAATGCCTATTAGCGAATTGTTTAGAATGGTAGAAGAAAAGAAGTAATATGGAAAAGATATTCAATGTACCTCCAAAGAATCCTCGAGATGTAATGACTGCCAATGATTTAGCACTTTGCTTGAAAAATCTAATTGGCAAATCGGTGAAAATAACAGGAAAACCACGAACCGATGGGTCAACGATAAGAAAATTAGTCACAGATTGCCTATCAGTTTATAGCACTTGCGAAGCTGCTAAAGGAACTGATTATGAAATAATTCCACCTCGTGGAAAAGGAATTCCACGACTTTTGCTTGAATTGGTTGATACATACATTGTAACAAGTGGCACAAACTACAATCTGCAAGTTTGGAATCGTTTCCCGAACAGTAAATCAGCCCTCATTGAGTATAAAAACGGCAAAAAAATACGTGCGTGTGATATTCGTTTGGTTTTCTTGAAAATAGATTTGCAAAAATCTATAATTGAATCAATTATCATTCTTACTCCAGCATACATTGAAAAGAAATTCGGTCAGTTTGGGAAACCGACAATCAAGCATCAGATTATCATTTCCGAAAAGAAGAGAGAAGAAATCAAAGGTGTTGTTTTATTGGGAACTGATACAAAACGAATGTCAGGCATCTGTAGGAAAACATATAAGCAACCAACAGAAAAAATGACAGAGTTTCCTGAAGAAACAAAACCTTTCTGTATAGAATTATTGTCAAAGTTGGTCGCAGAAAAACTTTTGGGAACAAAATTGCAGTCCGCTGACACGAAAAACAGGGGGCAAATTTTAGAAAGAAAAGCAATGACACTGTTAGGATATAAAAGCAATTTAGTCGGCGGCTACCCCGATGTTCCCAATCAATTACTTGAAGTGAAGGTTCAAGATTCACCCACAATAGATTTAGGGAAGTACTCACCTGAATTTGAAGAAGTTATATATTCAAACATAACGACAAAGGACATTCGTTACCTGATTGCTCTAACAAATTCTAAAACGAATTTGATAGAGAGTGTTGTTTTGGTATCAGGCAAAGAGTTAGGCGATATTTTTTCTTTTGTAAGTGATACAAGTTTCAAATGCCAACGTTCTATACCTATGTCTTTCTTTGATGAGTACAAAAAGAAATGCTTGTTTAATCCGTAATGCCAAAGGCATGACGGACATTCTTATTCAGTTCTTGAACTAAAGCAGAACAAGAGTTTATGTCTTTAGTAGCATTTAATTCATTCACTATTCTGACAATGTTCTTTGAGTAATTAGTATTTGGATTTGGAATGGGGTATTTTTCAACATATTGGCTCAAATATCGTCTTCTGCCAGAGTACAATTTATTATTGAAACATAAATCGTGGTATGTACTCATCAACTCCGAATTTGCGACACCTTGAATGAGTAATAATAAGTCTTTTTCTGTATCATTTTTGGCAACAATCCAATAACAATTCCCATTTACTATTGCGCCGCTTTCATCGTATGCGAATTGTGCTTCAACACTAATGTCAGGAAACACGATTTTAGGGAATTTCCATAAAGCAGGATTTTGTGGCACCCACATTTCGTACCATTTGCGACCTGCAGAAATCAAATACGAACGTCCTTCCAATTGCTCTTTGTACTTGAACAGATATTCTTTTGTTCTAGGATACTTGTCAATATCATAAACATACCTGCCTCCATTCTTATCATAATGCGGATAAAGCACTTTCATAAGAGCGGAAGAATCGCAACTCCATCGTTGAATGTTTTCGCGAGAAATCATTGGCTTGAACAACTCTTGTTCGGATGAAATATCGCTATTCAGGTTTGGATTCAAGAAGACATTATCGGCACAAGATTTTATTCCGACCCTCACTTTGAATTTGTCGCGAACATAGCAATAGGTGTTTTTGTGAATAGTATCAATGAATTGATTTTCTGTTTCATTGGTCATTTTCCATATATCAGTTTTATTTGACGAATGAGTAAGAATGCCTGTCACATAGTCAAACACTTTTTCACCAACCCGATATATGCCTGTTGTTTCGTTTGACAAAATATCATATACAGAGCCGACAGCCTCTGTCATTCTTTCTGACGAATCGTGAGTTTCATATATTTTGATAAATTTGCATATTGGCTGCAATTGTGTTTTAGATGCTTTCTTCCTGCCGATAAAAATGGCAGGCAACACTGCCGCCTCAAACAATTGACTGTCACCCAAATCTATGACTTCTAAAATATCGTAGTTGTCAAGAAGGAACTTACGAATATCAGCCCCACTTTTGGTTGTCAAGTATCGGTTAGATGTGATAACGCCTAAAATTCCACCTTTTTTGAGAACGTTAGTCATGCCTATCAAAAATGGGTAATACAAATCCACTTTGCCAGTCAAGTTGAAATCTTTTGCTATTTGCTTTGATTTCTCACTTCCTAAATTTTGTGTTCGCACATACGGTGGATTGGCTATAATAATATCTGCATATTCGGAAAGAGAATTACTTGAGAATAAATCATTTTGTTTATTTGATATTTCAATAAAATCCTCATTCTCTATTTCATAATTACTAACACCTATTTCTGTGAGATTCTTTTTAGTTTGAGCAATATATTCTTTATTTGTATCAAATCCAACAAGTTTTTCACTATTAGAATCTGTTTGTTCCGCAATGGAAATAAGAAGTGAACCATCACCACAAGCAGGATCAAGAACAATTTTGTTTGACAAATCGCCATAATAACCTATCAATTTATTTGACAGGTAGTCCGCCAATTTAGATGGTGTAAATGTTGCACCCGTTTTTTTTGTTATGGAAATGTCTTTCATCTTTTATTCCCAATTCATTTCATTGTGCAAAAATACGAAAAAATGTTCTATCAATAGGGAACTGTCTTATGTTAAGTTTTTATCATCTCTTCTACATTCCATCAGAAAACTTTATCCAATAAATAGCTTGCTTACCTGACTTTGACAGTCCCAAACTGTTAATCATATAACTTATTGATTAACAAAGATAACCAAAAACATCGTTGGTGGTGCGGGTGGCGCAAGGCTGAAAAATGATTACTTTTGTGGCATGTATGTGCGCCGCAAGCGGAACCGAAGTGGTTCAATCAGTATTGTTGTCGTTG
>FLNX01000142.1_pt1 | contig 43762 bp, 34 predicted proteins | sample 1140341 | NCBI WGS metagenome assembly FLNX01 (sample SAMEA3878208, study PRJEB12797) | bioreactor metagenome | biome: Moose rumen | place: Sweden | collected 2011-10 | reverse complement strand
CACGACTGGCTGTTGCAGGCCGACTTCAATATGCACACCCATGGCAATACAGGCTCAAATATCTGGGTTGACAGCACCAACCCAATGCTTTCGCTCAGCGTCAGCAAAGACTTCTTCCAACACCGTCTCAATGTCAAGCTGACAGGAAACGATCTCTTCAATGGTGGCATCAACCAGGTCATGCTTTACAGCAACCGCATGATGTTCCGAAAGATGGAGGACAACGATTCCCGTTGCATCCAACTCTCCTTGCGCTACCGATTCAATGTGACGCCTTCAAAGTACAAAGGTACGGGCGCTGGTCATGCAGAAAAGAACCGATTATGATCCACATAAAGCGTTCCAAGGCAATATGGCTTTACCTGCTTCATCATTACAACAAAGGGGAAAAAATATGCTGAAGAACGCTTCTTCCAACTCTCTCATTACTCGGCAGTTGTCGGCCCTGTGCCGACACTGCCGCCTTTACATCCTCTTCGATTTCCTTTCTTCGCTGCCTTGATCTCAGCAGTCATCAATATGCCTCTTTCTGCCATTTCGAGTGCCGCTCGACCATGTCGCTTGCTACCGAAGGGACGCAAGAAAGGTACAAAACTTTAGCGACAATTACCATGATTGAATAAAATTTCTTCTGTTCCATGTAACACATCACGGTTTAGGCAAACCTATATAAAGAGTACTCACTTCTTTGTATTCTGCTGATTGCGTGTCACACTTCGACCTTTAGGTTGAAGAATCCTGTACCTTGTGGAGCGGATGGCCTCTTGGGTGATGCCCATGATGCGGCGCACGTCCTTGTCTTCCATGCCCATTTCGTAGAGGATGAGGAAGAAGATGTTCTTTGCTGGCAAAGCGACCAAAGGTCGAGCGGTGGGCGGTCTTGAGCTGCTATTGGGCTGCTATTATATATTATTTGTTAAATAACGAGAGAAAAATCTGAATAAATTCCCGAATTCGGGAATTTATTCGTACCTTTGCCGGAAAATCGTAATTGAACTATGCAAATTATCTTTGAAGATAAGGATTTAGAAGAGCTCATCACGACGGGGAGCAATAGCAAGTACAAGAAGTACACCCGCAATGCAAAGTTTATGAAGGCACTTGCCACTGCATATAACTATTTGCGGTTGTCAGAACGAGCCAGCGACCTCCGCTCTGTCTCTTTCCTCCACTACGAACAGCTTAAGGGAACCAATGGCCAAAGTTCCATAAGAGTTGTCAACGGAATGGTGGAGCGCATACTTTTCCGCGAGTTTGATGGCGGCATTAGAATAACAGTTTTAAGTTTAGACGATACTCACTATGGCAACAAGAAATGAAAATCCAGCACCTTTCATGGCAGTTCATCCAGGCATGATGATCAAGCCGGAACTCGAAGAGCGTGGTATTAGCCAGAAAGAATTTGCCAAGATGCTTGGCACCCAGCCTTCACATCTGAGCGAGGTACTCAATGGCAAGCGTGCTCTCACAACAGAATTGGCGGTTAAGATAGAAAACGCTATTGGGCTTCCGGCAAAGATTCTGCTGTCGGCCCAGACGCAGTATGAACTGGAATCAACTAATATTGGCGCAGCAGCAGACGACAATCAACACGAGACCATTGCCGTCACTATCCCCATCCGTGACCGCAACCTGCTACGTGAACTTGTCCGCAAGTTCGGGTGGGCTTGTATGCTGTAAGTTTTACTATTATGTAAACAAATAGGCAATGTCATTCTTAACACGTAAATATCCATTTCCACAAAGCAGTCACTGGTTACGGGACTGCGCGGTATATTGTGGCATCGTTTTCCTCATTCTCTATCTGTTACAACCTTTCGGCTTCAGCATGTACGAGGGGAACAAGTTCTTGGTCTCTCTACTGTTTGGAATTGTTACATTCGGTTGCTGTTATGTGTTTGGTTTTTCTATAAAGTGGACTCTGTATAAGATGATTACGCCCTGGCGCATCTGGCATGAGGGGTTGTCAGTATTAGCTATGGTTTTGATTATCGGCATTTGCAACTTCTTCTTGTTCTCATTTATATTCCATTATCCAATAACACTTAGCATCTGCTTGTTGTTCCTTTATTGGACACTGATTATCGGTGCTGTCATTACGGCAATTTCTATCGGTATCAGTTATCACAGACATCTGCGTCATCAATTGGAGACATTACTTGACAAGACAACGGAGGAACAGGAGGACATTATCATCACCATTCACGATACCAGCATCAGGGGAAACGACCTGCAGTTGGCTATCAATGACCTGTTGTATGTTGAGGCTCAGAAAAATAATGTTGTAGTCTGTTTTTCGAAGGATGGGAACACGGAACGGGCAGAAGTACATACGACACTGACTGCTGTACTCGACGATTTGAAGGCATACGACAACATCTTCCAGTGCCACCGCTCGTTTGTAGTGAACCTGAACAACATCACCTCGGCGCAAGGAAACTCCAATGGTTACCAGTTGAGACTCGGTAAATGCCCGACAGTAGTACCCGTTTCGCGTAGCTACGTACCGAAACTCCGCTCGTTTATCGCTTAGTTACTCGTCCTTTTTCTTAGTCATTCGTCAACGGGCATAGTCGTCTGTCCGTTGTTTTAGCCGTCTGTCACGGATATTTGGCGGAGTCGTATTTCATGCGTATCTTTGCGGCATGAAACAACGATTGACATATCTCACACTACTCCTGCTGACAGTCTGCCAACTGACAGCACAAACGAGGGTTTCGGGCATCGTCACGGATGGCCGTGAGCCACTGGCAGGTGCCAATGTATTTATAATAGGCACAATAGATGGGTGCCTGACGGATTCCCTTGGGCGATTCTCTTTTACGACAATCAAAGAAGGAGAACAGACGTTGAAAGTGACATATATTGGATACGATGACTATCTATTGACCTCCAGCCAACTAAGAGAATTGTCTATCGCAATGCATGAAAAGGCTTCTTCTATAGATGAAGTTGTCATTACGGCCAGCACCTACGGTTTTGGCAAGAGCGAAAACTTCAAGACCATGGATGCGCTCGATGTGGTGATGGCTGGTAATTCTTGTGGCGATGTCGTGGCAGCGTTGCAGACATTACCAGGTACTCAGAAAGTGGGTGAAAACGGGAAACTCTACGTTCGTGGCGGTGAGAGTGAGGAGTGTCAGACCTTTATCAACGGGATGCACGTTCTTATGCCTTACAGTACGAATGTCGAGGGGCAGGCACAACGTGGACGCTTCTCACCATTCCTTTTCAAGGGCATCAACTTCTCATTAGGAGGCTATGGTGGCGAGTATGGGCAGGCTCTTTCGTCCGTATTGCCAATGGAGACAACTGATGTAGTGCCAAGCGATAAACTTGGTGTGAGTGCTTCGCTGCTGGATTGGAACGCAGGCGGCACAAAGGCGTTCAACAATAGCAGTCTATCGTTCAATGCAGATTATACCAGCATGGGACTTTACAATGCACTCTTCCCTGACCGTTGCAATTGGACACGGCCTTACCGCAAACTATCTGGCGAGGCACAATACAAAACTGAACTGTCATCAGCAAGTGTACTGAAATCATACGCTGGCTACGACTTGACGTCTGTAGGTCAACAGATAGACAATCGTAGTCTGTCGTTCAGGGAACATAACATCTATGCCAATGTAACCATGAAAACTAGCATCGGACGAGGCTACAGCCTCTTTGCGGGTATTGCCAATTCATCAGTATTCAACGACGTAGACGATGCACAGGTGCTGGGTGACCATTATCGCAATTTCCGTAACGAAGTACATCTGAAAACAGGGCTGCGAAAGGTGTTTTCTCCTGTACTGAAAATGTCAGCTGGCATAGAAGACTACATTCGCAACAGTACGATGCGATACAACGAATATCATTACAATGTTGACTACAACCTAATAGCGGCACACCTTGACGCTCAGTGGCGAATAGTGCCCCTATTGTTTCTTAACCTATCAGGCAGAGCGGAACATTTGAGTTATTCCAATGATTGGATGCTGATGCCCCGCGCCACGTTGAGTTACGTTCCAAACAAACGATTCCAACTCTCGGCGATGCTTGGGCGATATTGTCAGACGGCAGAAGATGAATACATTGCCAGAAGCGGCAACTGTCTATCGCAAAGCACAGCCGACCATGCCATCGTCAGCCTGCAATACAGCACTGCGAAAACGCTATTTCGCATAGAACCATACTACAAGAAATATCACCACCTGCCTCTGTTGGCAGAAGGCATCTATACTTCTGACGGCTATGGTACAAGTCGGGGTATTGACCTGTTTTTAGAGAACCATTCGCTATTGAAGAATCTCACAACTACCATCTCCTACTCATTCAATGACTCAGAGCGTCTTTACCTCGACTATACCAGTCTGCGCACGCCCAACTATGCCTCGCGTCACAACCTCCGACTGACTGCCAAGTACGCTATTGGAAAACTAATCTTCGGATTGGCAGAGTCGTATGCCAGTGGTCGCAAATACAACGTGGGCACCACACCTCATTATAATAGCCTTGACGCCAACATCACCTATCTGCTGCACCCCAAAGTCATCGTCTATACATCGCTCAATAATATCCTCGGTCGCACCAATATCTTTCGTTATCAAGCCGACGGCACACCCGTTACGGCTACTCGCGATCGTTTCTTCTATATCGGCATATTTGTTTCACTTAAAAGTAATAAAGCGTATGACATTTCAAACTTTTAGATTTCGTGTATTCGCCATCGCCATCGGTCTGATGGCAAGTGTTAGTATCAATGCCCAAGAGCCTAATCAGATGCAGGCTCTCATAGGCCAGTCGCTCAGCAAACTCCAGCAGCCCACTCCTGAGGCATTCCTTAACTGCATCGCAGAGTTGAAGCGCATTGACACCATGTTTCCCGACAGCATTCAGCCCAAGTATCAGATGGCTCTGCAAAGTCTTAACTTCTCGGTCATGAATCCTCACGCTGAGCAGACAGAGAATCTGCTGACCGAAGCAGGACAAATCATCAACAAGATAGAGCAGATGAAAGGTACAAATATGTCTGACGTATGCACACTGCGTGGCTTCTTCTACATGGTTCGCATCGTACAAGATCCATCGAAGAACGGACAGCGTTACTATCTTGAGGTGATGCAGAATTACGAAAAGGCGTTGAAGCTCAATCCTGACAACCAACTTGCAAAGCAATTGCTGCAAAAATTCCTCGAAGGAATGAAACAACAAACGCAGAAATGAGAATAGTCTATAAAAATATTCACCTTGGCGCTATTGCATTGTTTTACGCAACGGCTTTAGTTCTGCGTCTGGCAACGTTAGTTCTTTCCAGCAAGTATCCGGCACTTAAAGAGAACTATCTATTCCAACTTTCCACAGGCATTGGACCTGCTATCGGAGCCATTGTTGCTATGGCAATTTTCAAACGTAAGACAGAATATACCTTCACTGGCAAGTCTATTTGGAAATCTATGGTGACAATAACTGTACCGTGTCTCGTGTTCAGTGTTCTCGGAGGATGGAACATGGGTGGATTATGCTTGTTGGCCTTTACGTATGGATTGTTGGAAGAATATGGTTGGCGGGGATTCCTACAATATGAACTCCGGCAATTACCTGTGTGGCAGTACGTCCTTATCATCACGGTCATGTGGTTCCTGTGGCATTTGGATTTGGATAAGCGTAACATACTCATCTTCTTCATGCTGCTACTTTTTGCCTCATGGGGAATAGGAAAGGTGGCGACGGATACTCATTCATTGTTTTTCTGCGCAGCATTCCATGGCATCGTCAATTTCTCGAAACACGGGCAACTCTCCAATATCTCTTTCCTTGTTGCTTTCATTTGCATCATCATATTTTGGATTGCACTATGGTATTTTATCAATTCACCAAAGCATAGAATAAATAAATCATCAAAATGACACAACTAAGATTATCATACAATGGTTTAAGCCCATAAGGTCACCGGATGCGTGAAAGATACCTCTTATCCTTGTCATTAGCCATGGATAAGGCTGTGATTATGCGGAAAAAACAGAAATTGTTTTGTTCTTTGCCAAAATTGCAGTATCTTTGCACCTCGAAATATAGTAGATAGAGCGACAGCTTTCTGTACTACTCACGAAATTACCACAAAAGATGAGACACGGGAAGACTGCTGTTAGCTCACACTCGAACATGGGTGTGGGCTTTAGTGGTATCCATCTGTGTCGAGGTGTGTGGTAATGCCTGTGAGTGGATGTTCTTGCCGTTACTGCCCGCATCCTTTTATATTAAAGTCTACTATATTTATTCACCATTTAATATTCAAGAAATTATGAGCAATGAAGAATCTTTGTTGGCTCTTCTGCAAGAGAGCCTAGGCAATGGTCAGCGCACAAATGCGCCAATCATTATCAACAACAATTATTTCAACGCCCCTGTCGGGCAACACAACGACCATGTGGAGAGCGTGAACTTCTCAATGGGCAAGGACGGCAGCATCAGTTATCAACACATTCGGAGAACAGGACAGGAAACCATTCCTCTTGAATTGATTATGAAGGCTGTTGAGCAAACAATGACCCAAGGCCTGTGGTGGGCCAATACGGCATGGGCTGTGGTCTATCGCATCTATCAGATCATGGGCTATGCAGGCAGTATCCGGCAGTTCGTTCGCGATGTGGCTGACTGGCCCTTTGAGCGCGACCCAGAATATGAATGCAACTATGATGCTGTTTGCAAGCCTATCCGCAGTGGGAAACTGTCAGGTACACCTGACGTGTGGGCATCAAATGGTGCAACCGATCAATACGTGATTTTGGGCGAGGAACTGCTTAAAGAACTGAAGGAGGAATCGTAGGCAATTCCAAAAATCATTCCACTTGTTCCAAAAATGATTCCACTACTCCGACAATATTTGCCGGAGTTTCTTTTTATCTGTAACTTTACGGCGAGAAATCAACTATCTATGAGCAAAAAGAGGACTACAACCGAGAAGAAGGAGCGGAAGCCGAACTGGAAGGAGTATATGGCCACGGTGGAGGACATACAGAACTTCATCATGGACAGGCTGATGCTGCGGCACAATGTCATCACGCGGCGGGTGGAGTACCGCCTGCCGTCGAGTTACGAGCATGAGGGCACGGACTGGCAACCTATCACGGACCGCGTGGTCAACTCGCTGTGGAGTGAACTGTCGTTGACGAAGGTGGTGCGGGCGCAGGACATCTACCGCGTACTGGAGTCTGACTTCGTGCCGTAGTTCAACCCCTTTGCGTTCTACCTGGAGCACCTGCCGCCTTGGAACGGTGAGGACTATATCCTGGCGATGTCGGTATCGGTGAGTGTACGTGGTGACGTGGAGGAGCAGATGCTCTTTGCCGAGTACCTGAAGAAGTGGCTCGTGGGCATGGTGGCGGGATGGATTGACCCTGCGGTGGTGAACAATGTCATCCTCGTACTGATTGGCGAACAGGGCTCGTACAAGACGACGTGGTTCAACTACATCCTGCCGCCGGAGTTGCGATCGTATTTCTATACGAAGACCAATGCCGGCAAGATGGGACGCGACGACCTGCTGACCTTGGCGCAATATGGACTTGGTGTGCTGCGAGGAGTTGGACACGATGCGGCCTTCGGAACTCAACCAACTGAAGGCGGCGGTGACGATGCCCTCGATAGACGAGCGGGCGGCGTATGCCCACTTCCATGAGCACCGCAAGCATATCGCCTCGTTCTGCGGCACGGGCAACAATATGCAGTTTCTGAGTGACCCGACGGGCAACCGTCGCTGGCTACCCTTCGAAGTGGAGTCGATTGATTCGCCGCGAGAAAGGCCCTTTGAGTATGAGGGCATCTACAGTCAGGCGTATGCGCTCTACAAGCAGGGCTTCCGGTTCTGGTTCTCGAAGGCGGAGATTGACCGGCTGGCGGAGCACAACCGGCAGTTTGAGACACCGCGACTGGAGGCAGAACTGGTGCAACTCTACTTCCGCAAGCCTGCGGGAGCCGAGCCGGGCGTGTTCATGAGCGTGGCCAGGGCCATGCAGGTCGTATCGGCGAACATCTCGCAGAAACTGTCGCCAGTCTACCTGGGCCGTGCCCTCAGCGAGCAGGGCATCCGGCGCGTGAAGTACAACGGTGTGCGCGGCTACATCGTGGTGTGCCGTAGCGGTGACGAGATGCACGCCGCCCAGCAGTCGATGGCCATACAGTCGGAGGCCGAGGCAGGGTCGGTGGACAGTAGTGGACAGTAATATTAGCAGACTCATCCTGCGTACGTGCGCACACATGTACGCAGGAGAACTATATAATAATTCTACTGTCTATACTGTCCACTGTCCAGTGAAAACAAATACATAATCGTCCAAATAATAATTTGCCTATGACAGAAAAAGCACTTTGAGAACTATTGCAGTTGATTAACCGGGCAGACAGCAGTCCCGTCAAGCCATTCGAGATCCGCAGTTACGGGAAGTCGGAACTGGCGATGCTCTACTTTCCCCACGCACAGACAACCGAGGGGGCACTGAGCAACCTGCGGTTCTGGATCCGCAAGTGCCGTGACCTCGACGAAGCATTGAAGGCCTGCGGTATGGCCCGCCAGGCCAAGTCGTACACGCCGAAAGAGGTGGCGCTGATCGTGGAGTATCTCGGCGAGCCGTAGCATCGGATGGACACGGATTTACACGTACTTACAGCGGTAGTTTTCGGGTCGTTCAGATAATCCCTTGCACTCGTCCAAGTATCTTGTAGCGGTCGTTCAGATAATCCCTATACCCCCCAAGGGATTATCTGAACGACCGCTAAACATTATCCAGACGACCGCAAACAGATATCGGAACGACTGCAAGATGGCAACCTCCTTGTCGGAAAGGAAGGTGCACGGACAGTGGAAGTCGAAGAATCACTCTACGCGCTCGATAATCTCCAGGCACATCCGGCCATTGTGGTAAGGGCACTTCCAGAAGCCAGCCTTGTCATCGACGAGGTTCAGCGAGCCATCAGGATGGCGGCTCCAGTGCCACTCGCCATTCTCCCAGTCGATGAGGTTCTGCTGGATATAGTCCCAGCAGCGGAGGGCATTGTCGAGGGCTTTCTCATCGCCGAAGTGCTGGTAGATGTTGTACCAGCCGACCACATTCTCTGCCTGTACCCACCAATGGAGGTCGTCATCGACGTGACCCGTCGTGAGGTTAGCCTCGTGGATCATCGAGCCGTCAGGACGCAGGCCCTTCTCTGAAGCCTTCGCCACCTCTTGGACGATGGGTTCCATCTTCTCAAGCACATACGGATCGCCCAGCACCAAGGCTGCCTCATGCATCAGCCAGGAACACTCGATATCGTGGCCGTAACTCTCCAACTGTCCTGCGCCGCGCGTCCAGTCCATCTCGAAGAAGAGGTCGAGGTGGTGGGTCTCCGGATTCAGGATATGGTCGGTAAAGATGCCGATGATATTACGCAGGGCACCCTCCACAGTGTTAACAGTCTCCTGCGGAACGGAGATGCCCACAGGGAGTACAGAGCCCAGGACGGGCACATAGTCGCACGACTCCTTCGCCTTGATTTCCTGAAGGCAACGATAGAGGTTGGCATAAGGCTCAATGATGTGGAGATGCGTGTTCTGCGACTTGGGGAAGTTGGCATCGAGTTCAGAGAGACGCATGTCAGCAATAGGCTGCCAGTCGCGGGTCATCGCCTCGATATAGCCATTATAGAGGGGATCCAGTGCATGCTCCTCTATACAGTCGAACAACTGAAGCGCACACTCCAGGGCTTCCCTGTCACCTGTGGCACGTGCATATTCCGACATGCCGTAGAGGGCGAAGCCGATAGCATAGAACTGCTTGCGGGTATTGAGGGGATTGCCCTTGTAGTCGAGACTCCAGTAGACACCACCATACTCATGGTCGATGAAGTGCTCGATGAAGTAGTCCTTCGCATAGGTAGCCGTCTCCAGATACTCCGGCCTGCCCAGCACGCGATAGGCGGCTGAGAAGGTCCAGAGGATGCGGGCGTTGAGGATAGCCCCCTTCTCTGCCTCAGGATGCAACACTTCGTGGCCGTCGATACGGCCATAGAAACCGCCGTTCTCGCGGTCTACCATCTTGGTCTGCCAAAAGCGCAGGATGTTCTGCTCGAGAACATCCTGCATCGCACGTTTCATTGTTTTGGTATTTTCCATCTATTATTCAATTGAACGTACTTTCTTTAATTCTTCATTGATCTCATTGATGCGCTTCGTGGTGAGCGGATAGAACCAGACAACCACGACAGCGAGGGCGGCCACCATTGCGGGGATGAAACTCATCAGCCAGCGGAGCGTCAGCAGCGCGCTGTCAGGCTGCACGGCACCAGCCTCCAACTCAGCGGCATCCGTAATATAGCCGAAGCCTGAGAGCAACCACAGCACAGCAGCACCACCGATGGCGCCACCGAACTTCTGGGCCATAGAGGCTGAGGAGAAGATCAGACCCGTAGAGGCCGTGTGGAACTTCAACTCGGCATAGTCGCTCACGTCGGCATACATACTCCATACCAGCGGCGACATGATACCCGTGAAGATCGAGATGACGATCTGCAGGATGAGCATCGTCCAGAAACCGCCAGGCGTGCAGGGCACGAAGAAGAAGGCGATGCTGAGCACCACGAGGGCGGCATTGACGAACATAAACGTGGTCTTCTTACCAAGTTTGTTGGCGATAGGCACACAGAGAGCCACACCTACCATATTCGACACCTCACCGATACCCAGGAACAGACCTGAGTAGAACAGGATGGAGAAGGCACCGAACGTCAGGTTGACATCGGGGCCGATGATGTCGAGGAAGAAGTAGGCCACCGTCGCACCACGCACCGTATTGAAGAGGTTCGAGCAGAGGGCGGCACCGATGAGCAGCCACCAGGGCTTGTTGGAGAGCAGCGACTTGAAGTCGTTGCCGACACTCACGGTAGACACGGTCTTCAGATGCTCCTTCGTCAGCAGGAAGCAGAGGATGAACATCACGAAGCAGGCCGAGGCAATGACCACCATTCCCCAGAACCAGCCGTCGGGCGACTTATAGCCGCCGAACATATTCGTCAGCGGTTCCCAGAGGAAGAGGGCGAGGAACGAACCACCGTAGGCGAAGAACATACGGAAGGAGGAGAAGACGGTCTTCTCGTTGGAATCGTCGGTCATCACACCCAGCATAGCGCCGTAGGGCACGTTGATACCCGTATAGACGGTCATCATCATAATATAAGTAATGTAGGCCCATATCAACTTGGCACCGTAACTCCAGTCGGGCGTGGTGAACAGCAGGATACCACAGATGGAGAAGAACGGCGCCACCCACAGGAGGAAGGGACGATACTTACCCCACTTGGTATTGGTACGGTCGGCGATGATACCCATCATAGGGTCAGAGACGGCGTCCCAGATACGAGTGACGAGCACCAGCACACCAGCATCTACGAGCGAGAGGCCGAAGATGTTGGAGTAGAATATCGGAAGATAGTAGGAGAACACCTTCCAGAAGGTTGACGACGACATATCGCCGAAGCCGTAACCTATCTTTTCGATTAACTTAGTCTTTGCCATAATTCTTTATTTAGCCACAGATTACACGGATTTACAAGAACGATTCTTCGCGACGAGGCGCTTGATGGTCTCTACGCTGGCAGCGGTGGTGAGGCCGTCCTCGGGCGTATTCATACAGTAGTCGACAAGACGGTCGATAGTCGAGGTGGCGACGTGCATACGGGTGTCGGCAGAGGCGTAGTAGATGAACACCTTACCGTCGGGATCAGCAATCCAGCCGTTGGCGAAAGCCACGTTCATCACGTCGCCGAGATACTCATCGACCTCAGGCACGAGGAAGTAGCCGCCGGGACGGGCTATCACCTTCGTGGGATCGTCGAGGGCTGTCATATACATATATAATACGTAGCGCAGGCCGTCAGCCGTCGCACGTACGCCGTGAGCCAGATGGAGCCAGCCCTTCGCGGTCTTGATGGGGTGCGGGCCTTCACCATTCTTCACCTCGGTAATGGTGTGATACTTGCGCTCGTAGATGATCGTCTCTTCCTTGATCTCCGCATGGGTAATGTCGTCGACGAGTGCCCAGCCGATGCCGCCGCCAGAGCCTGTGTCGATGAAGCCATCCTGCGGACGGGTGTAGAAAGCGTACTTGCCATCGACAAACTCCGGATGAAGCACCACGTTGCGCTGCTGCGACTTAGTCTTCAGGTCGGGCAGACGATACCAAGTCTTCAGATCCTTGGTGCGGGCGATGGCTGCGGTAGCGGTGGCAGCAGAGAGGTTGCCGGGCTGAGAGTCATCGTGACGCTCAGCACAGAACACACCGTAGATCCAGCCGTCCTCGTGCTGCGTGATGCGCATATCGTAGATATTGGTAGCAGGAATCACGTCGTCGGGCATCGTGATCGGTTCGTCCCAAAAACGGAAGTTGTCAATACCGTTGGGCGACTCGGCCACCGCGAAGAAACTCTTACGGTCGGCTCCCTCCACACGGACTACGAGTACATACTTGCCGTTCCACTTGATAGCCCCTGAGTTCAGGGCGGCATTGCACATGATGCGCTGCATCAGGTAGGGGTTGTCCTGCTCGTTGAAGTCATACTTCCACTCTAAGGGGATATGGGCAGCGGTGATGATGGGGTTCTTATACTTCTCGTAAATGCCGTTGCCCCACTCGATGGGTTCGTTCTTTTTCGTCAGCAGTTCCTCGTGATGCTTGCGCAGGGCTGCTACTCTCTCTTTGAAATCACTCATTTCTATCTAATTTTCACTTTTCACTATTCACTCTTCACTATTCACTCTTCACGATGTCCTTGGCAAAAAGGGTCTTCGGGCTATTGTAGAACTCCACGAAATAAGGAGCGTCGGGCTTCGAGGTCGACGGGCCGAACCACTCGTTCTTATAGTTACGCCACGTGAGCAGATAACTGATGGGGAAGTCCTGGACGGCGGGCAGCAAGGTAGTAGACCACCAGTCAGGCTGCGTCATATTCTTCATACCCGTCTCGGTGAGGGCAGGAATCAGGTTGTGCGCCTTGGCCACCTCGCAGAGCACCGTCAGGTTCTGCTTGGTGCGCTCGACGAAGGCATCCTTCTCCTCAGGCTGCCACTGATAGCCGTCGAGACCGATCATATCCACACGGTCATCACCGGGATAGCGATCCAGCAGACGTTCTGCGGTCAGATTATCCTGACAGCCAGGAGAATACGACCACACGAGATTGTCGTAGCCGTCGGCCTTCAACTTGTCCTGCAACAAATTCCACAGGCCCTTGTATTCCTCAACGGTGCAGAGTTTCTCGCCCCACCAGAACCAAGAGCCGCTATTCTCGTGCCAAGGACGGAAGATGATGGGAATCTTCTGACCCTGATCGTCGGTCAGCGTGGCCAAGAAGTCGCTCACACGCTGCATCCATACCTGGAACTTGTCGTGCACCTCACCCTCGCCGAGTATCTGCTTCACGACGGTAGAGTCGGTGACGTCCCAGCCTGAACCTTCAGGGAACTTCTGACCAGCCCAGCCGCCACCCTCGATGGTGGTGACAGGATTACGCGGATGCCAACTCAGGGTGACGATGCCACCACGACGATAGTGGTTCTGAATCTCCTCCGTCATACGGGTGAAGGGCACGCTGTCAAGGTTCTTCGCGTCGCCCATCTCGATGCCGCCCAGGTCGAAGCCCATAATGGCGGGATAGTCGCCGCAGACGTTCTTCACGTCGCTCGAATCCTTCTGATACTCCCAGGTCAGACCGTACATCGGGTCATCCTGGTGTCCGTACATAATGCCTTTCTGGCGGAGCGAGTCGAGACGCTCCAACAACTGCTGGGCCTGGGTCTTCTCCGGCTCAACCTGTTTCTGTGTCGTGCAAGCAGCCACTGCTACAGTCGCTATTGCCATCATCAAAATCTTCTTCATATTTCTTAATTTCTCAATCTCTCAATTCCTCAATCTCTCAATCCCATCTGCTTGAGCAACCAGTCCTCCCACTCGTCCCACTGCTCCTGATACCAGAAGTGCCAGGTCTGCTGATAGGGGGATATCTGCTTCGGACCCTTCACGGTGTTGTAGGTCGCCCAGGCCGTTGTGGGCGGCACCACATCGTCGTTATAGCCGAAGGAGAACCAGCCCTGCTGCTTGTCGGTAATCAGACGGGCGAAGTTCACGCCGTCGTAGTAGCGGGAGGTCTCAATCTGCTTCTCCTGCCCCTTGCCCTTGTTCCAGTAGAAATAGTGGGGCCAGCCACAGGCTACGCCTTTCAGCGAGGCCGTATGGTCGCAGAGGGCAGCGTGAACGGGGGCATAATAAGTGATGCGCTTGTCGAGTCCGGCAGTCGCCAACGAGAGGAAACCGCCCTGGCTGCTGCCCGTCACACCTAATTCCTTATTATTCCAAGGGGTGTATTCTGCGATATAGTCGAGGGCACGGATGCAGCCCAGTACCACACGTTTGTAGTAGTTCTTGTCGCGGTCGTCCATATAGAACTCCCAGTACCAGTTCAGTGCACCGTGGAAGATATCGTCGTACACCTTCTGATCCATCGTCACCGGTATGCCGTGAATGCCTATCTCCAGTGTGATGGCTCCCTGCGAGGCCGTCCACACATCGCCACCATAGGGGCGCACGCCAGCACCAGGCACTCTAAGCAGAGCAGGATACTTCCCCTCTTTTACTGGCACGCAGAGGATACCGTATGTACGATAGTCCTGCTGCATGTTCTGGAAACTCACCTCGTAGACGTTCACATCCTTCGTGCAACGCTCGGGCAGGAGTCGCTTCGTCGGGTTCAGTTCCGTCTTGCGGGCCTCCTTGATGGCGTTCTGCCAGAACGACTCGAAGTCCTGCGGCATCACCGTCGTCGGCTGCAACTTCTCAGGCGAGAAGGCGGCTCCACAAGCCTGCTTATAGTCCTTGCCGTCCACGTGGGCCGTCACATCGACGCGGTAGAAGCCCGGGGTCTTCATCGTGCCCGACAACTTCAGCGTACCGTCCTTCAGCACCACCGACTTCTTCACGTCCTGGTACATCTCGGGACCGGCGGCATAGTCGACGCTCACGTTGTTGAGCAGCGTACCCGACTTGCGCACCTCAATCGTGAACGAAGCCTTTTCGCCCGTCTTATAGGTCCAGTCCTGATGGTCTGGCTCAACAGTCACCACAATATTATTACCACGAATCTGGGCAGTCAACGACCCAAATACCATCACACAGAGGAGGATTGAAAGCAGTCTTTTCATTATCTATAGTTTAAACGTTCAAGTTACTGGGTGCAAAATTACAAAAAATCTCGGAAAGTAGTCTACTTTTTCTTGTCTATTTTCGGTACAATCTTGCTTTATTCGGTTTTATCAGCCTAAGGACATCAAAAAAGAGCACCCCGAAGAGTGCTCTTTTAGAGAAATGTAATGCCCGAATTACTTCTGGAGGAACTTCTGACCGTTCTTGATCACCACACCCTTGTAGTTAGCGTCGACGCGCTGACCAGCGAGGTTGTAGATGAAGTTATTCACGGGGATCACCTTCACGGCCTTCACAGCCTCGATACCAGTAGCACCGCCACGGGTAATCTTGATCTCAGTGATGAACACGTTGGTGCTGGCCTTAGAACGTACCAGTTTGAAAGACTTACTGCCTGCGCCCTCACCTACTGCATAGGTATTGGTATTGGGCTGCTGTCCCAGATAGACATTGTTCCAAACTACCTCGTCACCCTCGTCGATCACGGCACCGTTAGCAAACTGGATGTAGAGTGTACCGTTGGCATCAGTATCCTTGTTACGATAAGCAGTGATCACGAGTTGATCGTCAGCCTCGAGTGCCTCGTCAAGTGTAATCTCAACAAACTCGGACTCAACGTCGGCCTTCTTCTTATTGACGCGGATGGTGTAATGCTCGGTTCCGTCAGCACCTGCATTGAGGTAGTTCACGCTCTCACCGTCAGAAGCAACTGCCTTACCACCAACCTCAGTAGCACCAGCCTCGGCACCAGTCCAAGAATACAGGGTCTTGGCCTCTGCGGGAGCAGCCTCCTTCGACAGGTACATAGCCGTCACAACCATAGTGGTCTCCAGAGCAGTAGCCTCCTTTGTAGCCCAGTCCTCGATTGAAGGATCGGGGAAGTTAAAGTTCTGGAAGGCCACCTGCGAGATATTCGTCCATCCAGTGAGGTCGAAGATATACTTCTGGGGAGCGTCGGAAGCGGTGATCATCAGATTCTCCTGAGAACCATCGGCCTTGTCGCCCTGAGCCAAGAACTGTACGTCACCATTGGTTGAAGCCACCTCGATGACGAGGGTGTTCCAGTCTTTCACATCGAGTGTACCGAACCACTTGGAGTGCCAGCCTGCACCACCGGCAGCCAGAACGAATGCACCCTTGGCAGCATCGTAACTGCCAATGCCCTTGAAGTCAATATCCTGCTTAGACTCATCAACAGGTGCTTCACTTCCATCCTTTGTCACCAAATAGACACGCTTCACGACAATTGTCGTAGGATCGGAAGTCTGAAGGGCAATCTGGTTGATAGCACCCATATTCTTTCCAGCGAAAGAACACTCGAGAGATGTAATGCCAGGATTACCCCAGGCACTGGCTTCACCAACCAAAATCTGAGTATTTACCGTTGTTGCCTCGGCAAACTCAAAGACCACTTTGCTATAGCCAGACCAGTCAGCAGGTACATCCTGATCTGCCTCGTCCTTTGTGGCGACCCATGCGGCCATACCTCCCCACGAGACAGAATTGAATGTGATACTACCATCCTCATTGTTCACCAGACTCTCGTTTTCATTCCAAGTGTAGGTGAAATTTGACGTGATGTCTACTTCTTCTGCGTTAACACATACTGCACAGAGTACAGCCGCAATCAGAGTAAAAATTTTCTTCATACGCTTTGCTTTTTTAGTTAATAATATGTTTAAAACGATTACGATTCTCTTATTCGGTGCAAAGGTACACACTTTTTCTGAAACGGCAATACTTTTTCTTGCCTTTTTGCGATACTTTCTTGCCATTACGAAAAAAGATGCCCACAACGAATCCGTTGCAGGCATCTCATTTCAGCAAGTATAGACTACTTCAATCCATTGAAGAGGGCTGTAACGATCTCATCCTCCGTCCAGACCAGCGTGCTGCGATCCATCAGACCCATCCACCAAAGGCCAGCCGTTCCGTTGGCCTTGAACTTCTGGGCCATATAGGTGGCATACTTGATGCGCTCGCCCGGCTCCTTCTTGCCGTCGATGGCACCGAACTCGCCGAAGAACACAGGGATGCCCAACTGACTGGCACGATTGGTGACGCGCTGGAAGACACCGTCGATCTCCTCACGGCAAGCGTCGTCGAAAGTCAGGATGCTCCACTCACCATTGTCGTTACAGAAGTTATAGGGATCGTAACTATGGACAGACATCAGGATGTGATTGGCGTGCTTGTCCTCAGGCACCGCCATCTCGTCGAGCACGGTCTGCGAACTGGAGGCCGAATAGGGATTGATGACGAGGTTGCGGTACTCGTTGTTGCCACCTGTGGCACGAACGGCATTCACGAAGTCCTGATGGTAGCGGCGGATGGCCTCATAGCAGTCGTTACCAGCAGCGGGAGCCGTCCATCCGGCGTTCGAGTTGGTATAGAGAATCTCATTGAAAGCCTCGAAGAGCAGATGGTCGCCATAGTCGCGGAAGGTATTGGCGATCTGCGTCCAGAGCAACTTGAAGCGGTCTGAGGCGCCATTGTTGTAGGCATCCATATTGGCCTGCAGCCAGGCGGTCTCGGCAGAACCAGTATCGTGCTGCACATTGAGGATGCAGTAGCAGCCGGCATTGAGCACCATATCCACCACCTCCTTCACACGGGCCATCCAAACGGGATCGACATTGCCGTTGGTATCCATGTGGATATACCAGGTGACAGGAATACGGATCATCTTGAAGCCCCGCTCGGCGATGGCGTTGATGATCTCTGGGGTTGTGACGGGCTGTCCCCAAGAGGTTTCCCAGTCTGCGGTAGTGGGCGAAGTGCCCCTCTCAGTCCAACGCTGCTCCCACCAACCGTCGCCGGAGGCACTTGTCGGGTTGGCATCGAGGGTATTGCCGAGGTTATAGCCGAGGGTGAAGTCCTCGAGCGTCGTCCAGGCCGAGGGGAAGGTATCGCCGGGATCCGTTCCCGTGCCACGCTGCGTGATGGTCAGTGTCTTCTGGTTGCTACCGCTCTTGACGGTCAGTTGTGCCGAACGGGCATCGCCGTCGTTCTTCACGATGCTGACGCGCAGATAGGACCAGCGGTCACTGTAGCCATAGCCCGCGTGATTGGAGATTTCCACCCACGTGGGATCACTCACTTCAGCCGTCCAGTCGCCATCGCTGTTGACAGCCAGGATCATACTGGAGGCACCCATACTGACCGTCACCTGATCGCCCAATGCCACGCTGTCCTTCAGCAGAGACAGATAGGTGGCGGCATTGGTGCGACCGGTGTATGTGGCATCATTGCCCAAATCGTCGCTGCAAGCCGGCAGTGCCGCACCGATCGTGCAGCCTACCAGACCCATCAGGAGAAATCGCTTAATATCTTTTATGCTCATAATTCCGTTTGTTACTGTTATTGCTTAGGTACATAGATAATACGCACATTGTCGAACGAGACATCAATCTTACCACGCGACGTGCTCTGGTTGATGCTCTGGATGCGGAACTGGTGGATGCCGTCGTTCACCACATCCTGATAGGTCTTGCCGGCAAACTTGCCAAACTTGCTCAGCGGCAGCACGTGGCGATACCACTGGCCGACGGGCGTATTGCCGTTGATATCGGCCAGGACGGGCTGGTCGAACATACCCACCTGCGCGTCGTAGTCCTCCCAGGCAAAGCCGTTATCGTACTGATTGACGTCGGCCACAGGATCCGTGTCAGACTCGGTCTTGTTGGGCAGCCAATAGCGCAGATAGCCCCAGAACGAGCCGTTGTTGTAGTCGGAGTAGTTCTTCACCTCGACAGCCAGGTAGACATCGTCCGTAGAGGCATCGGCGGGAATCACGTCGAAGCCGGGCAGTGCAAACGAGTCGCCGCTCCAGTCCTTGCGGAAGAACACCATTGTGCCCCACCACTGCTGACCTTCCTGTGCCACAAAGATGTGGGCATAGATGCCATCAGCCGTGTCATCGTCCTCGAACTCACAGTTCGGGCCCCAGCCATTGTCGGTAGCATCACCGTCGAAGGTGGTCAGAAGGGTGGTACAGTCATAGAAGCGAGGAGCCGAGGCCGTACCACCGGGCGTGGTGACGCTGATGGTGGTGGCAGAGCCGCGAGAGGGCTTCTTGGAGAACTTCACATAGATGCTGTCCTCCGACTCGGATACCGTCAACTGACTGGCAGGAATCGTGACATCGCCGTAACTGATGCTCTCCACCTGTACGAAGTCACGACCGGTGATGACCAGCGTCTCGCCGATCTGCGGCATATCACTCGACACGCCGAAGACTGCCGGCATACCAGGCAACTTGCTGAAGGGGATATAGGTGGTTCCACCCGCACACTCCAGCACGAAGGCACCCTCACCGAACGGGAGGCTGGGCAACTTGAAGCGCAACTGCGAAGTGGTCTCGTAGGCATTAGTCGTGGGATTCAGATGGTGGTCTTTCTCCACCGTCTCCAGACCGCTCACGTCGACGTGGGTACCGCCGATCTCCTGCCAGACCGTACTGTCGAGTTGGCCAGCACGGATATCCGTGAAGTAGGCCTTCTGGACATCAACCAGATTGAGTCCGTAGATATTGATCTCATTGCCCTGCTCGCGCGGATAGTCGGCTTGCAGGCGGGAGATGGAGGGACGGGGAGCCTTCACCTTGAAAGCGTAGACAGCCGTACCGTGATCGGTCTCCACGCGGATCTCGTCCTTCAGCGTGCTGTCGAAAGCCGTCAGCACGAAGCCATTGTCCTCAGAGGGAATCTTCACGATGATACTGTGATCGGTATTGAACACTGAGTTGAACCACACCTGCTGGTCGTTGATGAAGACGCGCTGGGCATTGTTCAGGTTGCGGCCGATGATCACGATGAGCGAGTCAGGAGCAGAGTCGGTGAAGAGACTGTCGGCCTTCAGGGGGTTGGTGATGCGAACGCCCGTAATCTCAGGTGCACCGGCGGAGTCATTGTCATTACAGGCCACTAAGGCCGAGAGACAGCACAGCGTAAGCACCAGCACGGACAGGTATTTGATAGTCTGTTTCATTGCTGTTCGTTATTAGTCGTCGAATTTATAATTGATAGGATCACTGCGGAAGTTGGGGTTCTGCAGCACATCACTCTCAGGATAAGGCATGAAGATGTTCTTCTCACTGAGGGTCACCGTCACTGCACCGTCGGGCAGTTTGGCGCGGATGAGAGAGTCGAGATTGTACTTATAGCCGTGGGCCACATCCTGCGGCACACCGTTGATGGTGATGATCTTGCCGTTGGTGTCGCGCAGGCCGTCATTCCAGTAGCGCACCTCGTCGCCGGCACCGTCGCCGTCGAGGTCATAGTCCCAGACGGCATTGTACCAGGTTCCCACGGGGAAGCCCGTGTAGGCAAAGGTATTGTCTTCCTTGCGGATGATATCGTTCTCGTTGATGATGAAGGCCCGGTGCTGCTTGTTGTTGAAGAAGTTGAGCATATAGTCGGGCTTCCAGCGATACCAGGTGACGAAGTCGTACCAGTTGGTGTACTCCATACAAAACTCAATGCGACGCTCGCGGATGATGTCCTCGAAGGTGATGGGCTTGGTGCGGGCGGGCAACTTGGCACGCAGGCGCAGGGCGTTGAAAGCAGCAAGGGCCTGGGCATCGTCGGTCTGCTGCTGATTGCCCAACAGGGCCTCGGTCTTGATGAGGAACACGTCGGCATAGCGCATGATATAGGTGTTCAGCGGCGATGCCTGCTGCTTCAGATGACCGTCACAGTCGGCAGTCGTACCCACTACGCCCTTCTTGTTCTGCATCCACTTCTTATTGTAGGTGTAACCGCCTTCCTCCGAACGGATGTAACTGTAGTGGCGTCCCTGCGAGAAGAAGGTGCCACGCAGACGGAACGAGTCGGCCGGCTCTTCGTTGTAGTAGTCGAGCATATCCACCGAGGGAGCCAGGTTACCGCCCCAGGCACCGACGTCAGTGACATCAGAGAAACTGAGCGTAGGCACCAGTGCGTTCACCGTACCCCAAGAGCCGACGAGGGGATCAGCCCAGCGCATGGCCAGGATGGTCTCGCTGTTGTCGTTGTACTGCGGACGGAACAGGTTCTCGTAGTCGTCGAGCAGGGCGTAGGTACCGCTGTTGATCACCTCGTCACAGAGGCTGACCACACGCTGCAGGGTCTGCTCGTCGCGCGTCCCCTTGTTCCAGCCGCTCTGAGCCAGCAGGGCCTTGGCCAGCAGGGCCTTGGCGGCATAGAGTGAGGGGTGGTCGTTCTTGCCGACGAGGGGCAGCAGTTCGGCAGCCTGCTCGAAGTCGCGGATGACGAACTCCAGCACGCTCTCCTCCGTGCTCAGCGGCATAATGGGATTGGCGGCAGCGGCATCGTTGTCCTCGAAGAGCACCACCGGGCCCCAGGCACGCAACAGGTAGAAGTAGGCCACGCCACGCATCAGGTGGGCCTCGCCGAGGGCCTGGTTCTTCACGGCCTCGCTCACTTCAGGATAGCAGTAGCGGGGGATGTTGTTCAGGATGGCGTTGGAGAAAGTCACGACGGTGTACATCGCACCCCAGGCATGACTCACGTCCTGTGTCAGGCCAGTGGTCTGGAAGAGAGCCATCTCCGCGTTGTTATAGGGGTTGAAGGAGTCGTTGGCACGCAGCGAACCCATACCCAGGATGGCATTGTTGTTATAGTAAGACCAGGCCTTGTTGTAGAGCGGCTCCGTCGCCTTGATGACCGCATCGTCTGAGGAGTAGAAGGTCTCAGCCGTGTACTGGTTGAGCGGCGGACGATCCAGGAAGTCCTTGCTGCAACTGGCGGCAGCGAGGGTCAGCGTGGCCAGGGTCAGTATCTTGAAAAATCTGTTCTTGTTCATACCTTATTATATATTATAGCGTTACTTTAAGACCGAAGTTGAAAATGCGCTGTGAGGGATAGCGGTAGTTGTCGAGGCCCTGCAACTTCACGTTCTGGTTGATGCTTCCCAGTTCGGGGTCGTAGCCTTTGTAACTGGAGATCGTAAAGAGGTTCTGCACGTTGGCATAGACCTGCACCCAGTCGAGTTTGACGGGCTTGAGCCAGGCGGCGGGCAGGTTCCAGGCCAGCGAGAGGGTCTTCAAGCGGAGGTAGGAACCGTCCTCCACGAAGCGCGAACTGACGCGGTTGTTGTCGTTCATATTCTGTCCGTTGGCCGTGATGCGCTGCACCTTCACAGTACCCGGATTGGCCAGATAGACGTTGGAGAGGTCGGTGATGGCGCCGTCAGGATCGCGCATCTCCACGTGGGCATAGTCGGCCACGTCGGCCATCTTGTTCCCCCACCCCATCGGATCAGTATGGCGCTGGCGTACATAGTTGTAGAGGTCGTTGCCCACGCTACCGTTGAAGAAGAAACTCAGTTCGAAGTTCTTCCACGTGATCACGTTGTTGATACCGAAGGTGAAGTCGGGATTCGGGTCGCCGATATACTTGCGGTCCTTTTCGTCGATGATACCGTCACCGTTGACGTCCTCGAAAATGTAGTCGCCCACCCAGATGCTGCTCGGGGCGATGTCGTACATATTGCCGTTGCCGTCAGCAGGACGGGCCACGGGCAGACGATTGCCATTCTGGTCGAGCATGAACTCGCCGAGTGCGTTCTTCTGGTAGAAGTCATCCTCGCAGGTGAACATTCCGATGACATTATAGCCATAGAAGCGACCTACGGGGCCACCCTCCTTCGACATCGTATAGGTTGCACCGTCGCTCATCGTGCCAGGCAGCATCGCAGTCTCGCTGTTGAGTTTGGTCACCTTGTTACGGTTGATACTCAGCGTGGCACCCGTGCGCCACTCCAAGTCCTTGGTCTTGATGTTCACCGTGTTGAGCGTAAACTCGATACCCTTGTTGCGGATGGAGCCTGTGTTCTCCCACTGCGGCGTCATTCCGTTCCACGACTCTGAGGGTACGAGATACATCGGCAGGGCGGCCTCAAGCAGCAGGTTGTCCGTGTTCTTCAGATAGGCATCGACGATGAACTCAATGCGTCCGCCGAGGAAGTTCATATCAAGACCGACGTTCCAGGCATTCGTCGACTCCCATTTGAGCCCTGAGTTAGGGAAGTTGGCGGGATAATAGCCCGTTCCCCAGGCCGTGGCGACATTGGCCATAGCCACGCCGTAGGCATAGCCCGGCGTAGACTGGTTACCCACGTGTCCCCATCCGAGACGAAGTTTCAGGTTGTCCACCCACTTCACGTTCTCCATAAATTTCTCCTGACTGACGCGCCAAGCGAGTGCTGCAGAGGGGAACCAGCCCCACTTCGAACCATTATCGAAGTTGGAGGAGCCGTCTGCACGAAGCGTAGCCGTCAGCAGGTAGCGGTCGAGCATATTGTAGTTCAGACGGCCATAGTAGGACTCGATGGCCCACTCAGCCCCCTGCTCCCCATTGCTGGAAGTAGCGGCATCGCCCACGGCGAGACTCTTGACGGCCGTGGAGATATAGCCATTGCGGCCAGCCGAGATATTACCCCACGAACCTTCCTGACTCTCGTGTCCGGCCATCACCTGCAGGTGGTGTCCGCGAAGCGGGTCAACGTCGTAGGTGAGATACTGTTTGAATGACTCGTAGGTATTGCGTGTCTCTGTCTTCGTGAGTTCCGAGGCCACCACCACATTGCCGTAACTATAGGCGGGCGTGAAGTAGAGGTTGTTGCCCCACGACCGCGAGCCACCATACTCCACACGAAGGGTGAGACCGTTCACGGGCGTGATATTGGCGAAGACATTATAGTTCAGTTCGTTGTTCTTGCGCCAGTTGTCCTTCATCGAGGCCTCGAAGAGCGGGTTCGACTGATACTGGTAGTCGTGGGTCTCGCCGAATCCTAATGTTCCGTCAGGATTGTAGGGAGCCACGTCAGGATACTGGTTGAGGGCCGTTGAGATGGCACCGGACTCCTCGAAGGTGACGGTGCGGTCGGTATTGGCAAAATAGCCGTTGACACCCACTTGCAGCCACTTGGCGATGTTGGTGTCGAAGTTGACACGGGCCGAGATACGCTCGAAGCCCGAGCCGATGGCGATACCGTCCTGATTGAGATAGCCGGCAGAGAGGGCGTAGTGCATTTCCTCTGTACCACCGTTGATGCCCACCTGGTGGTTGTGCATAAAGGCCGTCCGGAAGAGCACATCCTGCCAGTCGGTTCCCTCGGTGAAGAGGCTGGGGTCGCGATACTCATAACTCTCGCCCCACCCCATCAACTTAGCGCGGATGGTGTGGTACTCGGCATACTGCTCCAGGTTCATTACTTTGAGCGTGGAGGGCAACTGCTGCCAGCCCACATAGCCCTCATACGAGAGTTTGGGCTTGCCGTTCTGGCCGCGCTTGGTGGTGATAAGCACCACACCATTGGAGGCACGGCTACCGTAGATGGCCGTTGCCGAGGCATCCTTGAGCACCTCGAGCGACACGATGTCTGAGGGGTTCAGGCTCGACAGTGCACTGGAGTTGCCGTCGGTCTGTCCGCTCACGGCAATACCGTCGATCACGTAAAGCGGCTCATTGCCGTTGAGCGAGTTGATACCACGGATCTGAACGGAGATACCGCCGCCGGGGGCACCGGAGTTCTGGGTGACAGCCACACCGGCGATACGGCCCTGCATAGCCTGCTCGATATTGGTGTTGACACCCTGCTTGATGGCTTTCTCGTCAATGCTGGAGACGGAGCCTGTCAGGTCGGAGCGCTTCATCACGCCATAACCGACGACCACCACCTGCTCGAGCATATTGACATCTTCCTCGAGGGTGACGCTGACTTGACCTGCGCGGGCCTGCAGCCGCTTGGTCTTATAGCCCACGTAACTGACTTCGAGCGTGGCTCCCTGACTACATGTGATCTTGAAGTCGCCATTGTAGTCGGTGATCACGCCTCCCGTGGCACCTTTCACCTTGACCGTCGCGCCGATGATTTCCTCACCCGTCTTCGCGTCGGTCACCTTACCGCTCGTCTCCACATTCTGCGCCATCAAGGCCAGGGGGAGCATAAGCAACCAAAGCAGAGCCGTGCATCGGCCTCGCGCCCATGCACAACTCAGATAATTGTAGGTTCGTTTCATACTGATATTATTAGTTAGTAAATTTTCAATTCTTAATTCTCAATTTATTCATCCTGTCGACTTCTCGCTTGATGACGCGCAGGGTCGACTTGTCGCCCGAGAACACAGAGTTCAGTCCCTGAGCCTCCTGGGCTGGATCGCCTGTATAGTCATCGCCCACCTGCCACTGATCCGGATGACGGGGCTTGGCCAGTCCGCCCCAGCCCCAGAAGTTACAGCCTGCGAAGTAGCCCCCGCTGGCTGCATTGTCGCCCACAAGCGAGAACACGTATTCATAGAAGCCGTCGCGACCACGGGTGGGGGTACCCAGCGCAAACTGGAAGTCGTCGCGCGGATAGCCGAACTCCTCCATCACGAGGGGCTTTTTCAGACGGGCACAGATTTCCAGATGGCGGTCGATATAGTCCTTTGTGTTCTCCTTGGCCTTTGGCAGATCCTCTATCAGGTGATCCTTCCGGGCCCAACTCCAGTTGTAGGGCCAGAGGTGGATGTTGCAATAGTCGACATTCTGGTCACCGCAGATGCGCTCATAGCAGCCCCAGTCGTTCTCACAACCCCAGGCACCCTCGCTACCAATGGAGATCAGGTGGTTGGGGTCGAGCGAGCGGATCAGGGCCGAGGCTTCGGCCAGCCACTTCTCAAAGGCGGGCAGTGCCTCCTTGCTGAAGGCTCGCGGCTCATTACCAATCTGCCACGACATAATGGCGGGATCATCCTTATAGGCCAGACCCGTGTAGCGGTTGGTGCGACTGAGGATGAAGCGCACATAATTATAGAATAACTGATGGGCCTTCTCGCAGGTGGCATATTTGCTCATCGCATTCATAAAGGCGGGATAGCCGTCCTCGTTGGGACGCGGCTGCTTGCCTTCTCCGGCATGCTCCAGATAGAAGCCATAGCCCCCACTCCACTCCCAGGAGTTGTTCAGATAGAGCACGGCCACCATCTTGCGCTTGCCCATCTCCTGCAACAGGAAGTCAAGGCCTGCCAGGATGGTATCATTGTAGACGCCGGGCTGCACCTGAAGCGTCGGCTCGACCTTGGTGGTCACGCCCCGCTCACCGTCGCTGCCCACGAGTACACGCAGGTTGTCGATACCCATCTGCTTCATCAGGTCGAGTTCCTTGCAGAGCCGCTGGCGGTCGCCGCCCTGTCCTTCGGAGCCGAGTATGGCACCATACCAGAAATTGGTACCCACATAATAATAAGGTTTGCCGTCCTTGAGGAAATGGCCGTCCTTCACCGTCACAAACTTAGACTGTGCAGCCACAGGCATCATCATTGCTGCCATCATCAGCGATAAAAATAGTTTTAGTTTCATTGACATTGTAATGTTAATAGTGATATGTTTAATGACTGCAAAATTACGAAGAAATCCTCAAACCGCCAAATCTTTCCCCCGCTTTTTCTCACGCATAGCGCAATATTACAAGGAAAAAGCAAATAAGTATCAGTGCCCCATTTGGCGGGGTATCTAAGATTGGTGATAGGCTACAAGACCCTCAATAGGACTCTTCAGTACGGTGCCGACACAGAAATCCTGACGACGAGCAGCCTCACGCAACTCTTCCTGATAGTGCCAGGCGATGCTGCCGACGAACGAGACGGGTAGGTCGCGCCGGTCATACGGCAGGATGTTCTTCAGGAAAAAGTCCTCGAAGTTGCTGATGACAAGGCTGCGCACGGCCTCTTCGTCCGTATGGCGATAGATGAACTCAGAGAGCGAGGCCAGAAAACGATTAGCTAATGGCTCCCGATAGACACGCTGGATGACAGCGGCCATCGTCAGCCCTGTCTCAGCCTCAAATTCCTGCTTGATTTTATCAGACAAATCACCTTTATAGAGCGCATTCAGGAAACGACGCCCCAGCACGGCCCCACTCCCCTCGTCGCCGAGGATATAGCCCAGGGCTGGCGTGTTCCGAACGATGCGCTCACCGCTATAAAGACAAGAATTAGCGCCCGTTCCTAAAATACTGGCAATCCCTTCCTTATGGCCACACACAGCACGTGCCGCGCCTAATAAATCACTGTGCGCCTCAACCGTCTCTGCCTGTGGGAAGGCCTCGCGCAACAATTCGACCATCGCCGTCTCCTGTTCAGGCGTTACACCACTGCCATAAAACACGACACACCTCACATTGTGTCTGACACTTTGTGAGATTCCGGCAAGGGTCTCGCGGATCATCCGCTTGCTCTGATGGAAAGGATTAATACCGGGGGTTGTGAAGAATTGGGTAGACGGGACAAGGGCCCAGTCTGTCTTGGTGCTTCCGCTGTCTGCTATCAGTATCATTTTTTCGCCATTTTTGATTTAACGGCGCAAAAGTAAACAAAAAAAATCTAAAACAAGCAGATTCTTCGAATAAATATTGGTTGTTATCGAAAATTTCCGTACCTTTGCAAAGCAAAACAACGTTACGTAGACAATGACAAAAAGATTATTCATCATATTCGCCCTGTTGGTAGGGTTTGCGCTGGAGTCGGCCGCCGTGCTCAAGGAGAAAGACCTTGACCAGACGCTCGTGATCCTGCGCAACGAACTGACGAAGCACTATAATGAGATGTCGCGCCAGCAGGCGGAGAACGTCGACCAGAGCCGCGAAATCTGGCAGAACCTATCGAAGACGATGCGGCAGAGCAACCAGAACGCGCTGATGCTCTACTCGCAGAACCAGGAATACCTGTTCGACCTGACCTATGCCTGTCATGAGGCCACGGAACAGTATCAGCGGTTTATGAAGCAGCAACTGCCCTTCCGCGAGTTCATCAGCAAGACCAATGGTGACATCGCCCGCTACGACAGTCTGATTCAGAGCCTGCAGGCGATGCCCGTCACGATGCTGAGCCAGCAGGCCAAGACCGACCGCAACGTCTGCCTGACGCTGGCCACGAGTATCAAGCGCACCCTGGAGGAGGACGCCCAACAGACGGAGGACTATATCCACTACTACGACATCACTGAGCAGCGGCTGAAGAATATGAACGACTACGCCCAGAAGCGCTATTACGACATTCAGACCAGCATCTTTGTGAACGGCGGCGACACCTATGTCGGCATCATCCGCAACCTCGGCGAGAAATGGGAGGCGATGAAGGAGGTCGTAGGACGGAAATACACGACCGATGAGATTGACAAGAAGTCGCAGTGGAACGTTGTCTGGATCTTCGGTCTGTTCATTGCCATCTTCGTCTATGCAATGGTGGCCGTGGGCCTGAACCAACTGATATTCAGGTTCCTGCTGCCAAAACGCTTCCACACGGAGGAGTTTATGAAGAAGCGTTCCTCTATTATGTGGGCTACGACTATCATCACGCTGGCCATCCTGATGGGCTTTATCCTCAACAAGAGCGACCAGAACTTCCTCGTGATGGCCAGTAAGTTGCTGGTGGAGTATGCGTGGCTGTTGGTGGTGATACTTATCTCACTACTGCTGCGCGTCAACGGCGACCAGATCAAGAGTGCCCTGCGCATCTACGCCCCGCTGCTGGTAATCGGCTTCGTCGTCATCACGTTCCGCATCATCCTGATACCGAGCGAACTGGTGAGCCTTATCTTCCCCCCAATCCTGCTGTCCTGTCTGCTGTGGCAGTGGCTCGTCATCAGGCGGCACAACCAGAACATCCCCAAATCGGATATGTTCTACACCTATGTATCGCTGGTGGTGTTCATCGCCTCGGCGTGCTGTTCGTGGTCCGGCTATACGCTGCTCTCCGTCCAGTTGCTCATCTGGTGGATTATGCAGTTGACCTGTATCCTGACCATCACCTGCGTCTCGCAGTATATGAAGATGTACGCAGAACGCCACAATTTCGCAAGCCGTCCCGTCACCAGGACTTGGTTCTATTCGTTCGTCCGCGAGGTCATCATCCCCATGCTGATCGTCGCCTCGGTGATGGTCTCCATCTACTGGGCGGCCGACGTGTTCAACCTGAGCGATATGTGCTGGGGCATCTTCAACTATAAGTTCATCAATCAGGAGAACCTGCAGGTGAGCATTATGAAACTGGCCATCGTTATCAGCCTCTGGTTCGTGTTCTCTTATATCTCAAGGACTGTGCTCAGTCTGTTGCGACTGCACTATGAGACGAAGGATCCCACGACGGCTGAAAGCCGGATGGTGATGGGCAAGAACGTGATTCAACTCGTCATCTGGGGCGTGTGGCTGCTGATGTCGCTGGCCTATCTGCATATCAGCGTCTCGTGGCTGCTGGCTATCTCAGGCGGTCTGTCAACGGGTATCGGTTTCGCCTCGAAAGACATCATCGAGAACATCTACTATGGTGCCTCACTGATGGCTGGTCGCATCAAGGTGGGCGACTGGATCCAGGTGGACGGCACGATGGGCAAGGTGAGCAGTATCAACTACACCTCTACTATTGTAGAATCGCTCTACGGTGAAGTGATCACCTTCCAGAACTCGCAGTTGTTCACGAAGAACTACAAGAACCTGACGCGCAATCACGGCTACATCCTGGCGCTCGTGCCCTTCAGCGTGGCCTATGGCTCGAAGGTGGGACAGGTGAAGGGACTGATCGAGGAGGCCGTGCAGTCGCTGAAGCATAAGTGGACAGACCGAACCAAGCAAGTTAAGGTGGTGATGACAGAGATGGCCGACTCGAGCGTCAACTTCCAGTTGATCGTCTGGGTGGATGCCGTGAAGAAGATCTATGTGGTGAGCGACATCATGACCTGTATCTACGACACGCTCAACCAGAACGGCATCGAAATTCCGTTCCCACAGCGCGACGTTCACCTGATAAAGGAGTGAAAAGTGAAAAAATTACGCCAATTTGTTGGTGGTTTGAGATAAAATGCGTATTTTTGCAAAGCAAATATGAGTCAAAGAGCAACAATCATTGCAGGTCCCTGCGTCATCGAGTCGGCAGAACTGCTCGACACCGTGGCGCGTAAGTTGGTGGAAATCAACAAGAAGCAAGGGACAGACATCATCTTCAAGGCGTCGTTCGACAAGGCTAACCGCACGTCGATACGCTCATTCCGCGGCCCAGGACTGGAGCGCGGACTACAGATGTTGCAGGATGTGAAGTCGAAATACGGACTCCGCATCCTGACCGATATCCACGAGGCCTGGCAGGCCCAGCCCGCTGGTGAGGTGTGCGATGTGTTGCAGATACCCGCCTTCCTCTGCCGTCAGACCGACCTGCTGGTGGCAGCCGCCAAGACGGGACGCATCGTGAACATCAAGAAAGCCCAGTTCCTAAGCGGACGGGATATGAGATATCCAGTGGAGAAAGCCCGCGATGCCGGAGCCACGGAAGTGTGGCTGACGGAGCGCGGCAATATGATGGGCTACAACAATCTGGTGGTCGACTTCCGCAACATACCCGATATGCTGGAGATTGTGCCGACGGTGGTGATGGACTGCACCCACAGCGTACAGCGTCCCGGCGGCAGCGACGGCAAGACGGGCGGTGATCGCCGCTTCGTGCCGCAGATGGCACTGGCCGCCAAGGCCTTCGGTGCCACAGGCTGGTTCTTCGAGGTGCATCCCGATCCCGACCGTGGGCTCAGCGATGCTGCCAATATGCTGGAACTCGACAAACTGGAAGAGGTCATTGAGAGATTGAGAGATTAAGAAATTGAGATATTAAGAGAATGTCAGCAAGAGACTACGCTATACAATGTTTCAAGGATGAGGCAACAGCCGTGATGGGGCTGATTCCGCAACTGAACGAGAGTTTCGACCAGGCAGTGGAACTGATGTTCCAGTGCAAGGGCAAGATCATCGTGACGGGTGTCGGCAAGAGCGGACACATCGGTGCGAAGATCGCCGCAACCCTCTCCTCGACGGGGACGCCCTCGTTCTTCATCAATCCGCTCGACGTGTTCCACGGCGACCTGGGCGTGATGGCCCAAGAGGATGTGGTGCTCGCCATCAGCAACTCCGGACAGACGGACGAACTGCTGCGCTTCATCCCGATGGTACTCCACATGCAGATTCCCATCATCGGTATGAGCGGCAATCCAGCATCGCTGTTAGCCAAGTACTCCACCTGTCATCTGAACGTCAGCGTGGAGAAGGAGGCTTGTCCGATGAACCTGGCTCCCACCAGTTCCACGATGGCACAGTTGGCAATGGGCGACGCACTGGCCATCGCCCTGATGGAGAAACGCAACTTCCAGCCAAGAGACTTCGCCCAGTTCCATCCGGGCGGAGAACTGGGAAAACGACTGCTGACAACGGCCCAGGACGTGATGTTCCGCGACGACCTGCCCGTCCTGCCGCCTGAGATGCACCTCGGCGAGGCCATCATCCTGGTGAGCAAGGGCAAACTGGGGCTGGGTGTCGCAGAGGTCGACGGCAAGATTGCGGGCCTCATCACCGACGGCGATATCCGACGGGCTATGGAGAAGTGGCAAGCCGAGTTCTTCGACCGCACGGTCAGCGACATTATGACCCGTACGCCGAAGACGGTACGCCCCGACACCAAGATCGCAGACATTCAGAAAATCATGAACAAATATAAGGTACACTCCGTATTGGTGACCGATGCCGACAACCATCTACTGGGCGTTGTAGACCATTACTCGTGTATGATCTAAACAGTTGAGAGTTGAGAGTTATGAAAACTATAAAGAAACTAATCATTGCACTGCTGCTCACACTGCCGATGGTGGTTGTGGCAGACTACCTGTTTAAGACATTGGATGCCCGCGACGGACTGACGAGCAGCCAGATCAACTGCATTATGAAGGACTCGCGAGGCTTTGTATGGTTCGGAACGCCCGCAGGACTGTACCGCTACGACGGCTACGTCTTCAAGAACTTCCAGAGTGACTCGCAGGACGGTTCCTCGCTGCCCAACAGTTACATCAACTCCGTACAGGAGACGCTTGACGGCAATATGCTCGTTGAGACGGCCTCTGGCTACTGCGTCTACCACCCGCAGTCGGAGAGTTTCGAGCGCGATATGAAGCAGGTGTTTGCCCGTATGGGTATCGAAACCATTCCGACCATTATCTACGTGGACCGCCATAAGAACCTCTGGGGTGCCATTCCCAACAAGGGCGTGGTCTGCTACAATATGCAGCAGCAGTTGCTCTATGAGTTCCCCAACAGTGACGATTCGCGCGGCGTGCCGCAAGGTACCATCTGCTCCATTAGCGAGTGTAAGGACGGTGCCATCATCGTCTATGACGACGGGCGTCTGGTTTGCTGCGAGGTGATGCACCAGCAGCACACCGTCTGGCAGACCAATGAGATTGCCAACCGCAAACTACGTAAGACGAAGACGCTGAGGGCCTTTGCCGACCAGATGGACAACATCTGGCTCTACGGACAGGGCACCCTTTACAAATATAACAAGAGTGCCGACACTTGGGACACCTCCATCGGCGAGTCACTGGGTCTGACGAGTCTGGGCGTTGACCGTAACATCAACGGTATGGCGGGTGACCGCAGCGGCAACATCTGGATTGGCTCCGACCAGATGGGACTGTTGCGCTACGATGTGAACACCCACGAGATAGAGCCTGTACAGCCCCGCAATATGAACGACAGGCAGATTGCCAAGGACGTCATCAGCATCCAGAGCGTCTATGTCGATGATACCGACCTGCTCTGGGTGGGCACCGAGAAATCGGGCATCGCCTTCTCTGGTAAGTACATCTATCGTTTCGGCTCTGAACTCTCCGGCGATATTACTGCGATTGCCCAGTCAGACAGCGGTAAGATCTGGTACGGTACGAGCGACCGTGGTGTCATCGGCTACGACGGTCCCCTCTCCAGCCGCAAGGTGACGGCCATGGAGTTTACCAACGACGGAAGCCTCTGGGTGGGATCCAAGCGCAACGGCCTGACACGCATCAAGAACGGCACAGCCACCATCTACTCGCTGGCAAAGGACAGCCTAAGGTCAACCCTGATTGATGACCACATCAACGACCTCTGTACGGATAAGATCGGTAACCTCTGGATCGCCACCAACGGCGGTCTGCAGGTGTACAACCCACGTATGAACTCCTTCTCGTCCTACACCCGTGAGAACGGCAAACTGAACACGAACAACGTGACCTGTCTGTCGTACAACAAGGACAGCAAGAGCAACAACCTCTTCATCGGTACGGCTGAAGGACTGGTTATCCTGAACCTCTCGAATACGGAGAAGACCGTCCTGACAGGTAACACCACCAACGTGAAGACGTTCACCAACCACTACATCACCCAGGTGATGCAGGACTCCCGCGGACTGCTTTGGATTGGTACGCGTGAAGGTCTGAACATCCTGAACCTCGACAACGACAATCTCGACTATCTGACGGAGAAGCAGGGACTCTGCAACAACAACATCTGCGGTATCGCCGAGGACAAGAACCACAATATCTGGGTGACCACCAGCAGCGGTGTGTCGCGTGTCGTCATCCAGCGTAACCACGATGACGGCTCTATCAACTTCGGACTCTACAACTACTACACCACCGACGGTCTGCAGAGCAATGAGTTCAATCCCGGGGCCATCCTGACAAGAAAGGACGGTAACGTGCTGCTGGGCGGTCTGTTCGGCGTGAACTGGATCATGCAGAAGGCATCCGACGATACCGATGCCCTGCCCCGCGTGATGCTGACACAGATGTATATCGGTGAAGAAGAAGTATTCATCGGACACGAATACGACGGCAAGGTGCTGCTGACACAGGCCCTTAACGAAACCTCAAGCATTGATCTGAACCACAATCAGAACACCTTCACCATCAAGTTCGGTGCCGGAAACTATAACCAGAGCGAGCGACTGCAGTTCATGTACTGGATGGAAGGCAAGGACGATGACTGGCGCAACGGTAATGCTCTGGCCCACGGTGTGACCTTCTACGACCTGGGCAGCGGAAAATACACGCTCCACGTGAAGGCCATCAGTGCGGAAGGTGCCGTCAGCAACCAGGAGCGCACCCTCGTCATCAACATCGAGCGTCACTGGCTCCTCTCCTGGTGGATGCTGCTGGCATACGTCATCATCGCCGTCGTAGTAATCTACTTCTGGCGTATCGGTCTCCAGCAGATCAAGGCCATCAGCAACCGCAAGCATGCCGTCATCGAGGAACTGGCCAGACAGCGTGAGGAGATCAAGGCTGCCAGCGATGACCTGCGCCAGCCGATGGCTCGCATGACCTCTATCATCGGCAACCTCTCTGAGAAGGAGAGCGACCTGGAGGAACGCGAGCAACTCAATGCCCTCCACTCGCAGATGCTACAGATCATCACCCGCGTCAGTGATATGCAGACCAACCTAGAGCATCCGGAGGAGAAGGCCAAGAACAGCGTTCACGACCGTCTGGAACTGAACGGAAAGGGCGAGATTGCCCTGCCGGAGATCGGCGGCGACTCACTGACCACGGACAGGACGGTATCGAGGGCTGCCCTCGACGCCCCGACGATGAAGTTCTCCGTGGTGATGGTCGACGACAACGAGGAGTTCCTGAAGTTCGCTACCGCCCGTCTGAAGTATGTCTACAACTTCCACGCCTACAACGATATCATGAAGGCTGCCGCCGATATGGAAGACCTGCGGCCTGAACTGGTCATCTGTAAGCAGAACATGCCCGGTATGACGGGTAGCGACCTGTGTAACCAGATGAAGACCAACGTGATCACAGAGAAGGTGAAGTTCGTGCTGATGACGGATGGCGTGCTGACACCGCAGGATATGCGACAGCAGAACATCACGCTCTCGGCTGACGACTATCTGTCGAAGCCGTTCAACCTACAGGAGGCTGTGATGCGCTTCAACAAGGTACTCGGCCTTGGCCCCATCGAGATGGACAGCAACCTGATTGAGGGTGCAGAGACCCGTATGCTGGAGAGCCAGAACGCCAGTATGACGACGGCTACCGAGAGTTATAACGGCGACGAAACGACTCTCGCCACTGCCAGTCAGATCAGCGACGATGACCCCATCAACCTGGTGGACACCAAGATCCAGCGCAAGCAGGCATTCCAGCCCAGCCAGGAGCCGGAGCAGCCGAAGAACGGTCTGACCGTGATCGAAGAGGAAGAGGACGAGGCCAAGACCCTGACCGACTACTCGATGCTCGACGCGATGGACCAGCAACTGATCAAGAATATCGAGCAGTACGTGATGCAGAACATGAGCCGCGGACAGATCAGTCTCGAAGAGATGGCAACGGCGATGGGTATGGGACGTGTGCCCTTCTTCCACCGCATCCGCACGCTAACGAACAAGACACCGGCTGAACTGGTGCGCGACCTTCGTCTGAAGCACGCCTGCATCCTGCTGAAGCGTACGAACATCAATATGAGTGAGTTGGCTACCAACATCGGCTTTATGACGGCCGAGAACTTCATCAACATCTTCAAGGAGAAGTTTGGTATGACGCCACTTGAGTACAGGCTGAAACACAGGAAGTAGAATATGAGAGTGATTGCCCTACTTTTCACTATTCTCTATTCTCTATTCCCTGTCAGTGCCCAGACAAGCGATTCTCTCATTGTCAGCCAGATGCGTGATCTGGGTGTGCGGTTCTCGCAGGGCAATGAGGTCAAGTTGCTGATGTCGGGCAAGGCCAAGTTCAACGATATGTTCGAGGCCATCCGCCAGGCCAGGAGCAGCGTCCACTTGGAGTATTTCAATTTCCGCAACGACTCCATCGCCTCCCTGCTCTTCGACATCCTCAGGGAGAAACGGAAGGAAGGCGTGGAGATACGGGCAATGTTCGACGGGTTCGGCAACGACTCCAACAACCAGCCGTTGAAGAAGCACCACCTACGGAAACTGCACGAGGACAGCATCAACATCGTGGAGTTCGACCCTATCCGTTTCCCGTGGGTCAATCATATCTGGCCCCGCGATCACCGTAAGATTGTGGTCATCGACGGAAAGATTGCCTATACAGGCGGAATGAACGTGGCTGACTACTATATCGTAGGCACGGAGCAGGTGGGCGAATGGCGCGATATGCACTGTCGCATCGAAGGCCCTGCCGTCAACGACCTCCAGACGATATTTGCCCGCATCTGGAAAAAAGCCACCAAGGAGGAAATCACCGATGCCAAGTATTTCAGGGGTGCACCCGCTGGCAAGAAGATGGTGGGCATCGTGAACCGCGAGCCGCACACCACGAACAAACTGATGCGCCAGTTCTATATCCAGGCCATCGACGATGCCCAGGACTCCATCCGTATCATCAACCCCTACTTCACGCTGATTCCCTCCGTCAAGAAAGCCCTGAAGCGGGCCATCAAGCGCGGTGTCAAACTGGAGGTGATGGTATCGGCTAAGAGTGACATCCCGCTGACCCCCGACGTCGTCTATCGCAATGCCCACAAACTGATGAAGCGGGGTGCCCATGTCTGGCTTTACCAGCCCGGATTCCACCACTCCAAGATTATGATGGTCGACGGTCGCTTCTGTACTGTGGGCAGCACGAACCTCGATGCCCGCAGTCTCCGCTTCGACTATGAGGAGAATGCCCTGATCATCGACAGGCAGACCACACAGGAACTCGATGACATGTTCGACCGCGACAAGCAGAAGAGCGTAAAACTGACAGAAGCGGAGTGGGATCGATTCCGCACAGGCTGGCAGAAGTTCCGCGGCTGGTTCGGCAGTTTGCTATCACCGTGGCTATGACTCGCGATACCACCATATCCATCGCTAAGGGCATTGCCATCATCCTGATGGTGATTGCACACGCCGAGGCTCCTGGGGCCTTGTGCCAGTTCATCTTCGAGTTCCACATGCCCCTCTTCTTCATCACGGCAGGCTACTTCTTCTCCCTCAAGTACCTAAACGACGAGGCAACATTTGTCAAGAAACGGGTAAAGGGACTCTACTGGCCCTTCTGGAAATGGTCGGTATTCTTCCTGATTATCCACAACTGGATGTTCGACCTCGGCATACTCAATGAGGTCTACGGCAATGAGATGGGCGGCGTGACCCATCCCTACAACTGGCATCAGATACAGCAGCATCTCTGGACCATCACGACGGCAATGGGCGGCTACGACCAGTTCCTCTGCGGGGCCTTTTGGTTCTTCCGGGGTCTGTTTGTGGCCAGCATCCTATACCTTATTATATATAAGGTGGTATTGTACGCCCTATCTAGCATCTCTAGAATATCTAGCCCATCTAGATTAACTAGACTTACCCCCTACCTCATCTGCCTCATTATGCTCCTGCTCTGCGGTTGGAAGACCTATGAGGGGCTGAAGGTAGTGAATCTCGTGCAGGGCGGCTATCGCGATATGATGGGGTGTTTCTTCTTCGGCTGCGGCTTCATCTTCAGGCAGTTCGTCGACAAGTACCAGCAGTTCATCTCCCGCTATTATGCCTCCGTATGGACAACCTTGCTTTTTGCCATCATCGTCTGGCTCTTCTCCAAGTACCTGACAGCCAATATGAACTGGCGGTCCACCTACATTCAGTTTCTCTCGCTGCCCCTCCCTGCCATCCTCGGCTTCCTGATGACCTACAACGTCAGCCGCTGGATTGACAGCCGGGAGAGCACCCTGAAGCGCTTCCTCGTCTATACAGGCGACCACACCCTGAACATTTTCATCTTCCATATCGTGGCCTACAAAGTGGTCAGTCTGCTCAAGATCTGGTACTACGGAATGGATCCTCGGCAGATAGGCTGCCACATGGTGATTCACGATCATTCGCAGGAAGACCTCTTCTGGATTCTCTACACCATTGCCGGTGTGGGCCTCCCCTTGGGCGCCACCTGGTGCAACGAACAAATCAGGAAACACCTCAGAGAATATGGAGCATCATCTGCATCTCAGGCTCAGTGATGCCTTTCTCGTGGAGTAGTTGCCACTCCTTCTCCAGAATCGTCTTGGGGGCTTCCCCTGTTTCCTTCAGATAACGGTGGAAACAGTCGGCCGCCTCGTCCACATGCCCGCCTAACCATAGGCAATAGCCGAAGTTCAGCAGGTCGTCGTGCTGGGGCTGGCCAGCGAGCAGTTGATTGTAAATCTTCTCCGCCTGTTCGTATTTCTCGTCGCAGGTGAGTACCCAGGCAAACACCCTGTTGACGCTCACGTCATCAGGCGACTCATAGTTCAGGCGATACAGATCCTTCAGAGCCTCCGCGTGACGGTTCATCCGCGTCAGACAGACGGCCCGGTTCAGCAGATAAGTCTTCTTGTCAGGCTGGAGCGTCAGCAACTTCTCGTAAGCCGACAAGGCCTCCTCGTATTGCTCTTTTCCGAAGAGGGCACGGGCATAGCCCAACAAGGCCCGCTCATTCTCTGGCTGTAGTTCCAAAGCCTGCTGATAGAGTTCTAGATCCGTCACGCCCTCATCCTCAAAGGGATAGAGTCGGTGCTGAGCCAGATAGCCGGCCATCATATAATGGCGGAAGTCACGACGGGCTTCCCCACAGTTAGCCAGCACACTGCCTGCCCCATACATCATATTCCGCTTCATCAGGAAGGCGGCTATCTCGTTGAAGTAAGGCTCCAGATGCGTCTTCGAATACATCGGGAAGGCGAAGAAGAGATAGTCCTGACGCTCGTGGTCGAAGGGATTGAAGAACTCACTGCGATAGGGATAGATACGGTAGAAACGGTAGAGGTCCTGCAAGTAGGTACGGCGGATGAAGGCGGCACTCCGGCTCTCTTCCTTCAGCACCTCGCCCACACTGGCCTCTCCCCGCTCCAGCATCTCACGCAGGTTCTGCGGTATCTGGTTCATCACCTGACCGAAGGCCAGCAGGAACGAATACTTATCGCTGTTACAGAAGGGACCCACTGTCATCATACCCTGCAGGAAACGGTTATTACTGAACCGCTGCACGATCTCCGACACCCCAGGATGGTTCATATAGAAGGGCACGAACCAGTTGCAGATTTCCTGGAAGAAGGGGAATCGCTTCATCTGCGAGAAGCCGCCGAAGTAGATGTCTGAGCCTTGCTTCTGCATCTTCTGCATCTTCAGGAAACTCTCCTCCATCTGCTCCATCCGCTTTTCCTCAGCGTCAGGATGTAGGATGTCGTCGAGCGGATTCTCCTCGATTTCCTCGATACCGTTTTTCGTCACACGGAAGTTGCTGTTGTTCAGCAGGTCCGGCATAATCTCTTTTTGTATCGTCTGGTTGTCCTTCTCGGCATTGATGCAGAGGATGATCTGCTGCTGCAGTTCCACCAGTTCCTCGCAGACGGCCTTGTCCTCCAGCAACTGTTCCACCTCCTTCACCACCTCGGGATAGAGCATCCGGCCCAGGTCATCGTGCTGCGACAGGACCCAGCCCACCAAGGCACGCTGACGCACTGGCTCATCGGTAGACTTCTGGTAGACGTGCAGCAGGGTACGGAACTTGGCAACATCGAAATGATTGAAGAGAGCAATGGTCATACCGCTCACAAGCAGTTGCTGGTCGTTGGTGTCGATTGTCGGCGAAAGCAGGATCTCCTCCATCGTATCAGCCTGACCGTCAGTCCATATCGTCGAAAGCCACACATTGTCGAACCACTCGCTCATCATCTGATGATGACGGCGATACACCTCTTTCTGCCGCTCTGCCCGCTTATGCTCAGGCTCCAGTTCCAGCATCGCCACTTCAGAGACATACGATTCCAGCGACTCCCTGAGAGCCTGGAGCGACCAGTCACGGGCGGTCACCGTCAGTCGCATATAGACTGATGAGAGATAGGAAGAGCGTCCGATGGAATAGGCCAGGGCGGCATTGGCATAGAGCACATACATCCTACGGAGCAGACTCTCGTAGAGGGCGGGCAACTGCGGATCCCTGAAGCCACGCTTCCAGTAGTCGGTCATCAGTTGGAAGTCTGCCCTGACAGTCTCCAGCCGATGTGCATCGTTCTGACGGGGACGTGTCGACAGATAAGCCTCCATCTGCGAGAGCGCACTACTCAGGTCTCTCCGCAACAGACTGGCATATACCTCCTGCAATGTCTCGTTCTCAATCATGCCTCCTCACTTCTTCAGCCAGTTCTTAGCCCGCTCGATATCCTTCTCACGCGGAGGCGCTATCCGATTGAACTTCAGGTCTTTGGGCAGACCCTCAACAGCCGTTTCCTTCACGTTGCAGTATTTCATCACCAGATCCTTATACTGCCCCACACCATATTTATTAATAGAGTCGCAGGCACGGTTGTAACCCTCACGGAACACCTTCAGTTGTTGCTGACGGTTCTTGTCGTCCATCCCCTTCCCCTGCACCACGAAGGCTCCCATCTGCATATCCTGCTTACGGGTGTCGAGTATCACCTTGTGCTTCAGATACCTGGCCTGCGAAGCGTGAGGCTCCGTCAGCAACAGGGCATCCATCTCGTTGTTCTCCAGCATCTTCAGGCGAACGTTGACATCATTGATCTGGATACGGAACACGCGTTCCGGCTTCAGTTTTGCACTATCCACAGCCAGGTCGCCCAACAGATCCGTCACCGAGTAGCGGGTCATCGCCAGCATCTTGTCGTCCAGGTGCTTCAGGTCCACGATACGGGCACCGCGATTTGTCACCAGTTGCCAGTAGGCATTCGTCGAGGTCAGGTACTGCAGCGAGTCGCCTAACTTCTTCATCCGCTCTGCCCGCACCAGGTCAGTCACGCCTATCTCCACCCGCTTGTTCATCAGGGCTGTATCCACATCCATCTGCGCCGTGAAACGTTTCAGGCGGATATCAACGACCGTGTCAAACATCTGGTGGTCTTTCGCCAGGAAGACGGGCAGACAGTCGAGCGTCGGCAGCACCGCTACTTTGAGCGCCGCAGAATCCTCACGGGCCATCTTCAACCGCTGCGCCCTGGTGATGCGCTTGGTCTCTTCGTATGATTGTCCGCAACTGAACAACACCAGTGCGGCCACGATTCCTATCAGTATTTTCCTCATAATCGGCTGCAAAGATAACAAAAATCTGGGAAAATCTGTGTAATCTGTGGCTTTTTTTGTACCTTTGCACCAATTATGGCAAAAGACAAGACAGCATACGTTTGCTCCAACTGCGGCCAGGAGTCGCCGAAGTGGATCGGAAAATGTCCCGCTTGCGGACAGTGGAACACATTCAAGGAGATAAAGGTGGCTTCGACATCCTCCCCTAAGTTAGGGGAGGTCAGGAGGGGTCTGAACACCGGCTCCATCTCATCAGCAGCCGCCTCCGCAGGCCGCGCACTTCGTTTGAAGGACATCTCCAACCACGATGACCCTCGCATCGATATGCACGACGAGGAACTCAACCGTGTGCTCGGCGGCGGCCTCGTCCCAGGCAGCATCGTGCTCTTGGGCGGCGAGCCAGGCATTGGCAAGTCCACGCTCTCCCTCCAGACCATGCTCCGTCTGCCCGAGAAGCGCATCCTCTACGTCAGCGGTGAGGAGAGTGCCCACCAGTTGAAGATGCGCGCCAACCGCCTTGGTGGGGAAAATGACAATTTCCTCATCCTCTGCGAGAACTCCCTCGAGAACATCTTCGACCACATCAAGGCCGAGCAGCCCGAACTGGTGGTCATCGACTCCATCCAGACCATTATGACCGAAGACGTGGAGTCGTCAGCCGGCTCCATAGCCCAGGTCCGAGAGTGCGCCTCTTCCCTACTCCGCTTTGCCAAGACGAGCGGCGTGCCCGTCATCCTCATCGGACACATCACGAAGGAGGGCACGCTGGCAGGCCCGAAGATCCTGGAGCACATCGTCGATACCGTCATCCAGTTCGAGGGCGACCAACATTATATGTACCGCATCCTGCGCTCGATGAAGAACCGCTTCGGCTCCACCTCCGAACTCGGCATCTACGAGATGCAGCAGAACGGACTCCGTCAGGTGTCGAATCCTTCGGAACTGCTGCTTACGCAGGATCACGAAGGACTCTCCGGCATTGCCATCAGCAGTGCTATCGAGGGCGTGCGTCCCTTCCTCGTCGAGACACAGGCCCTTGTCTCCTCAGCCGCCTACGGCACTCCCCAGAGAAGTGCCACAGGCTTCGACCAGCGCCGTCTGAATATGCTGCTGGCCGTCCTGGAGAAGCGTGTAGGTTTCAAACTGATGCAGAAGGATGTGTTTATCAATATCGCTGGCGGTCTGCGCGTCACCGACCTGGCAATGGATCTCAGCGTCATCGCCGCTGTGCTCTCCTCGAATGTCGATACGCCGATAGAGAGCGGATGGTGTATGGCGGGCGAAGTCGGTCTCTCCGGCGAGGTGCGCCCTGTCAACCGCATCGAGCAGCGCATCGCCGAGGCCGAGAAGTTGGGCTTCACGGATATGATCCTACCTAAATATAATATGCAGGGCTTCGACCACAAGAAGTACCATATCGTGCTCCACCCCGTCCGCAAGGTCGAGGAAGCCCTTCGTGCTCTCTTCGGATAATTCTCAAATATCGTTGGTCAAGTTATCCGATACTTTCCTTGATAGTCTCCACGATATACTTCACATCATCATCCGTAACGTATGGGCCTGCAGGCAAGCACATACCTATTTTGAAGATAGCCTCCGATACCCCATTCACGTAGGCTGGAGCGTCCTTGTACACTGGCTGCCTGTGCATCGGCTTCCAGACGGGACGGGCCTCGATGCCAGTCTGATCCAATGCCACGCGCATTGCCTCCACGTTGTCATTCGGCTGACAGTCCGTCACGGCCGTCGATGCGGCATGGATCACGCCTGCTGCACCACCCACGGCCCCCGTCACGATGGTCTTGTAGGCATTCTCCTGGCCCTTTACCCGCAGTTCCGGGTCAAGCGTGATGGTGCACAGCCAATAATTCGAATCATATTCGCCTATTGGCGGCTGACAGTGCACCTTGATTCCTGGCACATCTTTCAACAGTTCCTCGTACAGAGCCTGTACATGTTTATGATGAGCAATATGATCATTCGCCACCGTCATCTGGCCCCGTCCGATACCCGCACAGATATTACTCATCCGATAGTTATACCCTATCTTCTCGTGCTGATAGTACGGATAACTCTCCCGATACTGCGTGGCATACATCATGATCTCCCGCCAGGACTCCTCGTCCGGCGTAATCAGTGCCCCGCCGCCACTTGTCGTGATCATCTTGTTGCCATTGAACGACAGCACGCCATACTTGCCGAACGTGCCCAGCATCTGTCCGTTGTATCGCGAGCCGAACCCCTCGGCAGCATCCTCTATCACAGGAATGTCATATCTGTTGGCAATCTCCATAATCCTGTCTGTCTGATACGGCATACCATACAGAGCCACCGGCACAATGGCCTTGGGCTTTTTGCCCGTCTTGGCAATACGGTCCTTGATCGCCGCTTCCAGCAATTCCGGATCCATATTCCAGGTATCCTTCTCCGAGTCCACGAACACCGGCGTGGCCCCCAGATAGGTTATCGGGTGACTCGACGCACAGAAAGTGAATCTAAATGTGATTTTCTCGTTTTGTCGGGAGATAAATGGCGAGAAAAAAATTTTTGCTTAGTGACAAATCCGCGTAAGAAGCTGAAATACAGAATGTTTACGGAAGTCGAATCCTAAAATGATAAATGCAGACGTAAATGTCATCCCGGAGAAAGGGCTCAAATGAAAGTAAAGACATGTGGTTAAAAGTAAACC